>ENA-UOYA01000784-UOYA01000784.1-activated-sludge-metagenome-genome-assembly--contig:-NODE-784-length-37830-cov-7.967465_pt1 | contig 37830 bp, 32 predicted proteins | sample MGYA00238163_ERZ764804 | MGnify/ENA primary metagenome ERZ764804 (study PRJEB28919, sample SAMN05720223) | activated sludge metagenome | isolation source: Anaerobic digester | place: Hong Kong...
GCAGAACCTGCTACCATGCTCATTCCCGCTTCTACTGTAAAGCAGTTCAAATCCGGCATTTTTTCTTCAGCTACTTTACGGATGATATCCCAAGAAACGTTACCGATTTTTTTACGGTTAGGCTCAGCAGAACCTGCAGTTTTCTTAGTCAACTCCATCAACATGTTGTGAGCAGGAGCCGTTTTGATAACGAAGTCGAACGACTTATCTGAATACACGGTGATAATAACCGGACAAGTTTTGCCCATTTTATCTTGTGTTCTTGCATTGAATTGCTTGCAGAACTCCATAATGTTCACCCCTTTAGAACCTAATGCAGGACCTACCGGTGGAGCTGGGTTTGCTTGACCTCCTTTAACTTGCAATTTCACAAATGCTTGAATTTCCTTTGCCATTTTTTTGTGTTTTATATTTTCGTTTACGTCTCTGTTTGAATTGCTTCAGCCAAAGAAATTTGTTTTATACTAATTTTTCTACCTGCATGAAGCCAACTTCTACAGGTGTTTTTCTTCCAAAGATTTTTACGGTTACTTTCAACTTTTTCTTCTCCATATTGATTTCTTCGATAGTACCGTTGAAATCGTTGAATGGTCCGTCAATAATTTTAACCTCCTCGTTTACGATAAATGGTTCTGCCATTGTTTCGCCTGCTTCCAACATCTCATCTGCTTTTCCAAGTAATTTCAATACTTCAGATGGGTTCAACACTTGAGGTGTTTTACCGCCTAAGAAGCCTAAGTTACCTTGAACCTGACGCAAATGCTGAATTACCTCTGCAGTCATTCCTTTCGGATCAACTTCCATGTAGATATATCCCGCAAACAAGGTCTTTTCTTTAATCGTTTTTTTACCGTTTTTAATGGTATATACTTTCTCTGTAGGCACAAGGATATTGGTGATAATATGATCCATATTCGATCGATTTATCTCCAATAAAAGATGCTCTCGGATTTTGCGTTCTTGACCGCTAATCACGCGCATTACATACCATTTTTTATCTTCTGCCATTGTGTTTGCCATTAGCGGATTAACTTATAAATTCCTTCTTGGATAGAGTATTTGCTTACCAAATCCATTCCGACTACCAAAAATGAAATAACGATAGCCGCAACCAATACAATCATTGCACTTTGTTGCAGTTCCGGCCAAGTTGGCCAGGTTACTTTATTTAAAAGCTCATCGTAAGCCTCTTTGAAAAACAATTTTACTTTTTCCATTTTTTTATAGTTAAAAACTCTCCAAAACTAGCACGGGAACAAGGATTCGAACCCTGATCAAAGGTTTTGGAGACCTCTATTCTACCATTGAACTATTCCCGTTTCTATGTCCCGCCTACTTAAAACGGGACGCAAACATAACTATTTGTACTAAATTTTCAAATTTTTTTAGCGAATTGGGGATTTGTGGGTAATTTCTACCCTTTTACACCTCGATTGAGCCAAAAAACACGCTTTTCATTTTCACCGAGCCTCCAACATGCTCGTCTCAGTTTTCCTTATTGCTCCAATTGCTTCAATCGCTTTTCCACTGAAAGCAAAAAAACGGCAATACCTAAAAAAATCAACGTTAAAACAGCCGCCACCACATAATATTTCTGATTCGAACGAAAAATCGAATCGGCTCCGCTTTCTTGTGCATTCGCTAAAAAAGGCAGCACCATTCCCACTACAGCAACTCTTAATTTATTCATTGTCAAGCTTTTTTTCTTCTAAAAATCGAATGCGAACCCGTATCGACACCAACCACATAAATAATAATACCCACCCAATAACAGCCGGATAAAAGAATAAGCGCAGGTGGCTATCCAAATCATATTTACTGAAAGCCGGATTTCCGCCATTGCCCGGGTGCAACGAATCGGTGATACGGGGGATAATGAAGATAAAGAGAATGTAGATGACGATAGCAAAAATGTTGTAAACTGCACTGATTCGCGCTCTTTTTACTTCATCCTGAATGGCTCCACGCAAAATAATGTAGGCTAAATAAATCAAAATGCCTACTGCAGCACCGTTCAGTTTCGGGTCGTTCGGCCATGGTGAACCCCAAGTGTAATTAGCCCACATCATACCGGTAACAATACCTAATCCGCCACACAACAGCGATACGTTCACCGATTCAGCAGCAATGATATCATACAATTTATTGTTACTACTTAGATATTTGATACTATAGACCAACGATACAATCAAAACCAACAACATACTGAACCACATGGGCACATGATAAAAGGTGTTGCGAATGGATTCATACAAGATTTCGCGGTATGGGAAAGCAAAGCCGGTGTGCAAATTATTAGCTACTGCCACAACACACTCGTTAGCATGCAATGAGTCCGGTGCCGAACCATTCATCACCAATGCATCACGGAGGGCAATGGTTCCATCTGCATCATCATTTACGATTACATCAAAGGTATTATCGTCTTTGTCTACATTGGCTAATTGCTCCACCGGAAGAAGGAAGCTCAATGAGGTCTCTGATGTTGCTTTTGCGCTTTCAACACACAAATATTTACCGCCAGATTTAAGGAATACTTGCACATTTTTCCCGGATTGGAAGTGTGTGTTGGCGGCCTCAACCGTAAAATTATTTTCAGCAGCCGGTGTGAAGGCTATCGGACTAATCGACACCAAACCCGGACCTAACGGAACGGTTAAACCGCCTATCAATACATAGACCAATAGTATAATGGCCATATATTTCCACCACATTTGTTTTGTCCATCCCGGCAACATATTCTCTTCTTTTGACAAGGTTTAAAAGGCTATTCGCGCCAAATATAGGGAAACAACACAATCGCCAAAATTATTTGCACGATATCGAGCGCTATCAACAGCATGAGATTTTTTGTAACCAACTCTTGCATGGTGATATCGCCTAATGCAGCCGATGTAATTTTGGTGATGAAAATCAATAAAGGAATCAAAATCGGAAAACCCAATACTGCAACTAGCGTATTGTTACTCTTAGCTTTCAGGGCTATTGCACTCATTGTAGTGAACAACACGGCATAACTTATAGAACCCAGCACCATCACTTCGGTGAAAATGAAAATGGAATGAATATGGGTAGGAATTACTACAATAAAGATAATAGATGCCGCAATGGAGAGCAATAACGTAAATAGAACATTGTAAATCAACTTTGCCGTGATGTACACATAAGGAGAAAACAGAAAATGGAAATACATCATATTTTCTTCCTTTTCGCGAAAGAAAGAATTGGACACCGCATTCACTGAAGAGAATAGCACCACCATCCAAAATAAAATCCCCCAAGTCGAAGCTGGTAAATTCTGTAATGAATCGCCATTATACAACAACGAAAAATAAATCATCATTACGGTGCTGGATGAAAACAAGAACAGACCTCCGAGCACATATTTGTTTCTGCGCTCAATCAAAAGATCTTTTTGAAAGAGGGCCAACACCTGCGATATGAACGACTGATTATTGTTCTGCACGTTGATTTCTGGTTTGAAGATAGGAAACAACTACACCAATCAATAGGCCACCAAACAATGTAGATAACACAGTTTGCACCATGTACATTTGAAAATTGAAATAGGAAGAAGCGCGTTGCAACGCCTTTTCCTTTGTAACATGCATTTGATCGGCATGCGCAACAGCGTATTGAATAAACGAATTAAAATAATCGGGATTGACATACTTAAAAAAAACATACAAGCCTACAGGGGCCAAAAAAGTAGTGAGCAACACACCAAAGGCACATTCCGAAAAAGCCTTTTGAAAGGTTAAGTCGGGATACAATGCTTTAGTATCTTCTACTGTTTGTCGGAGCGACAGAATGGGAATAATCAATGCAAAATTGGTCACTATCGGGTGATACTCGATATATTTATCGTGTAGCCCTATCACATACTCCATTGCCAACCAAAGCAACGAAGCCATGCTGCCTATCAACGCCCATTTTATTGAAGGTTTCATATTAATTGTTAGGCAATATTAATTAAAAAAACGGGATAGAAAGTGGATTGGGAAGGGTGAAAAAATTATGTAGGTTTGGAGCATAGAATTAGCATCATGAAGAAAATCTTAGTAGCCAACAGAGGAGAAATTGCTTTGCGAGTAATGCGAACAGCCCGAGATATGGGTATAAAAACGGTAGCCGTATTTTCGGAAGCCGATCGAAACTCACCGCACGTGCGCTTTGCCGATGAAGCCGTTTGCATTGGTCCTCCGGCATCTAAGGATTCTTATTTGCGTGGCGAGAAAATCGTAGAAGTGGCGAAAACATTGGGCGTAGATGGCATCCATCCGGGATATGGATTCTTATCAGAAAACGCTGCTTTTGCCAAATTGGTAGAAGAAAACGGTATCACATTCATTGGTCCAACTCCGGAAGCCATAGAAATTATGGGCGATAAACTTTCCGCTAAAGAAGCAGCCAAAAAGTTCGACATTCCTATGGTTCCGGGAAGTGAAGGAGCAATTACGGAAGTGGAAGAAGCCAAAAAATTATGTGCTATTATAGGCTATCCGGTGTTGATTAAAGCCAGTGCAGGCGGAGGCGGAAAAGGAATGCGTGTAGTTGAGAACGAAGGCGAAATTGAAGAACAGATGCACCGCGCGCAAAGTGAAGCACTATCAGCTTTTGGCGATGGAAGTGTTTTTATTGAAAAATATGTGGGCTCCCCTAAACACATCGAAGTGCAGATTTTGGGCGATAATTACGGCAACATCGTTTACTTGCACGAACGTGAATGTTCTATTCAGCGTAGACACCAAAAAGTTGTAGAAGAAGCACCGAGCTCTTGCCTTACACCCGAGAAAAGAAAAGCCATTGGTGAAGCAGCTGTGCGTGTAGGTAAATCGTGCGCTTATATTGGTGCAGGTACAGTTGAATTTTTGGTGGATGAAGCACTAAACTTCTATTTCTTAGAAATGAATACGCGTTTACAAGTGGAGCATCCGGTGACTGAAATGATAACGGGTGTCGACTTAGTACGTGAACAAATTAATATTGCGCGTGGCGAGAAATTGAGTTTCGCACAAGAAGACATTCAGTTGATTGGCCATGCGATGGAACTGCGTGTGTATGCAGAAGATCCGATGAATAATTTCTTGCCGGATATTGGCCAATTGAAGCAATACAAAAAACCGGAAGGCCCCGGAGTACGCGTGGATGATGGTTTTGAAGAAGGCATGACCATTCCTATTTATTACGATCCGATGATTGCCAAATTAGTTACCTATGGCAAAGATCGTGAAGAAGCCATTAACCGAATGCTTCGGGCGATTGATAGTTATACAATTGTTGGCGTTCGTAACACGCTTATTTTCGGACGATTTGTACTTACGCATCCCGATTTTGTGAGCGGAAAATTCGATACCAATTTTGTGAACAAAAATTTCAAACCGGAACTACTACAACCAAGTAACCCCGGTGAAGAGGAAGCTGCAGCTATCTTTGCCAATTTCTTATTCAGCGAAAAGAAAAATACAACAACTGCTGTTTCTTCAGGAAATAAAAATGGAGTGTCGAATTGGGTGAAGAATAGAACCTAGTTGTTATTGACAACCCGTAATCACCAACTTAGAAGTTACCACTTTGTTACTCAAGTGACCGGCTCTATCGCGCAACGTAAGCTCAAACTGTGCAGTATCAGCACAACCCGGAGTGCCACATACTTTTTTGCAGAAAGCGCCTAAACGAATCACTACTTCACCCCGAATAGATTCTTTGCCTTTATCAGGCTGATAATATTCAGTGGCGGCAAAGAGCGTACAAGAATCACGTAAATCTTTGTAAAAGAAATTGAAGCCCGGATTGGTGAGAATTCTTGCTTCAGGTGTAACACAAACGGTATCATTTCTTGGCGTTGTTCCAACGGGAATACCAATGTCGCCATCGCCATCGGTAAACTCGGCAATAATAGTAACCGTGTCCATATCTGTTACCACATCGCGGCTAAACGATTTAAATGTTAAGCGCGGTTCAATTGGAAATTGTTCATTACTTACCTTACAACCGGCAAAAAACAATAGCACAGAAATAAAAAAAATGTATCGCATAGGTCTAATTAAGTCGAAATTAAGTGATTTATTGCATTTTCGCACAAAGAATTTTCAGGTAAGTGAACATAGATTCTATTTTTTCGGTAACAGCAAATGACTTTGAAGAAAAAGCACTAGCTGTTTTTGCGTATCAGTTTGAGCATATTCCTTTCTATCAAACCTATTGCAAACTCATGCACAAACACCCTGAAAATGTTCGCTCGATAAACGACATTCCTTTTCTGCCAATTGAGTTCTTCAAAACACAGCACATCATTGCCGAGGGAAAACAAGCGCAAGCAATTTTCGAAAGCAGCACCACCACCGGAACTAAACCCAGCAAACATTTTGTTGCCGATTTATCTATATATGAAACATCGTTTCTAAAAGGTTTTGAATTAGCATATGGAAACCCAAAAGAATATCTTTTTTTAGCACTTCTTCCCTCCTATTTGGAACGCGGACATTCTTCGCTAGTATACATGGCAAATCAATTAATTGCTCTTTCTGAACATCAAGAGAGTGGTTTCATTCTGCACGATTTTGAGCACCTAAAAAACACATTGCAAGCCACAAAGGCGCCCCGCGAAAAGATTATCCTTTTGGGTGTAACATACGCTTTGCTTGATTTCGCGGAACAATTCACAATGGATTTAAATGGCATAACCATCATGGAAACCGGTGGTATGAAAGGACGAAGAGCAGAAATGACACGCATGGAAATTCATCGTGAACTTTCAACCGCATTTAACGTTTCCACTATTCATTCGGAATATGGCATGACAGAACTCTTATCGCAAGCCTATTCTAAAGGAAATGGCATTTTCAAAGCAGCACCGTGGATGAAAGTTTTGACGAGAGATATGTACGACCCGGGAAGTTATGTTACACATCAATCAGGCGGAATCAATATTATAGACTTAGCCAATCTATACTCCTGTGCCTTTATTGCCACTTCGGATGTTGGAAAAGTTTTTTCAGATGGCACATTTGAAGTCATAGGCCGAATGGAAACTGCAGATATTCGCGGTTGTAATTTAATGTATGATAGCTTTGGTGAACATTCATCTACAAAACCATGAACAAAACATATTTAGGCAAACTCTTGGAATATGATAAACCGCTCTTTGTGGTGATTATTCTTTTTATGCTCGGACAATTGTTTTTCACCATTAAAGGCGTAGAAACCTTTCCCTTCTTGAATTACGGCATGTATTCTAAAAAAATGCCTGCATGCGATTCACAAACAGTTTATCAATTAACGATATGTGGACAGCGAGTAAATATTACTTCTCTTACCGATTGTGAAAAAGACATTACACTTAATAGTATACAACAATACGATCAAGTGAAACAGAGCAATGGAAAGGAAAAGGAAGAAGAAGTAATTGATCATCGCTTTAAAGGAAAAGTAAGCGAGTCGGCATTAGTTGGCATAAAAGCAAAGTTATTGAATAGCCCAAGCGCCATTGAACGTTATCCTAAATGGCTAATGAAATATTTAGCGGACATGCGTATGGTAAACAGCTCTACTTTAAATCTTTCAAAATCCACATTACTATACGATAGCAAAGGAAACGCAACCATTTCTTCACCTGTAACCATTGGCGAATATGCAGAACAATAAGATAGAGCAACGCAGCAGGTGGTTCTTTTACTTCGCCATGATTTGGCTGGTGTATCGCTTTTGGGGAAACACTTTATTTTCGCAGTTAGCCGAACCCGTTTTGGTATTTCCAAGTATTGACAATACTTTCTGGCTATTTCACGTATTGAATATTCCAGCATTTATAAGCCAACATCAATTTGTGGCAACTATATTTGATCTGCTGCTTTTCTTTTTTCCCATATTGTTTATCAAAACGCAAAATAAGTGGTTTGCTGTAGCCTACACCCTCCTTATTACTACCTACCATATAGTTTTCGCTACGTATGCAGCGCATCATTTCCATTCGTTGATGGGATTAATCATTATCAGCATTACGTTTTGGACAGCCGATGAAGCCCGTCATCAAAGACTTTGGGAAGCCGCACGTTATTATTTTCTTTTTGTGATGGCATCGGCTGCGCTTTGGAAACTTTTTCGTGGTGCACCATTTCAACCCGACCAAATGGTGAATATTTTGAAAGCTCAGCATGCGCAATATCTCGCTGAACATGGGACAATCGGACTTGGTGCATTTTATCACTATCTTATCCAAAACACTGCAATAGCTCAAGGCTTTTACTGGCTAGCGATTGTATTGGAATTAGCTTTCTTAGTGGGATTCTTCACAAAGAAATGGGACAAACTTTTGTTGCTTTTCTTTTTCACCTTTATCATCACCAATTATTTTGTGATGGGCATTTTCTCGTTTGAACTGAGTATTTTTGGGATTTTACTTTGGTTATAGTTTCGCACTTCGCTGGCGCAACCAATGATCAGCAAGAACCAATGCGGCCATAGCTTCTACAATAGGTACTGCTCGAGGAACTACACATGGGTCGTGGCGACCGGTAACTTCTAAAGTTGTTTCTTCTTTATCGGTTGTAACCGTTTGTTGTTGCTTAGAAATGGTAGCCACCGGCTTAAAAGCAACGCGGAAATAAATATCCATTCCATTCGAAATACCACCTTGGATTCCAGCGGAATGATTGGTTGTTGTAACAATTTTTCCATCTTGGTTAGCAAAGGCATCATTATGCATTGAACCTCGCATAGTTACTGCATCAAACCCATCACCAATTTCGAAAGCACGTGTAGCATTAATACTCATCATAGCCTTGGCTAAATCGGCATGTAATTTATCAAACACCGGCTCGCCTAATCCGGCTGGGCAATTTTTTATCACACAAGTAATCACACCTCCAATAGAATCACCATCTTGACGAACTTCATCAATTTTGGCAATCATCTTTGTTGCAGTGGCTGCATCCGGGCAGCGGACAATACTTTTTTCTGCTTCTTCCAGATTTAATAATGTGTATGGAATTGTACATTTCACATCTCCCACTTGTGACACATAAGCTTGAATCGAAATGTTTTCAGTAGCTAACAATTGTTTGGCAATTGCTCCTGAAGCAACACGGGCAATAGTTTCACGAGCCGATGATCGTCCACCGCCACGGTAATCGCGAATGCCGTATTTGGCTTCGGTAGTGAAATCGGCATGGGAAGGACGATAGGCATTTTTTACGGTATCATAATCTGCTGATCGATGATCTTTATTCTTCACCAGCATAGCAATGGGTGAGCCTAGCGTTATTCCATCAAAAACACCACTGATAATTTCAACAGCATCGTCTTCATTGCGTGTAGTGGTAATACTCGACTGACCGGGTTTTCTTCGGTTTAAGTCGTGTTGGATTTTTTCGAAATCGAGCGTTAAACCTGCCGGACAACCATCAATCACCACCCCGATTCCCAAACCATGCGATTCGCCAAAGGTAGTGATTTTAAAAATTTGTCCGAACGAATTTCCTGCCATGCCTGCAAGTTAACATTGCTTTTAGAAATCGCAAAGTTGAGGTGGCTACTCGTTGAAATTGATGTGTTTCCCGTAAGTGCCCCGAAGTCGCTCAAAAAAGCCTTCTCGGTCGGCTAACGGAACAAAATTTGGCACAAAAGCATCTTTCGGGTCTATGGTTGGTAGGTATAGTTCGCGTTTTTTTGTAGGATCAATACGGACAAAAACAACAGGCACATAAGGCATATTGTTGCAACGTTTTTTCAGCATTTTGCGCAACGACTTAGTTTGAAACGGATCAGAGGCCAATGCAATTCGTTTGAAGCCCATCTTTTGCGCCATCTTCATGCCGTAATATGCATTTTCGGTACTGTGTTCCGCTCTCGTTTCTGAAAATGTATGTTTGGGGTCTGCGCCTAAACTATCGGCAATTACCTTCATGGCTATGCCCTCTGTATAGGGCGTTGCAACTGCTGCACCGGAAAAAATTACATTTTTAGTTATACCACTATCCATTAAATATTTTGCCCAAAGAATACGCGCTGCAAAAACAGAACCGAATCCTTTATCCATGTAGGGTACACCCGGCACTATCACTACATCATAAGGTTCAACCCGTTTTGCTTCTTGAAATTTTTTCTCTGCAAAACGAGTACTGGTACAAGAAGATACAACAACACCAACCATTAGCGTAGCTATAAAAAACATTTTTTGATTCATCATAGTCATAATGTATTAATAAGAACCTGAACCAACAGAATCGCAGGCTTGAGAAGTAGGATCGATAATATTTTCAGTTTCCACATAATTGATTTTCAGTCCTAATGTACCATTATATCGCTGACTAAATGTTTCTCTTTCTTTTAAGGGAATAAAAATATTTTCATCAATTTGAGCTGCCGTTAAATCTACTTCCGGTAATGGATCAATTTTATTTTTTCCTTTGAATACGGTTTTAAATACAATTGGAATAGAAACAACTCCTTTACATTTTCGTTGTATAAAACTGTGCAAAAATATAGTTTGGAAAACATCAGTAGACAATGCAATTTTCTTGAATCCAAGTTTTTGCGCCATTTTCATCCCGAAATACACATTCTCTGTACTATGTTCTGCCTTTGTTTCAGCAAATGTATGTTTTGATGGAATACCCATAGAATCCGCATAAATCTTCATGGCCAAAGCTTCTACGTATGGCGTATGTACAGCTCCACCAGAAAAAATAATATTCCTCGCAATATTGTTGTCGTACAAATATTTCGCCCATCGCATTCGCGCAATAAAAATTGATTCTAAGCCCTTTTCTCCAATTGGCGTTCCCGGAACAATAATTGCATCATAGGTTTGTCCATGCGCTACTTTCTTATATTGATTCTCTAAAACACCATGCAATGCACACGAGTTGAACATTAACCCTAACAATGCAATAATTATTAATTGTGCGTTTGTCTTCATCTTTCCATTATTTACAAAAAAAACCATATAAACTAAGTTATATGGTTTCGAACGCTTTAGGTTGAATAATGTTTTAAGGTCTGTTAAATTTAACAGTTCTTAGATACTTATGGGAAGATACCCATTGCGTAGTATGCGTCTTTAATTTTGTTGATAGACACCGCAAAAGCTGCTGTTCTCAAGTCTTTTAAGTTCTTCTCCGATTTATAGAACTCTCGAATATCGTGATACGCTTTAATCATTGTATCTTCCAATCCTGAATTTACCAAGTCAATCTCATCGGCACCGTGAATTACTTTCTCGATTTGTGCACGAGATGCCTTTTGACCGGTGATAGACTCTACCAAATCAATCATATTACGCTGTGCCTTTTCTTCGAAACGCTTTTGCATTCTACCAAAACGAACATGTGATAAGTTTTTCAACCACTCGAAATATGAAACGGTAACACCACCGGCATTGATATAGATATCCGGAATAATTACTACTCCTTTTTTCAACAAGATAGCTTCAGCTGCAGGAGTAACCGGACCGTTTGCCGCTTCTGCTACAATTTTCGCTTTGATGTTTGGTGCATTCAATTCAGTGATTTGCTTTTCTAATGCAGCAGGAATTAAGATATCACATTCTAACTCCAATGCGTGTGCGCTGTTTTTGATATTCTTAGCTCCCGGGTAGTTCAAAATAGATCCTGTTGCTTTGCGATGTGCTAATACAGCAGTGGCATCTAATCCTTTTTCGTTATAAATCGCCCCTTCCATTTCAGCAATAGCAATTACTTTTGCTCCATATTCTTTAATGATATTAGCCGTGTGGAATCCCACGTTACCAAGACCTTGGATGATTACACGTTTGCCATCAAGACCCACTTCTAATCCCAATTTCTTCATATCATCTTTGTAAGAACAAACTTGTGCCAAAGCGTAAACAACGCCACGACCGGTAGCTTCTGTTCTTCCATGAATACCGTTTTGCGATACCGGCTTACCGGTAACACAAGCATAACCATCTACATCACCAGGTTTCATGGTCATGTATGTATCCATAATAATGGCCATCTCTTTCTCCCCTGTTCCGTAATCCGGTGCAGGTACATCTAAACCAGGTCCGATGAAGTTTTTCTTAATAAGCTCTGTAGTATATCTTCTGGTAACTGCCTCCAATACTTCAGGTGGCGTATTACGTGGAGAAATTTTAATTCCACCTTTTGCACCTCCGAAAGGTACATCCACAATAGCACATTTATACGTCATCAATGCCGCCAAAGCCATTACTTCATCCTGATCTACATGAAGGGAGTAACGAATTCCACCTTTAGTAGGCATACGGTGATGTGAGTGCTGAACACGATAGGCCTCAATTACCTTTACATCATTTCCGAATTTCACCGGGAAATTCATTTTATAAATAGAGTTACATGCTTTGATTTGCTCTAACAACCCATCAGGAGCCTTAGTAAATGGGGCTGCTTTGTCGAAGTAGTAAGATACAGATTGCGAGAAGGACAACTCCTTCAAATCAACCTTTTCTGTTTCCTTTTTTGCCATACAATTGTTTTTAGTTTGAAATTTTGGTAGAACGAAATAATAGGTTTTAATCTGAAAACCAAATCATTTTATGTGAAAGTTTCATTAACAGAATTTTCACACTTATAACAGTATACGCTAATATGAGAAAGAAGTGACAGCAATTTTACGCCTTAATATCAACTAAATCTGTGCGTTGCGAAAACACACGATAACAGACTACCAAATGCGCTAGTGCAACAACAACTTGCGTGATGAGGGCACTCTTTGCAGCACCAATAGCACCTTCTTTGGGAATAAGCAAAAGATTGCAAATTAAATTTGTGGCTATGCCTAATATGGCTATTTGATTTAACTGTTTGAGGTTACCATTTGCAGTGAGTAATGTTCCATAAACATAAATACTGGCCAGCGGAATAAACGCAAACATTAATATAGAGAGAACTGTTGAATACCGTTCATCAAAGGTATGATACATGATATGTGTTATATCTATTCGGAAGTAAAACGTAAATAATGCAAGTGAAATTGAAGCTGCTAATACAAGCAGAGTGCCTAATTTTACTAATGGGGCAACTGAAACTCTTTGTTTGATGGCTTTTGAAAAAAGAGGCAATAACAAAGTGGCTACCAAAAATCCAAATTGTGTTGCGGCATCCAACAAACGATAACCGGAAGCATATACACCAGTTTCATCGGAACCTTCTGGCAATAATGTATTGAGTAAAATACCATCTATTCTTCCATAGATAGTCATTTGTAATACAAGTAAAGCAAAGGGAAGCGATTTTAAAATCATTAAGCGGTAAAACTTAAGATTCCATTGTGCAGTTTGTAAATGAATGCGTTGTTTTAAAAACAGAAAGGCAAAAACAGCAGTACTAAGCAAAGCTATCATTTGCGCTCCAACTAGAAAAGCAATAGTACTTCGCGATGAAAATTTCGGCAGTAAAAACAACACCGATAACATCATAATAATGGCCAGTAATTTATCGAGCACCGAAATAAAAGCATCTACTTTGAAAATATGCAAGGCAGCAACATAAGCCCGAAAATGCAATATGAATGAAAGCAACAACATGTTGAAGGATGAGCCCAACACCAATACCAGCAACCAACCGCGCACGCCACTCACCAATGCAAAAAACAGCGTTACAACAATGTATAATAAAGCCAACAAAAATTTCAATCGAAGAAGATTATACATATACTCCCCTGCCCTTCTAGCATTTCGAGAAACAGCGCGATTCGTAAAATTATTGATACCTAAATCTAGAATTACAGAGAATAAAAATGCGAAATTAGTAGCCGTGAAGTAATGTCCGTATTCGATGGGACCTGTGTTTACTTGTATGCTTCTATCCACCCCGAAAATCCAGAGTGGCTTCACCACAAAATTGGCAAACAATAGAAAGGCAAAGTTTTTTACAAATTTTTCCCGCATAATTTTTTGCTTCGGAACGGTGCTAAGCTAATGGATTTTAGTTCGGAGAATAAGTATTCAGGAAATAAAAATAGCCTTTAGCTGCTAGCCATTAGAAATTAGAGCAGAAACAGTTTCAAAATAGACTATTACAAGTAATATTTTTAATATTGTTTGAATGAATAAACGAACTGCCATAGCCGTCAATACGCGCTTTCTGATTAAAGGAAAGTTAGAAGGTATTGGTTTATTTACGCAAGAAGTGATGAAAGCCTTTGTGCAACAACATCCGGAAATTGACTTTTATTTTTTATTTGATCGAGCCTACGACCAAAGTTTTCTTTTCGGGCCGAATGTACACCCTGTTGTACTTTTCCCGCCTGCTCGTCATCCTTTTTTATGGTTTGTTTGGTTTGAATGGAGTGTGGCAAATTGGCTGAACAAACATCAACCTTCGTTATTTATTTCGACTGACGGATTTTGTGCCCTTCGTACGAAAACACCTACTATTACAGTTATTCACGATATAGCCTACGAGCACTTCCCTAACCATGTAGGAAAATTAGTGCGCTGGTACTATCAATTTTTTGTACCGAAATTCATTCACCATTCTCAAAAAATAGTAACTGTTTCTGAATTTACGAAAACAGATGTTATTACCCATTACCATACATCGGAATCCAAAATTGATGTAGTGTATAATGCAGCAAAAGAAGTGTATCAGCCGATAGCAATAAGTGAACAAGAAAGCATTCGTATGAAAGTAAGCGATGGCAAACCCTATTTTGTTTATGTAGGATCGATACATCCGAGAAAGAATATCGTGCGCTTATTGGAAGCTTTTGATGCATTTAAAGCGCAAACAAAATCAGAAACAAAACTCATCATTGTTGGCAGAAAAGCATGGCAACACAGTGATGTAGAGGCAACGCTAGATAAACTTGCATCAAAAAACGACATCCTATTTTTAGGGCATTTAAGTTCTGAAGAAACGGCTTCAATTGTTGCATCCTCTTTAGCCATGTGTTATGTTTCATTGTTCGAAGGCTTTGGCATCCCTATTGTAGAAGCCCAACAAGCAGGTACAGCTGTGATTACTTCCAATCTTTCATCCATGCCGGAAGCAGCAGGTGAAGGTGCATTATTAGTAGATCCAAACGATACACAAGCCATTGCCAATGCGATGCAGCGTATTTTTGAAGCGCCTTTACTGCGTGAAACGTTAATTCAGAAAGGATTTGAAAATAGTAAGCGGTTTAGTTGGGAAAAATCTGCTGAAAAGTTGTGGCATACTATCCAAACCCTTTAATGGACTTTTAATTCTACTTGGGAGATTTTGTAAATTTTTACCCCCTTTTTCCCGAATATTTTCCCTACGTTTGCACCGCTTCGGCAATTGTTTAACCATTTTTCAAGCCATGGACGATGATCAAATACTACAAAAGAGAAAATGGTTCTTTAAAAGAACTTGAACAACCGGAAGTAGGCTGCTGGATTAATTTCTACGGTCCTTTTGCACCGGGCGAAACACAACAGTTTTCGGATAAACTGAAAATCGATATCGATTTTATTACCGACTCCTTGGATATTGACGAACGTTCGCGTTACGAAAATGACGAGGATACAGATTTGATTGTTTTAAAAACGCCTGTTGAAAACAAAGGTATTTCTGATTCAGAGGCCCTTTACATTACTATTCCTATTGGTATTATTCGAACGCCTGAGCATATCATTACCGTAAGCGCTTATCAAAACGATGTAATCGATTTTTTCGTAAATACACCTCCAAAGAACTTTAATCCTTCCGATGTAGAGGGCTTTATTCTATCGATTTTCGATAAAAACGTGGTTGTGTTCCAACAATTTTTGAAGCAGATTAATTATAAACGTTACTCCTACGAAAAGTCGCTTTACAACTCATCGAAAAATGAGGATTTAACCCATTTGCTCAATATTCAAAAGAGTTTGATTTATTTCGTTACCAACCTACGCTCGAACGAATTATTGAAAATGAAAATGAAGCGAACCAATTTCTTGCGCATCACCGATGAGGAGAAAAATTACTGGCTCGATGATATTATAATTGAAAACTCACAAGCACTGGAGGTTTCAGACATGTATTCCAACATTTTGAACGGAACCATGGATACTTTTGCCTCTATTATTTCGAACAACTTGAATCAAGTTATGAAGCGATTGACCTCTGTAACCATTGTTTTAATGGTACCGACCTTAATTGCGAGTTTCTATGGCATGAACGTAGAGCATCTACCTTATGCACACCATCCGTATTCGTTTGTCATTGTGTTTAGTATTTCGATTTTAATTTCGGTGGGTATGACATGGGTATTTGTAAAGAACAAGTGGTTCTAAACAATCACACTTTTTCGTCTTTGTAGCCCAATATCAAAAAATCTTTCGTTACCGGTGGCTTGTAATAGATATCGCCAAATATAATTTTGAAGCGAGTGAGCCAATCCTTATTCATCCGCAATTCATAAGCAATTTGTTGCCAGCCGCTAATAACAATAGCGAAGGGATTCAAGCGAATTTCAGGATTGTTCGTTAGTCCCACCGGAGGCTTAACAGCAGGTGGAATTCTATAGGTGCCGAAAACTCTATCCCAAAACAAAAATGGACCTCCGCCCACATTCACTACCTCATCGCCCGGAGCTGAACTGTGATGTACATAATGATAAACACCACCTCCAAAATAAGCCGATAGCCAACGCACAGGTTTGAAGCTGTAGGCAAAATCGTAAAACACAGTGGAGTGATTGAACTTTTCGATTAAAATACTGATGAATGATAAAAAGATGGTGTCAAAAATTAATGGTTCATAGGAGAACAATTTGGTACACACCGCACCCAGCAAGGCAGAAGGAATGTTGCTGAAAAATTCCGGCAAAAACATAAATGGGCCAATTCCGGCAGGATGCATAATTTCAGCAGTGTGATGGCAACGATGATTCATGTACCATACGAACCTCGATTGATGTCCCAACCAATGCGACAAATAGCCGGGCAATCCGCCAATTATCATTCCGCCCAGCAATGCTAATGGATATGGCAAAACAGTAATAGTGGGAATATATTTCTGTATCCATGAATTTAATGCTCCATACGCGTGACCAATGGAATCAGCTCCTATTTTGTAATCGAAACCCAACATCCATGCTATTACGCCTAATGTTGCAAAAAACAAAAAGGTGAGCACTAACGAAACTACATTCGATAACAAATGTGCTAGAAATATTTTATAGAATTTGTCGCGACCATACAACTTTTCGGAAAGAAAAAAACTAACCACTGCAAAGGTTGAAATATAGAAAGCTAACACCGCAAATGCTCCATAGCAAAGCCATTTAAATTGTGTATGAGAGATATAATTACTGAACGGATTCTTTTGTTGATCCATCAAATTCGACAAGTGATGATACAAGCCACCACCTGTATCGTATAGCAAATCATATACACCAAAAACAAACAAAAAAGCAATGGCAATAATACTCCATACACGAATTGCTTTTGCATTTCCTTTGGCGAAATCGTAATTAAAAATGCGCGTTAAAATGGCTACCATAATAAACGATTATTGGTTACTTTTCTATTACTTCTCGGATAGGTTTTCTGACACGTGGATTGGCACTATTGAAATCTTTGCCTAACAGTTGGCTTATTGTAGCCGCAATTTGATCGTGATGATAACATTTATGCTGTTTTGCTTCACCGATGGCTTTTACTCCGGGACCAATTGCAGCAAGCCATGTACATCTTGAAGCCACAATACCTTGGCCATGATGACGCCACATATTCAATGTAGCAGGTCCTCGTCCATGATCGCAAGTAACTATTAAAATTGTTTGGTCTTTATAAAATGGATCTGCTTGCAGCGTATTCCACAAATCATTTAACCACACATCGCTCTGATAGGCTGCCATTACATAAGCCGGATAATTGCCTGAATGTCCGAAGTGATCCGTTTCATCAAAGCCAATAAAAAAAGCCTTTGGGTGATTGCGCACTAAATATTCCTTTGCATGTTGATAGACAATAGTATCCTTTTCGGCATAAGCACTAACTAATGGTACTTTCGTTTGAAACTGTTCGTAGTTTGAAAGTGGCGGGGCGCCAGCAATTACCTGCTTAGAAGAATACGTATGAAATACAGGAATATGATTTCGATTCGCATTTAAAATCTTTGGAAAAGCATCCCAATTCCCAAATGCAGCAATGCTATTCTTATAATAATCGTCTTGCAACAAAAAATCAAAGAGATTCAAGTTTGGATTATCGGGGTATTCGTTTGAATTTACTTTCTTATCTACATAACCACAAAATAATTCGCTATACCCCGGATAAGAAAAGAAGTATGGATTATGTACTGTTAGCTTATTCCCCTTTTTCCGATTGCCAATAATTGCACCCTTTTCAGCAATAGTAGACCACATAAAAGGCATCAAGGCTTTTCGCTTTTCTTCATCTGTTCCTTGCATTATTTTATTGGCAAAAGCTTTATCAAACTTCGGATCCTTCAACAATCGCTTTTGCAACGTCTTTGATACTCCTCCAAATTCTTCTTGCCAACGATAACCATCAAGCGTTACAATTACAACTTTCAAATTCGTGGGTGTTGGAACAGCAGATGCAACTGAAGCAGAAGAAGGAGCCGCTTTTTCGGCATACCCATTGTTTACCAATCGTTGTTCAGCATATGCCTGAGGCAACTTTGCTAATGCAAGAGATGAAGAGCGCATTTGTGCGTTCGTTGAAAGAAAGAACAAGATGAACAAAAGGGAAAAGATTTGTCGCATAGATTATTGTTTATTTACAATTAAGAAGCGAACCAAATTTAGCTTTATTCAAGAAAAAACAGTATGACGAGAAAAATACTTTGCGCACTCTTTACGTTAAGTGTGTTGTTGGCTGAGGCACAATACATTACGCACGGACCTGTGATTGGGGCATTAACATCCTCCACTGCGCGATTTTATATAAGATGTAGTTCACCAAGAGCATTCAGTATTCTGCTCTCTACCGATAGTCTTTTCCAATTCAATATTTTAAAATTCAGCAACGAAACTTCTACCCAACTCGACAATTCCATCATTACTCCTTTAAATAATCTTACTCCTTCCACTCGCTATTTCTACAAAGTAGAGTTTGATGGCAAAGCAGATGAGCGAAAAGGTTCTTTCAAAACCTTCCCTAGTGTTGGCGAACTTGGGCATTACGTTTTCACCTCGGGTTCGTGTCAAGAATCAAAAAACATGAAAACCTTCGACCGCATGAGCGAAATCAATCCCGACTTGTTTATTCATGTGGGTGATTTCACATACCCATCGTATCAAATGAATGACGATTATCCTTCGAAATATACTGCCATTCAAGAATCGTATAGAAGACGTTACGAGGAAATCAGAATGAAAGATATGTTGTGGCATGTTCCTATTGATTATGTATATGATGATGACGATTGCTGGGGTTCAGCCCGAACAAAAGCGGTTAGTCGATGTTCGTATGGCATTGATAGCATTACCAAAAAAGTGATTAACTACATATCTTTTGAGCACTTTGCAGATTCAGTGCGTTATAATTGTATTCGCGGTTATGTTGAATATTTTCCGGGTTACAACATGGTGGATACCAGCGAAGGCCTCTACCATTCCTTTGTAATGGGCAATTGCGAATTCATTTTCATGGATACGCGCTCTACTGCTGATTGCGAGGGCGATCAATTCACCTACGACAGCCTGAGTAAAAAGTGGTTCTTTACCCCAAACCCAAACTTACACTTGGTTTCAGCAAAACAAATGCAATGGGCAAAAGATCGTTTATTAAATTCTAAAGCCGATTGGAAATTTTTGGTCTGCGGTTTACCATTCAACAAAAGCTTAAAACACTTAATAGACTTGGGCGTAAAAATGCAAGACATAATTGTAGCCGGTGGAGGCGAAAAAGGCACAGGATTTCGCTTGGCGGTTTCTTGGGCGAGCTATTGGGCAGGCTTTCCGAACGATCAAAAGGAATTGTTAGACTTCATTCACCAAAACAAAATTAAGGATGTGTTAGTGGTTTCGGGCGATACGCATCACAATGAACTCGACAATGGTCAAAATGCCGGATTGCCGGAAATGAACGTGAGCGGACTAGCTGTGGCAGGAACACATCTGGGATACTATATGAACTTAATTAGCAAATTGTGCGGCTACCCCGATATCAAAAAATACTTGTGGAATCACGGTGGTGGTGGTATCCACAACAAAAACTTCAAAAATCAATTCGGAAAAATTGAAGTAAATGGAAACGACAATGTGCGCATGAGCATTATTGATGAAGACGGGAAGCAATTGGCGAGTATGAAAATCATGCATTCATCCAAAGGCGGAACAAATGTTTTCAAAGAAAAACCGTATCAAAAAAGAATGAACAAACGCTTTGGTAAAAAACCAACCGGATGGCAGCGCTTTGTGAAAAGTGTAGCGAATTCAATTTTTAAGTAATCTTTCAAGGAAGAAAGCACAAGAAATCTTACTTTGCCGTTCAATTCCAACTTATGTCGGCTAAAAAACTCATCTTTTTTTTCTTTGCTTTTGCCTTAACATTTTCGGCTATTGCGCAACCCATTGCCCATGGCCACGCGCACAACGATTACTTGCACGAGAAACCTTTATTTGATGCCTTAGTGAATGGTTTTACGTCCATTGAAGCCGATATTTTCCTACATAAAAAGCAATTGATTGTTTCGCATACAGCCAAACAACTCGACACAAAAAAAACGCTAGAAGAATTATACTTGAGACCTATAGATTCGCTCATTCAATTGAACCGAGCGAATGGCTACACCAGCGATAGCACAAGTGTTATACTGATGATTGATATTAAAAGTAGTGGCGATGATGTTTATTCGTATTTGAATGAATTATTACACAAATACAAACACCTACTAACTCCTTATCACAAAACAAAAGCATTGCATTGGGCACCGGTTCAAATTTTGTTATCGGGCAACAAACCGAACGTGAAAATGCTGGAAGACACTACTTATTTTACGTTTGATGAAGACATCGATTATCGAAACGATGCGAGCATTTTACCTTATACTACGCGCTTTTCAAGTGCATGGGGCAATTACTTTAAATGGAAAGGCAAAGGAAAAATGAGTAAGCAAGAAGAAGAACTATTAAAAAGTTTGGTAACACAAGTACATCGTCTGAAAAAAGAAATCCGCTTCTATCATATCCCCGACAATGCTGCCGTTTGGGAGGTTTTATTAAAGAATAATGTAGATTGGGTTAACACAGATAACTTAATTTTGTACCGCCAGTTTTATCTCGATTCAATTCAAAAAAAACAGTAACAAATGAAATTGAAACACTTTTGTAGTATACTCCTTTTGATATGCTCTTCTGCCTTTGCTAAAAATCCGGTGGCGGATAAACCTAAATTGGTTATTGGCATTGTGGTTGACCAGATGCGATGGGATTTTCTTTATCGGTATTCAGCAAAATATGGAAATGACGGATTCAAACGATTACAACGCGAAGGCTATAGTTGCGAAAACACGCACATCCCTTATAGTTTAACGTTTACTGCACCCGGACATACATGTATTTATACCGGTTCTGTGCCTGCATTACATGGCATCACCGGTAACAATTGGTACGATAGAATTGTAAAGAAAGAAGTGTACTGTACATCCGATAAAACGGTGCAACCCATTGGCGGTTCATTTAAAGGGGGACAACAATCGCCTCACAATTTGAAGGTGACCACTATTACCGATGAGTTGCGTTTGGCGACCAACTTCAAATCGAAAGTAATTGCGTTGGCGATTAAAGATCGTTCATCGATTTTACCGGGAGGACATACATCATCAGGAACTTTTTGGTATGACGACAGTACAGGCAATTTCATTACCAGTTCATTCTATAGAAAAGATTTACCGCAATGGGTAACCGCGTTTAACAATCGCCATCTTCCGGAGCAATACCTCAAAAACGATTGGAAGTTGACTCTGGATTATGCTAAATATGAAGAAAGCAGCGATGATGATGTGAGTTGGGAAAACAACTATGATGACGAAAAGAAACCCGTTTTCACGCATGCCATTAGCGGATTCAAACCCAATCAGTTTAAACTGATGCGCAATACCCCTTTTGGCAACAGCTTAACCTTTGAATTTGCGAAAGCAGCTATTGAAGGAGACACTTTGGGCAACCGAGGCGTTACCGATTTCTTGGCAGTGAGTTTTTCACCAACGGATGGTGTTGGGCATCAATTCGGTCCAAATTCAGTGGAAGTTGAAGACATGTATCTTCGTTTCGATAAAGAAATGGCTTCTTTTATTCAATATTTAGATACAAAAGTAGGCAAGGGAAATTATTTGCTGTTTTTATCAGCCGATCATGGGGCGGCACATGCGGCAGATTTCAGCAAATTTCATAAAATCCCTTCGGAAAGTATGTTTGAAGAAAATATTACCAAGAAACTCGACACTTTCCTGCTTTCCAAATACAACTCAAAAGCTTTAACAAAGGCATTTATTAACCACCAGATTTTCTTTAACGAAGAAGAAATGCAGAAAATTGGGGTAAAAAAAGCCGATTTAAAAGCTGAAATCACTCAGTTTCTGCTCCAATTTGCCAATGTGAACCGTGTGGTAGACTTGGAAAACTTGGGCACGGCTAATTTACCGGATGCCCTACGAGAGCGTATGTCTAACATGTATTTGCCCGCAAGATCGGGAGATTTGGAGGTGGTTCCCCAATCGGCTCAATTGGATGAATTCCTCAAAGGCACAACCCACGGTACTCCTTATGCCTACGACACGCACATTCCGCTGATTTGGTATGGCTGGAAGGTAAAAAAAGGGAAAGACTACTCAGCGGTGAACATGACTGATATTTCCAGAACCTTAGCTGCTCTATTAAATATTCAGCAACCCAGTGGATGTGTAGGAAAAGTAATCGAAGGATTATTTAAATAGGAATGTTTGTTTATTTCAAAAAATGTTTAGATTTGCACTCCAAAAATTGATAAAAATGAAACCTGAAATTCATCCATCGTCTTATAGAACAGTAGTTTTTAAAGATATTTCGTGCGATAAATCTTTCTTAACAAAATCGTGTGCTAACTCGAAAGAGACCACCGTTTGGGAAGATGGCAATACTTATCCATTGATTAAAGTGGAGATTTCTAACGAGTCTCACCCTTTCTTCACAGGAAAAATGAAATTCGTTGATACTGCAGGTCGTATCGATAAATTCAACAAAAAATACAAAAAGTAATTTTTTAGCTTTTTCAATAGAAAAACCCGTATCCAACTTGATACGGGTTTTTTATTTTTTGTCCCTATAACTCCCAAAAAGTTCAATTGAACACTAAATTTTAACAAAAACACCATTTCACTTGTATTTCGTTGAAATTCTATCCTATTATGTTTACCAGTAACATTTTAACATCTAAGTAATGTTATCTTTACAGCATTCCCGTTCATTTACAACAAAAATCTAAATCCTATGCGCAAGACTCTACTCGGTCTACTATTTATCAGTTCACTGCTTTTTGAAGCAAAAGCCCAAACAATAAACTATGCAACGGCAGGAAGTACAGCCACACAAGACTTTAATGCGTTGCCAACTTCAGGAACACAAGCGATAACAACTCCGTTTGAGTTAAGTGCCTCACCTGTGAGTGCAACCGGCATGGGAGGATGGTATGTAAGTAAAGCAGGAGGAAGCATAGCCAGCTTAATTGCAGGAACAGGATCGAGCAACACCGGAGGGGCATATAATTTTGGATCTACCTCTGCTACTGATAGATGTTTGGGGTCTTTAGCCAGTACAAATATTCCTCGTTTAGGTGTTTTGCTTACAAACAATACAGGTAGTACGCTTACCTCTTTTACAGTAACTTTTACAGGAGAGCAATGGAGAAAAGCCGGGGGAACCAATGGTGATACTCTTTCCTTCTTTTATAAAATTGGAGCAACGAATATTGATGATGCTACAGGATTTATTGCCAATACTTCGGGGGATTTTACTTCTAGAGTTACAACAGCAGGAGCTACTGCACTTGATGGGAATCTTGCCGCCAACCGAGGCAATGTATCGGTTACCGTAACAGGTATAACATGGACCAATGGAACAGTGCTTGGTTTAAGATGGGATGATGCTAATGATGTAGGTTCTGATGACGGCTTAGGCATTGATGATTGGTCGTTTACAGCAACTGCCGCAGCATCACTACCTACAGTATCGCTATCGTTAAGTCCAACAAGTGGAACTGAAGCTGGAGCAACACTTGTAACACTTACCGCAACTTCATCTGTAGCTGTAACTGCCAACGAAACTGTTGATGTAACCGTAAGCGGAACAGGCATCACTGCAGGAGACTATACCTTGGGAGCAACTACAATCACTATTCTAAACGGACAAACTACCGGAACTACCACTTTCACTGTTGTAGATGATGCTGTAGTAGAAGGAACGGAAACGGCTGTAATTGCATTGAGCAACCCATCTTCAGGAATTACACTAAGTGGTTCTGCTTCTCAAAACTTTTCAATTGACGATAACGATGGATACACTTACTATTCGCAATCCAATGGATTACATTCTGCAGCTATTTGGGCGATAACGCCTGTTGGAACTCCGGGAGTTGCTGTATTCAACAAACTGAACAGCTTTGTTGTACAAAACGGAAACACAGTAACGATTAATGCTTCAGGTCTCGATATGAAAAACATCACCGTTGATAATGGCGGAAAACTCTATACTAACACAAGTGGAACCAACAGATATATCAACTTATATGGAGATATCGTTAACAATGGAATTATTGGTGATGGAGCATTAAATGATGGATTGGGATTAAACATTGAAGCTGTAAGCTCTACTATCAGCGGTTCCGGGCTTACCGATTTTGCCCGAATCAGAAAAAACACAGCAACTGTTCCAACATCAACATTAACCATTGCTACAGATGTTAATCTAAGATTTGCAGGCACAGGATTCTATAACAACGCTTCTTCTCAATTCAATTTGGTTATCAATAACGGGAAGACCTTAAACGTAATTGGTTCGAACGGTGCAGATGGCGATTTTGCGATTGATGGTACGAACGGAAATTCAGGAACATTAGCAAGAGGAATTGTAACAGTAAACGGAACACTTACCGTTTCTAACATTCTTCATGCGCGTTCTAGCAACAACACTTCATCTACCGGAATAACTGTTACGAATGGTGGAATAATCAATGCTAAAAACGTTTTCGTGGAATTAGCAACAGGTACTTCTCCATTTGTTTTTGACATCCAATCGGGAGCTGTTTTGAATGTATACAATTCACTCAATCTTGTAAATGGTGCATTTAACCCTACCGGACAAGTAATTCTTCACTCAACAGCCGATAACCAATGTGCTTATGTAGACAACTACTCTGCCGGTTATACAGGAACTGTTGGAACAATTACATCGCAACGTTTTGTGCCGGATGCAGGTTTCAACCAGCATTTCATTTCTTCTCCAATCGGAAGCACAAACTTCTCTGATATTGGAGCAGTTACTGGAACAGATAATGTTTTTGTTACCCCAAGCGCCAATTGCGATGAGAATAATTTAGCTGTTGGTTCAAATTATGGCAACTTCTTTGAGTGGGTAGAATCGAATGTTGGTGGTGGTTGCATTTTGAAAGGATGGAAAGTAAAATCTGCCGGTACATTAGCTAACGCAAAAGGGTACTCTGCATACTTAAATGGAAATGCTACTTTCTCACTTACAGGAACACCAAATCAGGGAACAAGCTACAGCACCTCTACAACGCGCGGTGCTTGGTCAACAACCACAACACTTCAAGGGAATAGCTATCAATCGGGTTGGAACTTAGTAGGTAATCCGTTCTTATCTACAGTAAACTTGGCTACAAAAGCAGGTATTGATAACGATGTAAAAGTGTATAACACTACCGGTCCTTACCAAGGAACATACTCTACATTATTTGCAGGCTCAGGAACAGCATTCATTGCACCATATCAAGGATTCTATGTAAGAAACTCGGCAGCAGGGCCAGGCACTTACACTGTAAACAAAACAGAATGCGTTAACACTGCAGCTACATTTAATAAAAATGGAGAGCAAGTGGTACAGCTTGTTGTTGAAGGAAACGGATTTGCAGATAAAACAAATATTGCATTCGAAACAGCTGCAACTGCAAACTATGACAATGGTTTTGATGCCGTTAAATTCTTAAGCCGTGGCGGACAACCTACCATCTACACCATGATTGATGATGTGAAAGCAGAATACAACATTTTGAATAACATCACTGAAACGCCAAGTATTGATGTGTACTTCCAACCGGGAACCAATGGCAACTTCACTTTATCGTTCAACGATTTGAGCAATTTGCCTGCGAACACTAAAGTTGTTTTAGAAGATAAAAAACTAAACACATTTACACCAATTACTGCAAACACTAAATATACTTTTACTTCAACTACACAAGACCCCAAAAACAGATTCACGTTGCTCTTTACTGAAGAAGCTGCACCTACAGGCATCGACAAAACTACTGAAAACACACCTGAAATATACATCAGTAATCATCAGTTGTTCGTGAATACTAAATCGCTTAATAATGAAGTGAAAGCGATTACAGCTTTCAATGTTTTAGGTCAAACAGAATTTACTTCGAATGCTACCAACGGACTTTTTGTTAAGCCTTTAGAAAACACAAACACAGGCGTATTGATTGTGCGTGTTGACTTTAAAAATGGCACACACTTCTCAAAATCTGTTGCGAAATAGTCTATAAGCTTATCGCAATAAAAAAGCCTGAATGGATTTCCATTCAGGCTTTTTTGCTTTCAATACTGTCGTATAAGACTATGTTTTCTTTCTATCGTGATGAATATCAAATTCACGTTTAGGATCTTCCATGTTCTTCTCAAACTTTTTTTCGTCTTTGAAGTTTCGGTATATAGCCCATACCAAAATAGCAAGCACTAATAACCCAAGTGCAAAAAGTAAAGGGTAGTTTATCGTTTCCATATATATTTTATTTAAGTATTAAATCGTTTTGTCAAAATCAAGGCAAATATCAGGCATGTATGTTATCGGTATCTGACGGAAATCTTAAGCAACTGTTACTTACTAGCTAGATTTGACTTAAACTAACGTAAAGTTAATAAAATCAAAGCCTATCTACTGTTTATGTTTTCTCATTTTAGTGAAATCAACCACATAATTAAAGCCAACGAAAAGGGTGTGATTTGATTCGGCTAGCATACCCTCCTTTTTTATAATTAACTGGTGTAAATAGCCTAACTGAACCGTTCCATATTTGCTAAACTTATACCCAAATCCTGCATATGCTCGATTCTGATCAGGTAATCGATACGTAACATTCTTTCCAAAGCTGATGAACACTTCATCCCAAGCAGAAAAGAAAACAGTATGCGCATCCATTACCTTGTGGTTAATCGGGACATTCACCATTATACGATAACGCAACCGATTCTTGTAAATGTAATTTTGCAGCTGATACGATCCATCACTTTGCTTTACTTTATGCTCTTGCCAACGTTGTTCCAAACGAAGTCGCTGCTCGAAAAATAATCGACAGGTGTTGAGCTTAATGTTGATTTGCTCATATATGCGATGTTCGTTCTCAGTTACGGCTACTGGCTGTTTTCCATACTTATAATTCCAAGTATAAACATAGCCGATAGGACTAATCGTAACTTTGTCGTTTACAAAAACATCCATGTTCCCTCGCAATTGATGTTGTTGACTATGTGTAAATTGATTAAAACGCAATTGTCCCTCGAGATAAAACCCAACATACTTGTGTACTCTAAGATTAAGTGACGGCACAAACCAATTATTAAACTGCTGATCGGTATGGCGCTCAACACTTTGCGCTAACATTGGCTGTGTTAAGCCTATCAGTATTAAAAGTGAAAATAACGATAAGCAAATGTTACGAATGTAGAATTTCAACATATAAATTGGCTGTTAGTAATTTTATAGAAAGCACGAAAGTATTTCCTTAATGTTATCCGAATGTTAACTTTTAAAGTTTTCTTAACAAAGTGAGTAAATTGTGGATATTCACTATCAGACTTAACATTGACATAACATTACTCCACATAAAATACCCTAACATTGCATCAATAAATAATCTAAATAAAATGAAACTAGAAAAACTACTAGCGTTCTTTATTCCAAAAGACAAAATTTTCTTTACGCTTTTTGAAAAAGCAGCAAACAACTTGGTTGATATTTCAACTGTATTCAACGAATTGGTTAACACTCCGGCCGCAGACAAAAGAATGGACTTGGTAAAAAAAATCGAGGACTTAGAACATGTTGGAGACACCTTAACACACGAAATTTTCACGGCATTAAGCACCAATTTCATTACACCATTCGACAGAGAAGACATTCAATATTTGGCGTCTTCTATTGATGATATTGCTGACTATATTGATGGATCTGCAAAAAGATTGGTGATTTACAAAATCGATGAGTATTCACAACCGATGCGTCAATTGGCAGATATTATTATGCGTTCTGCCGTTGAAATCAAAGCAGCAGTGAGTGAATTGAAAAGTTTGGAAAACAAACTCAGAATCCGCGAAGCTTTGGTGCGTATCAACAGCCTAGAAAACCATGCTGATGATGTGTTTGACGGAGCCATTGCCAATCTTTTCGAAGAAGAAAAAGATGCAATCAAAATCATTAAACTGAAAGAAATTCTTTCTAACATGGAAACAGCAACCGATAAATGCGAAGATGTTGCCAATGTGATTGAAACCATTTTAATTAAAAACAGCTAAACGAAAAAACATGACATTATTATTGTTTGTTATTTTTTTGGCGCTGGCGTTCGATTATATCAATGGTTTCCATGATGCGGCAAACTCTATTGCCACAGTGGTTTCCACAAAAGTACTTTCTCCTTTCCAGGCCGTAATGTGGGCCGCTTTCTTCAATGCTGTGGTATTCTTTTTATGCCAACACCATTTACTTGGGTTTGAATTAAAAGTAGCCGATTCTGTTTCTAAGATTGTAAAAACAGAAGCCATTACCCTTGTGGTGATTGTGGCCGGATTATTAGCTGCTATTTTCTGGAATTTGCTTACTTGGTACTACGGAATTCCTAGTAGTTCATCGCATACCTTGATGGGTGGATTTGCCGGTGCTGCTATTGCTAAAGCAGGATTTGGTGTATTGGCCGATGTTGGAAAAATCTACACAACGGTAGCCTTCATTTTCTTAGCCCCATTGATAGGTATGATTCTCGGTTACTTTATAGCGGTGTTAATATTGCACTTGTTTAAACGTTCGAACCCACACAGAGCTGAACGCATTTTCAAAAAATTGCAATTAGTTTCTTCCGCTGCTTTCAGTTTGGGGCATGGAGCCAACGATGCGCAAAAGGTAATGGGAATTATTGCCGCAGCCTTAATGGTATACGCACATACAGTGGATGCCAGCTTAATTCCCGATTGGGCCAAAGTAGACATCATACAAGAAATGAAGAATGGCAAAATGATAAATAAAATCAGCCACATTCCGGATTGGGTACAGATTGGCTGTTTTGCCGCTATTGGTTTAGGAACGCTGAGTGGAGGTTGGAGAATCATCAAAACCATGGGAACTAAAATTACAAAGGTTACTCCGTTGGAAGGTGTTGCTGCTGAAACGGCCGGTGCTATTACGCTTTACGGAACACAATTATTAGGTATTCCGGTAAGTACAACACATACCATCACCGGTTCAATTATCGGAGTTGGTGTAACGAAAGGTCTATCCGCTGTTAAATGGGGAATTACTATCAGCCTTCTTTGGGCATGGGTACTCACTATTCCTGTTTCTGCAGCTATGGGAGCACTTGCTTATGTTATATTGAAAATGTTCCTTGGCGCTTAAAGACTTGCTTAATTTACAATTAAATAAAAACCCTTTGACAGTGTCGAGGGGTTTTTTATGTTTGCGCCATGGTAATGCTGCCCAGATGGCGAAATTGGTAGACGCACTACCTTGAGGTGGTAGCGCCAGCAATGGTGTGCAAGTTCGAATCTTGTTCTGGGCACAAAACTTAAAGTCACGAAAGTGACTTTTTTTGTTTCTGCAACTTTTGATATCTTCCGTAAATAATCCATCCGAGTTGAAAAAGCTTTTTGCTTTTATGGTTCTCTGTTCATTTTTGATTCAGCAAAGTTATGCTGACGGGATGGGGTATGAAACCGACTCAGCAAAAATTAAAGCAAAAATACGTGGCGAAAAATTTTCGAAGGGCTTTCAAAAAGGACTTTGGTTTCTTAACTACTTGAATTATTCCGACAGCAGAAAAAGAAGAAACGACTCTGTATGCACCGATTATTACTGTTTTGAAGGACGATTGATTCGAAAAATTGAAGCTAGAGTTCTAAGTCCCTTTGGAACTGATGTGGACAATCCGGAAAAAAAACCCAACACTCCGGCCCAAAAATTAGGCAATGGCATTCATTTTAAAACGCGGCAATGGGTGGTAAAAATGGACTTATTGGTGCATGAAGGCGAGGTGTTAAATCCGCAATTATTATTCGATAGCGAACGTTTGCTTTGGGAAGAAAGCAACTACAAAAACATAAAATTTATTCTCACCCCAATTGGTGAAACGGAAGTAGACATTTTAGTATTGATACAAGACCGATGGGGTTTTAGTGTTGAATCGGCTATCGAATTCAACCGAATAAAAGTAGGTATGCGATTGAGTAATTTATTTGGCACCCCACAAGAGTTAAGAACAAATATTGCACTGAACTATAATGCCGGCAATCTTTATACTATATATGGAAGTTACCGCTACAGAAATATCCTTAAATCGCGGGTGGATTTTTCACTCGATTACACCTATGAAAAAAACAACCGCCAAATTCGACCTACATTGCGAAGAAACTACTTCTCTTCAGAAGCAAAATGGGCCGGATTTATCGATTTAAATATTCAAGACTATAAATCCGGTCTGCCCGATAAACAAAACAATCCTATTGGTAACATTACTTCAATTAGTCACGATTATTGGATTTCATCGGCTGTACCCGTTAAAACAAATAACCCGAAATTAGCCGGACTCCGCTTGGTATTAAGCGCCAGAGCAACAGTTTACAATTATTTGAAACGCCCCTTTGTACATAACGATAATTATACTGAATCTTTTCTCAACGGGTATAAATCGCTAGGCAGTATCGGCTTTTCGCAGTGGAGTTTTCAGCAAGAAAAAAACTTGTACTATCTCGAGGTCAATGAATATATGGCCAAGGGGCTAAGTGCTGCACTCATAGCGGGAACAACTAGCGATGAAGATTTCGACCAACGCTTCTACTCCGGCATTTATTTCAACTATGGCTTACCGTTAAAGAAAGCCGGATTTGTAAATCTCAACACCACCTATGGCGGTTATCTGCACAACGATTTCTACGACCAGTTTTCATGGCGTGTACGTACACATTACTTCACGAATTCCTACAAAATTGGGAAAGCCTTTTTCCGCCAATTCTTTAACTTCTCTTCCATTATGTCGTTTAACCGACCGGCTCAGAAAAAAATAGATTTGAACGGACAAGTGATCGGATTAAGCACCTCAAAATATAAAGGTAATCACTCGTTCTCTTTCAGAATAGAAGAAGATTTTTATGCCAATTTTAAAGTGCTCGGCTTTAGTTCGTGTGTGTACATCTTCGCCAATATGGGTATCATTAGCAAAGACGACATCAAACCATTCAACAAAGTAGAAACTGCACAAATCGTAGGCTTCGGACTTCGTTTGCGCAATGCGAATGTTGGATTCAGCTTTATCGATTTATCGTTTGGATACTATCCATCATTGCCAAAAGAGCTCAAACAAACCTATTTCGGAACGAATTCCTTTAACCCCAATCAAGCGGGTGTAACCAACTTGTTTAGTTCCAATTATTTGAATTTGGATTTATAATTTACTTAGCCTTTTTGGTTTCCGCAATCCAATTATCTACCAACTCTTCCAAAACACTCAGCGAAACTGCACCATTCATTAATACCACATCGTGAAATTTTCGAATGTCAAATTTGTCGCCTAATGCTTTTTTCGATTTTTCACGCAGTTCCAAAATTTTAAGCATACCTACTTTATAACCTGTCGCCTGACCGGGCCACAAGAAATACCGCTCAATTTCTTTTTGAATATCACCGGGTGCATTGGCTGTATTCTGCAAGAAATAATCGATGGCTTGTTGGCGTGTCCATTTTTTCGAGTGAATACCCACATCCACCACCAAACGTGCTGCGCGGAAAATCTCCATACTTAATCGACCGAAATCAGAATAGGGATCTTGATACAACCCCACTTCTTTGGGAATTAATTCGGAATACAATGCCCACCCTTCAATGTAGGCTGTGTTACCATCATACCTTCTGAATTTGGGAACATCTTTCAACTCTTGCGCCAATGCAATTTGCATGTGATGACCGGGAATACCTTCGTGATAACATAAGGCTTCCATTTGATAACGCGGTTCATCATTCATGTTATATAAGTTCACATAAAACCGGCCCGGACGAGAACCATCCTCTGCAGGATTTTCGTAGAAAGCCCCACCGGCCGACTTTTCACGGAATTTTTCAACGGCCATAACTACTATAGGTGCATGTGGTTCGTTATCGAAAAGCTTATCGAGATAGTTCTTCTTGAAGGAATGTATGTAGCTGTTCGACTCGGCTAAAATTTCTTCCCGTCCTTTAGCATCGTTAGTGTATTTGAATTGAGGATCGGTACGTACGAATTCGAAAAATTCTTGCAACGAATCTGATTTGAAATTCACCTTTTTCATAATCACTCGCATCTCATTTTGAATACGTGCCACTTCTTTTATACCGGTCTCATAGATTTCATCGGCTTTCTTATCGGTTGTGGTGGTGCGCTTCAAACAATAATTATAATAGTCCGCACCGTTTGGCAAACTCCACACTCCATTATCTGCAGTTTGTTTTTTCTCCAATTCCGTCCAATACGCCAACAAGTCTTCATATGATTTTTTTACCGAAGTAGAAAGAATCTGTTGCGCTTCGGCTCTCATCTTCACTTGCTCGTCTTTCGGAATAAAATCATGATTAATTTTCGAAGTGAAATCCGCTAATAAAATATTGGAATCATCTGTTTTGCCCAGCCCGGCAATAAACGCTTTCAAGTCTTCTGCCACATAAGGGAAAGTAAATTTTGGAGGAAGTACGCCAATCGCTTCTCTCGATTTTAGTTGTGCAATTACTTGCGAAAACACATGCTCGATTTTGGAAAGTCGACTTAGATATGCTCTTGCATCGGAAAGGCTGTCGATACGATGGATATTGATTAAGAAAGATGGAATATCGTTATGCTCCCCTCCCATTTGTGTGATAGAATAATAATGCTTACGCCAAGCAGAATCCTCTTTCGATAACTTCACAGATTCTTCATAAAGGCGAATACTCAATTTCGTTTGTGCATCCAATCCTTTTATATCAAACTGTTTCAACGAATCCAACGTGGCGCGCGAAAAAGCCAACTCGGCAAAATAGGCAGAATCGGTTCTTTCCGACCAACTGTCGTAACCTGTTTTCAAACCTAAATTAGAGGCAAACTCAGGGTTTCTAGCAACACTTTCATCAAAACGTCTATCTAAAAAAGCGTTTACCTTTTTTGAGTTTTCTGCAATTTCTTCAGCAGTATAATGTTTTGCATATCGGTCGCAAGAAACCATTAGACCTCCGCACACTAAAGCCATTATCAATAAACGCATAGCATAATTTTTCACGAATGTAAGGTCTTTTGCGCCAAGAACGAAACCATAAGTAATTATAAATCAGACCTAAATTCCTGCTTTTACAACTTCATTTACAAAAGCCGGTGATTACATTTTATTTCTTAGTTTAACGCAAACTAAACCACCAACCAAAGCTTCCTTATCATGCGCAAGATTTTACACATCGCCTTGTTGTTTTGCATTTCCTTCAGGGTAACGCCATCAACAGCTCAAACCGTTTATGGCATTAAAGATGCCTACGGACGAACAGTTATTTTACATGGCTTGAATACCAGTAGCAGTGCGAAAGGAGAAGGTTCCGGCCACTCCGATCATCAACCTTGGATTAAAGAATCTGACGTAGAACGCGAGTTTCATTCGTTTGGATTTAATGCCGTTCGTTACCTTATTTTTTGGGGTGCCATTGAACCCGAAATGGATAAATACGATGACGCCTATTTGGCTAAAGTTAAAGAACGTGTGGAATGGTACACGAGTCGAAAAATGTATGTTATTTTCGATATGCATCAAGATGTGTATGGCTATGGTGTTGGCGGAAATGGTGCTCCGGTATGGGCGTCCAGCTATTCCAAAACGAAAAATTTAATCCCCGATAAATGGCCATGGTGGATGCAAAACATGGAACCAACAGTAGTGAAATCGTACGTGCAATTTTTCAAATACAAAAAGAAAAAAGAACTGCAAGACCACTACATTAAAGCGTGGCTAAAGGTGGTAGACATGTTTAAAGACAACCCCTATGTAATTGGGTACGATTTAATGAACGAACCGCACGGAGGAAAATTAGGAAAAACATTGGCAGGTGGATTTGAACGCCAATGGTTATCGGCCATGTATAAACGTTTGATTCCGGCTATCCGCAAAGAAGATACTTCGCGCTACATCTTTTTCGAACCCCGATCGTTTGGCGTTAACTTCGGCATGAAATCGCATTTACCTGCTGTGAAAGATACTATTGTTAATAAATTGGTTTATGCTCCGCACTGCTACCTCACTTTTGTAGACGTTGGAGGCGATTACAAAAAGAAACACAAAAACAGTTTGAAAAAATGGTTCAAGTATCGACAAAAAGAAACCGCCAAACATCAATCGGGGTTATTGTTGGGTGAGTTTGGTTTGTCTCCGGGCAAAAAAGATTTCGACAAATATTTGAATGATATTTTTTCGCGACTTGATGAAGCACAAGGTTCATGGACCTATTGGTCGAGCGATTTAGGTGGCTGGGGGCCGTTGAATGGCGATCGTTCGCCCTCTCCTATTCTGAATGAATTGTTGCGCATTTATCCGCAAGCTGTGGCAGGAGAATTATTGAGTTACAGTTATCAACCGAGTGAACACAAATTTACCATGCACATGATGAGCGATACCAGTATTCATGCACCAACCATCATTTCTATTCCTTTGCAGAAATACCCATCATTACCCGTGGTCAATATAACGAGCGATTCGCCTTTCGAGATGGATAGAGACAGTAAAAACAACACCATTATTTTATCGGTGAAAGAACATCGAAAACGAGTAGACATTGTAATTACAACGCCTTAAAAACTGTATGTTCAGATAAGCGCACACAGCATTGAATGCGCATTCATTTTTCAAGACTAAACAAAACACTAATTTGTAGTGTTTTGTATTTAAACAGACTATTTTTTCAGTCGGCTATTTTTTATATATTCACGAATATGAAACAACTACTACTCACATTTCTTGTACTAATTTCTGTGGCTATTCAAGCACAGGAAATTTCCGGAGTATTGTTCGATAAAAGAACAGGCGAAACACTCATAGCGGCTTCTGTATCCATCAAAGGTACAACAACCGGTGTGCAAACCGACATTGACGGAAAATTCAGTTTCAAGGCCACCCAAAGTCCGCCTTATACCCTTGTTTTCTCTTACATTGGATACGAACCTTTTGAAGTAAATATTACTAGCGTAGAACAGGCAAAAAAGCCTTTTGTGGTGCGTTTAAGTGAAAGCACAAAAGTGTTGAAAGATGTTGAAATTGTGGATTCCCGAATCACTGAAAAACAAAAAGAAAATCCGCTGACCATCGAAAGTATGGGACTACAGCAAATCAAGCAAACCGCTTCTTCAACATTCTATGAAGGATTGAGCACTTTGAAAGGCGTGGATATGACCACCGCATCGTTGGGATTTGTTGTAATTAATACCAGAGGTTTTAACAGCACTTCACCGGTTCGATCGTTGCAATTATTGGATGGCTGCGACAATCAAGCACCGGGTTTGAATTTTAGCGTGGGTAACTTTGCAGGAGCATCTGAAATCGATATTCAAAAAGTGGATTTGATTGTAGGAGCCAGCTCACCTTTATACGGACCGAATGCCTTTAACGGAGTTTTGGCCATGCAAACGAAAAGCCCATTCTACTACCAAGGACTAACGGTTTTCTTGAAAGGTGCCGAACGCAATATGTTCGATGGTGCAATTCGTTGGGCAAAAGCATTTAAGAACAAGGCCGGTGAAGATAAATTTGCGTTTAAAGTGGGTTTCTCATATTTAAGAGCTTACGATTGGGAGGCGGATAATTACAGTAAGTCTGCTAGTATAAATGCAATTCAAAATGAAAATAATCCGGGTGGTTATGATGCAGTAAACCGATATGGAGACGAGTTACAATCAAAAAATGGCAATAGTTTCCTAGGTAGCTCAAAAATTGTTCGTGAAAATTTGGGACTTGGACAATTCCACAGAACAGGTTACCTAGAAAAAGATATGGTGGATTACAATATCACCAATATTAAAGCGAATACTTCATTACATTACAAAATCACTAACAAAATTGAGGCTAAGATTGGCTATAATTTTGGTTATGGAACAACTGTATATCAAGGCGATAACCGTTACAGTTTAAGAGGTCTACAGATTCATCAAGTAAAAGTAGAAGTAAGCCAACCCGATAAATTTTATGTACGCGCCTATATGACTGCTGAAGATGCAGGAAACTCTTACGATGCCGTGTTCACTGCGTTAAGAATGCAAGAATACAGTAAGAGCGATGTGCGTTGGACACAAGATTATCAATCGTTTTGGTCTAATAAAATTGTAAATGTAGGGAATGGTCCTCTTTTTAAACTACCAGGTATGCCGGAGAGTGTTTACCAAAATGGTCCAATATGGTTTGGATCTGCTTTCGATAGCACTTATGGTTTAGCAAAAGATGTGATGGCTAAATACCAAGACTCATTAGTGCTATGGCATAAACAAGCTCAAACATTTGCTGATACATTTACAAATGGAGGTTCATACAAACAACGCTTAGTTCCCGGAACTTCAGCGTTCGATTCAGTAAAAAACATTATAACAAATACCAACCTAAACCAAGGAGGCACACGCTTTTTCGACAAGAGTAAAATGATGCATGTTCAAGCGGAATACAAGTGGGATATCAAGAAAAAAGGACAAGAAAAAAACTGGTTTGATTTGACTACAGGAGCTAGTTTTAGAATGTTTTTCCCGTATTCATTGGGAACAATTTTCCAAGATACCTTTACCCGTAGATATCAACTTGATTCTTTAGGTAAACCTGTACAAGACATTAACGGCAACAATATTGTGCTCGACAGCACCTATAACAAAATTAGAAATTGGGAAATTGGCGCCTATTTCAGTGCTACCCGCAAATTCAATTTTGGCGAGGGTCATTCTATTACACCAACGCTTACCGTGCGTTTCGACCGTAATCAAAACTTTGCATGGAAACGAAAAGACGGCACTTGGGACCCTATTATCACACCGGCATTTTCGTTGGTGTATTCATACAAAGGCAATCACTCTGTGCGTCTTTCTTATTCATCAGGAGTAAGAAACCCTACACTACAAGATCAGTATTTATACTATAATGTAGGTCGAGCTATTTTGATTGGAAATTTGAATGGAGTTGATTCCGTGGTTTCAATTCCGGATCTCACTTCCTACATCGATAAAAACGGAAATCGCGCTGCTATAGATTCCCTGAAATTCTTTAATGTTGAAGGTGTTCGTCCGGAGCGCGTACAAACCTTTGAATTAGGCTATCGTGGCCTGTTTGCCAAAAAAGTATATATCGATGCAAGTGCCTATGTAAGTTTGTATAAAAACTTCTTAGGTTATAAGTTAGGCGCAACATTTTC
>ENA-UOYA01000789-UOYA01000789.1-activated-sludge-metagenome-genome-assembly--contig:-NODE-789-length-37642-cov-8.229920_pt1 | contig 37642 bp, 27 predicted proteins | sample MGYA00238163_ERZ764804 | MGnify/ENA primary metagenome ERZ764804 (study PRJEB28919, sample SAMN05720223) | activated sludge metagenome | isolation source: Anaerobic digester | place: Hong Kong...
TCACGCCGATCATGAGGGAGGCAGGCCCCTGCAGGCCGACGTGACGCACATCGGTAAAGCCAGCCTGTTCGAGCCAATTCTTGTATTCGGAGCGGCTGTAGCTGGAACCTTCGCGAGTTCCCACCAGCATGTTCAATGCAAAAAGGGCGGCCTGCCGGGGAGCTGTCTTGTCGTCTTCCAGGATGAAATCGCGCATGACGATGCGGCCGCCGGGATTGAGCGCCGCCAGCGCTTTACGGAACATCTCGATATTCTCCGCCGGGGAGAGCATATGGCAGATCGAGGAGATGAAGACTAGGTCGAAGTCCTCACCGTAAGCGTCCGTGCGCAGGTCGCCGGCTTGCGTGGTGATGCGGGCGGCGAGGCCGGCGCGGTCGATGTGCGTCTGCGCGATTGCGAGCACCGGCTTCAGGTCGAAAATGACGGCGTGGAGTTGGGGATTCGCCCGGGCTAAAGCGATGGAGTAGGCTCCCGATCCTCCGCCGACATCGAGCATACGCCGGACGTTGGAGGCGTCAACAGCTCCGGCGACCGCAGGAGCGCCTTCTTGCGAATTGCGCTGCATGGCGGCAATGAAAGCGGCAATCCATTCCTCGCTGCGCTTCTCTATGTCCACCAGGTCTACCGCCGTGCCCCGGCGGACGCATTCGGTCAGTCGCGACCAGCGGTCCCACAAGTGGACATTGTGCATCAGGGGAAGACGGCCGGCACCGGCGAAGTGCGCGGCCGCCGCAGGGGTGTTGCTGTAAACGTCCCCGCGTTTGCTGAGAGCGCCCAGCGCGACCAGCGCGTTCAGCAGCATCTGGGTGGCGCGCGAGTCCGCCCCAATGTTCGAGGCCACCTCTTCCGCTCGCGCGCCACCGCCGATCGCCGTAAAGACGTCGAGTTCGATGGCGGTCAACAGCGTTCTGCTCTCCTGAAAAGCACGCAATGCAGCGTCGAGACTTTCCGGCAAACGGGGCATCCGATCCTCCAGAACAGAGCTAAACTAAGCTCAGCATGACACACCGAGGAGGGTGACAGCTATGGTTGTCAACACGCGAGTGTTTGTCGTGGCGTCGATGCTTCTTTGTCTGGCAGCCTGCGGTCCCAAGGCTCCGGATCTCAGCGGAAACTGGAAACTGAATGTAGGCAAGTCCAAGTGGGGCAAGGTGAACAAGCCCACCAGCGTGATCCTGGAAATCCAACACAACGAGCCGGCCCTGAAGTATTCGGGGCGCGTCGTGGACTCCGACAGCGAGGGGCGCGAGTTTTCCTTCGAGGGCGCGATCGACGGGCGTGAGTACCCCGTCCACGGGGCGTTCGCCGATGGCAAGATCGTCTTCGTGCGCAAGCCCGGCAACGTGATCACGTCCACCTTTCACTCCAACGACGCGCTGCTCAGCGAGACCGCCGAAACCAGCGTGTCGGCGGACGGTAAGACGCTCACGCGCCACGTCCGCCTAAGACGTCCCGACAGCGATCTCACCTGGACCGAGATCTACGACCGTCAATAACAGCCGGAGTTCTATTCGGCCTTGCTCGGCGTTCCCGTTCGCGGACGCAGCTCTTCGATCTCCGCCATAGGAATCCGGCGGTGGATGGAGAAGTACACCGCACTGAGAGTGACTGTGACGAGTGCGAGAAGTACCAGGAAGGCCAGCATACGCGCGACGCCGCGCACGGGTGAGAGCGCCTCGCGCTCGTGCTGGCTGACGATCACTTGCCAGCCGAGGTTCTGGTAATCGCGCTTCAGTCCGGTATCGGCGTATCCCATCATCAGCCGCCCGCCACCCTCCACGTCCGCCGCCAGGTAGCCGGGCTGGCGGCCTTCGAGGGCGCCAAAAGCATCCCGCAATGCGTTGACTTCCTTAGACTTAAGGTTGTTCGCTAGGCTTATGCCGGGGCCAGCGATCACCGTGCCGTCTCCTTTGACCAGCAACGTCCGCGCGGTAGGCCCCACCTGCTGCCGGTTCACGATCGGAAACAGGCTGGAAATATCCACGAGCGCGTCCACAGTGCCCAGGAAGCGGTTGGATCCTTCCTCGAGGATAGGCACGCCGACGCCGATGTAGTGGGATTTGGTGACCTCATCGTAGAGAACGTCGGTCAGGTTCACCGCACCGCGCCCATGGGCGTAAATGGCCTGCCAGAAGTCTTCGTCGGCCTGGAAGTAATCGATGGTCTTGTGGGTAGCCGCGACCACGGCACCGCGCTCGTCGGTGACCGTGATGCGCAGTAGGCGCCGGTCGAGGTCGCGATGGCGCCGCAGGAGCTTTGACGCGGGCGAGGAAAGAATCCGCTCGACCATCGCATTGGCGGCCGGCGTGTTCCAGATCTTCTCGGTCTCGGCCACGCGGGTGTTGAAGGCGGCGTCAGTCATGCCCGCATAGGCCTTGTTGGCGGCGGTGGCGGCGCCGGCAATAGTCGGCTCGATGGCCATAACGCCGGCGTCGACCACACAATCGTGAATGAACTGCGAAACTTCCGCCGCCGTCGATTCCGCGATGCTCGCAAAGTGGGTGCCGATCATCCGGCTGAGCGCACTCTCGCTATGGGACAGGCTGTACAATCCCACGACGGCGATCGGAACCAGAGTGATGAGCAACCAGAACAGAAGCTTTCCATACGAAACCCGGAATTCAAATCTGTCCGAGGGCATAGTTGCCTCCTTCCTGTACGTGCACGGATTGTGGTGTGATCCCGGGAAACAGGGACACGGCCCAGGTGGTGCGGACGGCAAGCCGGCAGAGCGAACTCCTCACGGGCGCCCTCCCGTCCATAGAATACGCCCAGTGCATCCGGAAGGCTAGCCCAAAAGAAATGATGGCCGTCGAAAACTCACTGTGCGCCGAGCGGCATCATACCCCAGGCGTCCGTCACGCCGGCAATGGATCGCGCGATGTAGGCCGGCGCGAACGGATCATCTCTCAGCGCTTCGACCGTCGTGGAGCCGTTAAGTACAAAGATGCTTCGGGAACGCGGACCGGTGGTGCCGCGCATGTCTGTGTCCATGGTGTCGCCGATCATGATGACCTCATCTGTGCGCAAGTTCATGCGTTTTCGCGCGGCGCGGTTGGTGGCGTAGTTCACTGGTTTCGATCCCGAATCTCCTCAAGCTGGCAACCACGTCGAACGGAGTCTAGGCGGAATTGTTGGTGAGGAACGGGTGCGGGATGTCGTTATTCATAGTTTTGACCTCTTGATAGAGGCGATGCGGCACCGGAACACGCGCCGCAACAATGAGTTAGGGGAGTGCCAGGTCTCTAGTTGGCCTGCGCTTCGACCCCGTAGTCGAACTCCTGGCGCAGCGTTTCGCCGGTTTTGAGTGTTTTCGCATCGCTCCAGACGCCGAAGTTGATGCTCATGTCGTCCCGCAGGTTCCAGTTGGCATAGGAGCGGTTGGTGATGTCTTTCGGGAAGCGCGCGATCCATGCGCAACCGGCGTGACGGCTGGCCGCCCGCCAGGTTCCGTCCAAACGCTGTGCGCCGATATAGTTCTCCGATCCCACGGGCTCTTGCCCCGGCTCGATCATGACCTTCCGGCCCGTGGTCCCATCCAGGCGGCGGTAGGAGGCCACCGCGTCTTCCGCATCGGCGGCGCCCAACCGGCAGGTGGTCTGAATGGCTGTGGCGACAGGCTTATCCCCCGCGTTAGTCACCACCGTCTCGGTGTGCAGTAGCTTCCCGTCCACCGTGAAGCTAATCGTACGCTCCAGCGTGAGACCTTGGGCCGTGGTGCCTTTCAGGACCAATCGGTCCGGCGACGAGGCATCCGACACCGTCCAGGCAATGTCGTACGCCTGCCGGGTGTGATGATCCGGGTAGAGGCTCAGCGCGAGGCCGCTGGCATTCGGGTAGGTCCGCTCGCCGGGGTCCACGCGGTAGAGGGCGTCGCGGCCCGTGCGCTTGTCGATCATGCGCACCACCCGTCCGTTCAGATCCGGCGCGACGTGCACAGTCCAGTTCGCGTTTTGGATGGTCGAGATCTTGTAAGGCTTCATCAGCGCATAGAAGCCCTCTTCATCTTGCTTGAGATTGGCGCTTTCGCGGATGGACGTGAAGCCATAGCTGCGGATCAGGCTCCATAGTGCCGCAAACCGGCTCTTCAGCCCGTCGAGATCGGAGGGCGCATAGACGTCGCCGCGTACCTCGTATTCACGGTCCTGCATCAATCTGGCGTAGTCGATGGACATCTGGGCCTGGCGCACGCGCCGGCGGATCACTTCGTTGTCGGCGGCGGCGTCGGCCTGGCGGAAGAGTTCCGCGGCGCGGTCCAGGAATTCGCGCGACAGATAACTCGCCCTGGGGTGCATGAATATGTACAGGTGCCGGCCCCGGCCATCGGGCGCGAAGCGTACCTGCTGATGCATCAGATCGTAGTAAGCGCGCATGGGTTTGGCCGCCTTGCCATAAACCGCTTCCAGGAACTCATTTACCTCCTTGTCGACGTCGGTGCGGGTATCCCAGAGCTGCCGGGCCATCACGTAGGAACGCAACTCCGCGTTTTCCCCGCCGCCTTCGGGCGGATAGGCGCCCTCCAGAAACACGCCCACCACTCCGTGGTTCTTATACATGGGGATGTCCGCGGCCAGTTCATCGAAGTCCGGAAATGGAAGCAGATAGTGGGCGAAGTTGGTGTTGTAGTGCCAGATGTAAAGCTGATTGGTGATCTTCGACCAATTGCGCAGGTTGCGCATGAAGTAGGCGCTGCGCGGGCACTTTTCGTAAGGGTGCGATTCGCATACCCCGATGGGGCACAGCCGGATGCGCACGTTGGGACGCGGGCGCACCTTGGCCGGCGGATCTTCGGTATACCAGTAGGCCAGCGTGTCGATCAACTTGTCGGGATACTTCTTCCCGATCTCGTCGGCCACTGCGTTGACAAAGCGCAGCAGAGGTCCGGAATGGACGCCGCCTTCTTCCTCTTCGACGCGGCGGCAGTTGTCGCATTCACACCAGCCCGTCCAGTCGTTCTGCGAAACCGAGATGATGCGCGCTTCCGGATGCTGTTGGATCCATTCGAGCACGTTCTTGATGCTCTCCTGGAGCATTTCCTTATTGGTGAGGCAAAGCTGGCTGCGCTCGGAGCGGCGGGCGCCGTCGATGAGCGAGAACCACTCCGGGTGACTGCTGAAGTACTTCTCCGGCGGAATCATCTGGTTGAACGAATGCACGAACGGGTAGTAAGTCACCTTGCCGCCCGTGGAGTCGTCCAGTTTCATCGAAGCGCCGTTGATCCGGTTGCGCGCCGCCCAGTCCTTTTCAAAGGCCTCTGTAAAGTACGGCTCGCGGTACTCGAACGCCGGCGTCTGCATCTCGTCGAGCGCGGGGACCTGAATGGTGGGCATCTTCGGGATGCGGCTCACTTGGCTGGTGAACCAACGGCAGCCGAGCTTGTCGAGAAACGTGTAAACGCCGTACATGGTGCCGCGCAGGCGGCCGCCGGCAATCACCAGGCGCCGGCCAGAGGTCTTGAGCGCGAAGCCCTCGTCGCCCAGCTTGGCGTAGTCGATCCCGAGCTTCATCCGGTCGGTTAACTTGCCGCGCCCCACCAGGATCAGGTCCCCCTTAACTTTCATGGCGTCGGTGACGATAGGCAGTTGCGCTCCGGACATCTCGAGCAGGAACTTCTGCAACTCCGCGGCGCCGCGCTTCTCCGAAGGCGAGGCCTCGGAGGATAGGCAGATCGAGTACGTGGACTTGCCGTTCTCAACCAGCGTCAGGGGCTGGGCCGCGAAAGCCGCTGAAGCGAGTGCTACAGCCAGCGAAAGGAGTTTCACCGTAGTTCACCTCAATGGGAAGAGTAATGGAACGGGCGGCCGAAAAACAAGCGCCGCGGCTCACTCGAGAGCGATTTCATAGGGGCCAATCCGCACGGCCCTGCCGCCCTCAAGCCTCACGGTTGCCGCCTCGTCGGAGAAATTTAACAAAGCCAGCTTGCCGTTTTCCAGCACGCTCCAGTAAACGCCCTGGGGCCGCTCGATGCGCAGGGCGGCCCGCACGCGCCGATGAAGCTGATCCATGCCGAGCAATTGTTTGCGAATGAACGCCACGAAGAACTCCGGCGGAATCGCATCACCGCGCCAGAACACAGCTTTGCCTTCGCCTGTATCGCCGGCCAACCAGCGCTGCATGACGGACGTATCGCCTTCCACCGTCTGCATCGGGCCGCGAGGCATCAGAGGATAGATGATCGTGCCGCCGCCGCGCACCCACTTGTCGATGCGTTCCAGCACTGCGCGTTCGGTGACGTACCCCCACAGGAAGACCAGCACCTTGTAACGTTCGAGCGCGCCGTCAACGATCATTTGCTCGCTGGCATAGTCGTAGTCCAACTCGGTGCGCAGCGCGCGCGCCATGGTGAAGAACGACGATGCCCAGCGCCAGCGCAGCACATCGTTGTCGAGTTTCTGCGCGGTATCGGGATAGAAAGCCGCGACGTCGATGATGGGTTTCGACCGCTGGTCCAGCAGCGGCCCCAACCGCAGCCAGGCGTCCGTCGCGTAGTCGTTCGCGAGCAGGTTGCTGTGGTAGTAGAACAGGTGCTCGGCGCCGGTGGTGATGGCGTTGTAGAGCCGCGCGACGACGCCGCGCTTCGAACCGTAGCCGCCGGGTTCGTAGCCGAGCCCCACACCGTAGAAACGGGCCGCGGAAGACGCCATGCGCGTGATGGTGAAGTTGTCCAGGAAGTTATCGCTCTCATTCGTCAGCCGGATGCCGCCTTTTGCCTTTGCCATGCTGCGCGCCTGGTAGCTATAGTCGGTGCCGATCTCGACCGGCCCCCACCCGCCCGACGACTGATGAATCGAAGTGCCGGGCAGCGCTTCGCGCGACCAGGCGGCCCACTTCTCGCACCACAGGCTCATGGCGCCCATGTACCAATTGGCGAAGTCGAGCCGCTGGCGCCGCGTGCGCGCCGTATCGGGCAGGAAAGTCCTGATTTCGTCGAAGGAGCGGTACCGGCTTTCCCAAGCTTTGTTCAGCGCGGCGATGTCGGGATAGGCGCCGCGCAGCCAAGCGCGGAAGTCCTCCTGCGCGCGCTCGTCTCCCGCCCAGAATCCGATGTGCGTGTGACTCTTCGTGAAGCGGAAGCCGGGGCCGCGCGCCGGATACTGAGCTTCCCCGTAATCGCCGCTCGGTCCCAGCCGGATGCCGAGCAGCACGCTGCGGCCGCCGTAATGCTTTCCAAACTCCTTGATAAAGCGCTCGGCGTATTCGGCTTGAAACGGGTGGAAGATGGACTGCGTGTCATTGCGGAGGCCGTGCTCCAGGCACACGAAGCCGAAATCGTTCTTGGAACGGTACATCCAGTCCGGCAGCGCGTAGCCCGAGCCGGCCAACAGCATGGGGAACCACTTCAAGCCGTGCTTCTCGATTTCGGCCGCGATGGCGTCGTAAAAGCTCCAGTCGTAGGCGCCGCGCCTGCGCTCCGCGAATCCCCAACGCACGAAGCTCTCGATGCCATTGAAGCCGAGCGCGCGCACCAGCGGCAGAGAGTTACGCAATCCGGCCAGCATCTCGGGCAACTGCTCCGGCGTCAGGTAGTCGCCGCCGGCCGGCATGACGCGCTGCGAGGGGCGCTCGAAGCGCACGGCCGGATGCACCAGCGGCGCCTGCTCGATCGCGGGACGGTCTTCCGTCAACCGCACGGAATGCAGGTAGTCCAGGTTGGCGATGCGGATGCTGCTTTTCAGCGCGCCCGCCCGGTAATGCAGCACGGCGCGGCGCAAGCGGCCCGTGTTGACGCGCGCGATGCCCCACTGCTCGGCTTCGGTGACGCGCGGCGTCACGGATGTGAGGCCATAGCCGTGATCCAGGAATTCAACCACCAGCCAGGCCGCGCCCGCTATGGGGCGTCCGAGGGAAAACACGTACTCGGCCTGTGTGTAGTAATCGTCCGCCGGTTGCAGGCGAGCTACGGAGACGTCTCCGTCTTTCTCGATTCGCCAGCGGCACTCCGCCGTTCTTTTCAGGACAATGCCATCCTCTTGTGCCGGCTCTGCCGCCGCCCAGGAGGCCAAGTTCGCCGCGAACGCGGAAAGGGCTGCCACGATGGCGATGACGGCGGCGCGGATCATTCGAGCACCATTTCGTAAGGTCCGATGCGGGCCGTCTTGCCGCTTTCCAGGCGTACCGTGGCGGCGTCATCGGAGAAGTTCAGCAGCGCCAGCTTGCCGTTTTCAAGCACGCTCCAATAGACACCGGCAGGCTTGCGCATGGCCAGCGCCGATCGAATCGAACTACGTACCTCGGGCATCGAGCGGACTTTGTCGCGGACGAATGCGGAGTAGAACTCTGCGGGCACGGCGTCCCCCGGATAAACGATGAACTTGCCTTTGCCCGTGTCGCCCGCGGCCCAGCGCTGCATCATCGATTCATCGCCTTCTACCGTCGACACCCAGCCCCGCGGCATGTAGCAGTAGATGATGGTCCCGCCCGCGCGCAGCCACTTGTCTATGCGGTCGAGAACGCTCTTCTCGGTCACGTTGCCCCAAAGGAAGACCAGCACTCTATATCGGTCCAGCGCGCCGTCGGCGATCATTTGCTCGCTCGCGTAATCGTAATCCAGTTCCGAGCGCAAGGTGCGCGCCATGGTGAAGTACGGCGAGCCCCAGCGGTAGCGCACCAGCTCGTCATCGAGCTTGATGGCCGTATCGGGGTAGAAAGTAGCGACGTCGATGGCGGGCTTAGCCCTCTGGTCGAGCATCGGTCCCAGCCGGACCCAGGCGTCCACGGCCTGATCGTTGTTCGTGAGGTTTCCACCGTAATAGAAAAGATGCACGGCGCCATTGGTGACCGCGTTGTACAGCCGGGCCACCACGCCGCGCTTGGAACCGAAACCGCCCGGCTCGTAGCCCAGGGCCGCACCGTAAAAGCGCGCTGCCGAACTGGCCATGCGCGTGATGGTGAAGTTGTCGGGATAGTTGTCGCTCTCGTTAGTCAGCCGGATGCCGCCCTTCACTTTCGCCATGCTGCGCGCCTGGTAGCTGTAATCCGTGCCGATTTGCACCGGTCCCCAACCACCGGAGGATTGGTGGATCGCGGTGTGCGGCATGGCCTCGCGCGCCCAGACGGCCCACTTCTCGCACCAAGCGCTCATCTCGCCGTAATACCAGGTGGCGAAATCCACGCGCTGCCGCCGCGTCTTCGCCGTGTCGGGCAGGAAAGTCCTTATTTGATCGAACGAACTGTACTTGCTTTCCCACGCCTTGTTCAGTTCGCCGATGTCTTTGTATTTGGCAGCGAGATACCTGCGGAAGGCGGCCTGCGCTAAGTCATCTCCCGCCCAATAACCGATGTGCGTGTGATGGTTACGGAAGTGGTAGCCCGGCCCCTTGGCCGGATATTGAGCTTCGCCATAGTCACCGCTCGGCCCCAGGCGGATTCCCAAGAGCATCTTCCGGTTGCCGTAACGTGCGCCGAACTCGCGGATGAAGCGGCTGGCGTATTCGGCCTGGAACGGATGGAAAATGGACTGTGTGTCGTGCGTGATGCCGTGCTCCAGACACACGAATCCATAATTGTCATTCGATTCGTAAAGCCAATCCGGCAGCGCGTAGCCGGAACCGGCCAGCAGCATGGGGAACCAGCGCATGCCGTGCTTCTCGATTTCGTTCGCGATGGCGTCATAGAAGCTCCAGTCGTAGACGCCGCGCCTTGTCTCCACCCATCCCCAGCGGACGTAAGTCTCCACACCGTTGAAACCGAGCGCCCGGAACAGCGGCAGTTCGTTGCGCAAGCCGGCGAGAGCTTCCTCGATTTCACTCCGGTCCTTCACGTGTCCGGCTGTCGCCACCACGCGCTCGCCGTCGACGACGAACTTCACGGCGGGTGCGACCAGCGGCGCGTATTCCAGCTTGGGCTGCTGGTCCGTGATCCACAAAGCGTGCAGGTAATCCAAGCCCGTGACGTGGATGGCGTCTTTGATCGCAGCCGAATCGAATTGCACGGTGGCGCGGCGCATCAGGCCGGTATTGACGCGGACGGTGCCCCACCTTCGGGCTTCCGGCCCGCCGGGCGAAACCGAGATCACGCCGAAGCCGCGGTCAAGGAACTCGATCACCAGCCAGGCACGCCCGGCTACAGGGCGGTTGACTTTGAAGACATAAGAGGCGCGCGAAAAGTAATCCTTACTGGGCTCCAAACGGACCACCGCGGCCCCTGCGACGGTTTCGGGCCGCGTTACCGAGCCGGAATCCGAAACCATGGAGAGTCCGGTCTGGTTGGAACTCTGGCCCGCCTCCCAGCGAGCCAGTTCGGCTGCGCAGGCGGAAACGGTAAGCGCCAGAGAAGCGGCGGCAAGGTGAATCCAAGTTGGCTGGAACATCTAGGTAGGGATATCAGACGCGCCGCCGTAGCGCAACCAAACGCCGTTCAGATGGGCTGACTAACGGTGTTTGCGGCCACCCAAGGCTTTTCGGATCGCTTGCTCGCGATCCCCGCGCTCCCAGGCGCTGTGGATGTCGGCTTCCGCGATGCCGCCGGCGCGTCCCAAGAGAATGTAAGCCGGCAAAGCGTGCTTGAGGCTGTTCCATCGTGCCATTTCGGCGAGCGAAGGCAAGGCTCGCTCACGGATCAGCGCAAGCACATCCGTGTTGCGGTCTTCGGTCAGGTGCAGTAACGCCAGACAGGCGTTGTTGCGGTCGCTCCAGACGATGGAGTTCAGCATCTCGACGAACCATGTGGCGGAAACCTTGATGCCCGATTCCGGATCGCTGCGAGCCAGGACGGCGAAGGCGGCCAGCGAGCGTGCCGCATTGCCGCGCACCGAGTCGCCGCTATCCTGCAACGCATATTGGAGATCGTTGACCACGAGTCCCTTCTGTTTCTTGGGAGTGTAGCCGAGGACGGCCGCGGCAATGGCGCGCTGCTCGTCGTCGACCGCATTCCGCAGCACGTCGCGCAAAGCGGCGAGGTGCTCGCCGGCCAGGGTTCCTAACTGCTGTTGCAGTTGGTAGCAGGCCGGGTCGACCATGCGCGACTGTCCCTCTGCGAAATCCTCCGATGTCTGCCCGCGCCGCGCGGCCTGCTCCACCGCGCGGAGCAATTGGGCATAGGTCTCCAGGATGGGAGCCGGCAGCGTTACATCCTTTGCCGGCAACGGGCGAAACTCCGAGTGCGGCGCGCCTTTTTCTTCGATGCCGACGAAAAGGATGGCGCCTCCCGCATCGCAGCAAACGGCCTCAACGCGTGCCCGGACCACGCCGGGAACCTTCTCCAGGCGTTCCTCGATGGCGCTCTTGGAGGGCGGCATCGGATCGCCCTCGTGTACGCCGAGGGCCTCCGTCAGGCGCTCAAGCTTGACCTTCCGGACGCCATAGAAATCGACGATCCCGACACGCGGAACCTGGGCGACAGCGTACCCGGCCAAAAGCAGCGTTGGAACAGACAGCCGCAACACGTTCCGCATGCGCCACAAACTTTCGCGGACGGGATGCGTAAGGCGCGTTCTAGTTGCCAGACTTTCTGGCCTCCTTCACCGACAGTAGAAACTCAGTGCCCGGGGCAAAATCCACCGCATTACCCTTCACCGTCATCTGGATCATGACGACGGAAGCAGCCGCGCCCACGCCTGCGCCGATGGCCGCGCCCTTGGCGCCGCCAGCGATGCCGCCAATGAGAGCGCCGAGGCCGGTACCAATGGCCGCCTTGCCCAAGTTGTTGGTCTTCTTAATAACACGGCCTTCCTCGTCCACGTCCTGCTGACCCTTGGAGTTGGTGACGGATTTGACCGAAGACTGCACGGCGATATTCTGGCCGCCATGCTGCAATGTCTCGAACGTGAAGTTCAGCACTGCCTGGCCCTTGAATTTGCCGCTAGTCTTCACTTCCGTGACTTTGCCCTCCATGGTGTCGCCCTTATACTCCTGGGGGCTGAGCACTTGCGCGGTGATTTTGTCGCCTTTCTGGCTGGTCTTAGTGCTCAAGGGACCGAGCAGTTTGACCCGAAAATCCGAGTCAGGAATCGTCTGGGCCGCCAGCCTCGGAGCCGACACAGCCAGGCATGCGCCCAACAAACCGAAAACCGCAGCGATTCTCTTCATGATGAGTCTCCTCACTTCAGTATGGACCATTTGATAGTCACCACACTATGGCGCTTGCTGCGGCTGCGGATCGTGATCCGCTTCCAGCCGTTGGATGGACCAGGGGCCTCAGCCAGCGCAAACTCCCGCTGATCGAGTTCGATCATTACAGGCACGCCCGGCAATTCGCCGGTGAGGTTCCCGAAGGAAGCCGTGTTTCCGTTGATGGTGACCGAACCGTTCTTCTCCAACTGGCCCGACCACAACATCACACCCGCGGGCGGACCGCTGTAAACGGCTTTGGCTGGCGGCGCGGTGGGACGGGGAGCCTCTTGGGGAATGGGTGTCTCGGGTTTCAGGATCTCTACGCGCTTCGGATGTTCGGCAGGCGCCGCGGCAACCGGAGGCGGCGCGGCGGATGGCGTAACGCTGGGGGCTGTGGATGGAGGCGTGCTTGCCACGGGAGCGGGGGCCGCCGCCTTGGGCGGCGTCATCACGGAAGGCCTCGCGCCTCGTGCCGGGCTGCTCGTCGGAGAGGGGCCGCGCGGTGGGGCGGGTTGCTCGAAGCTGGTTGCCGCCGGCTGGCCGCTCACGGGCGGTTGTTCCGCCTGAGGAGTCACAACCGGGGGCTGCTCTACCGCCGCCTGCTGTTCCGCAGGTGCAGCGGGCTGAGGCGGCGCGGGAGCCAGGAATTTCTGGTACGCGAAGAAGCCGCCGACGCCTAGCGCCGCGACCAGCACTACGATGAGGACGAATACCATGGGGCTCATCTTTTTTGCCGGAGGAACCTCAGGAGCGGCCTGCCAGCCTGGCGCCACGGCAGGCGCAGGGGGCGGCGGTGGTGCCACGGGCGGCTTGGGCGCGGGTGGTGGAGGCGGCGGAGGGGAACTGACGGCCTGCGGCGTTGGAGGCGGGGTGGGGCTCGCCGTCACGCTGGTACCACAAGCGATGCAGAATTTGACGTTTGGCGGCACATCCGCCCCGCAGAACGTGCACTTCACCTTGGCCGCGGCCGGTGGCGGCGGAGGTGGAGCGGGCGCCGGCTTGCCACACTGCATACAAAACTTCATGCCCGCCTCAATAGGCGCACCACATCCGGAGCATGTCACGATTGCTCTCCTTTGCCTTCAATACTACGCTCTTCGATGGACGCCGCCGTCAACGGCAGGGTTTCTCAGGCCTGTTTGTCCGCCAGCGCACCGATCACCGGCAGCATGTACTTCTCATTCGAGTAAGCCTTGTACAACAGGAAGATCCAGATCAGGAGACCGCCCAGCCAGATTACCAGTCCAAGCAGCGCAAACAACAGGCCGGCCCCAAAGGGCAGGATGGTGTGCAGAATCGCCGACAGAATCATCTCCACGATCCACAAAGCGATCCAGAACACGTTGAAAAAGATGGACTGGAAAGCGTGGAAACGTACGAACTTGCTCTGGTTGTAAGGTGCCAGCGCGAGGAATAGGATGCCCGTGATCAGGCCCAGCAGATAACATAGCGCCCCTGCTACGTTATCGGTCATACCGCCGGCGGCGGGTTGGGCGGGTGGCGGGGGTACGGGATCTCCCGCGTTGGGAGGAGCGCTCGGGGCTCCGACAGGCGCACCGCACTTGCCGCAAAACTTCCCTTCGGTTTGAGCACCGCAGTTGGGACAGAATGCCATTGTCGTTGTTTATCCTCCGGACTGAACAAATGTACTCAATGCCGCCGCGTTTCGCAAGAGGTAACCCTCGGCAGTGGCAGGGAGGTCGTGGTCGGACGGCTGCCACACCGACCGGCCCCCTCTATCGCTGCACAGCAATCTTCACATCATCTGGAGTTACGGCCCCGGCGGACATGACCGTCTGGGATGCCTCCATCTGCCACCGGTAGCGCGTAGCAAATCCGCCGTCACCAGACGCTGGAAGCAGGTACACCCGGCCGTGGCCGGTCTCAGCGAGGACGAGAGCGCGCTTGTCAGTCGCCGCAAAATATGCTGCCGCAATTTGAGCTACCCCGCCGCCGGTCCAAATCGTCGTGGTCGCATCGAAGTTGCCGTCGCGGCCGCGAGGTCCGACTTGGAAAACAACACGGACCGGAAGATTGGGCGAGTGCAGGTGTTGATGGTATTCAGCGCCGCTGGGCCTATGCTTGGCCCTCTGCTACGAATGCTGGTTTCAGTGAAAATTTTTGGCTCGAAGCAGTCACAAGGCCATTCACGGGACCCGAACAGTCGCATATCGGCCGATTCCGGCCAGCGAGAACGGAGCAAAAATCCTATACTAGTTGAGGCGGGACGCGCGTCCCGGCAGACGGACTCCGACCAGAGCAGTCTGTACTTCATCATAGGCGCATCCAACGAAATGAACAGACCAAAAGTAACGATTGATGGCAACGAGGCGACTGCGTACGTCGCCTACAACGTCAGTGAAATCGCGGCCATCTACCCTATCACGCCCAGTTCGAACATGGGCGAATGGGCGGATGAATGGGCCGCAAAAGGTATCCCCAATGTATGGGGCACCGTGCCCACGGTGGTCGAGATGCAGAGTGAAGGCGGAGCGTCCGGCGCCCTGCACGGCGCGATCCAGGCCGGCTCCCTCTCAACCACTTTCACCGCTTCTCAAGGCTTGCTGCTGATGATCCCCAACATGTTCAAGATTGCGGGTGAGCTCAGCAGTACGGTGATTCACGTTTCTGCGCGCACGCTGGCGACGCACGCGCTGTCGATTTTCGGCGACCACTCCGACGTCATGAGCTGCCGGAGCACGGGATTCGCCATGCTGAGTTCCAACTCGGTGCAGGAAGCCATGGACATGGCCCTGATCGCGCACGCAGCTACCCTTGAAGCGCGCATCCCGTTCGTCCACTTCTTCGACGGCTTCCGGACCTCGCACGAAGTAGCCAAGATTGAGCAACTCACGAAGGAAGACATGCTGGCCATGCTCGACGAGAACGCTATCGCCGCGCACCGCCAGCGGGCGCTGAACCCCGACCGTCCGATCATGCGCGGCACGGCGCAAAACCCCGACGTGTTCTTCCAGGCGCGCGAAGCTTGCAACCCGTGGTTCCTGGCCTGCCCCGACATCGTGCAGAGCGTCATGGACCGGTTTGCCGGCATCGTTGGCCGCCAGTATAAGTTGTTCGACTACGTGGGCGCGCCGGACGCCGAGCGCGTGATCATCATGATGGGCTCGGGCGCCGACATCGCCCACGAGACCGTGGAGTACCTCACCGAGCGCGGCGAAAAGGTCGGCGTGCTGAAGGTCCATCTGTACCGGCCGTTCTCGGTCGAGCACTTCCTCGCCGCCCTGCCCGGTTCCGCGAAGACCCTCGCGGTGCTGGATCGCTGCAAAGAACCCGGCGCGACGGGCGAGCCACTCTACATGGACGTAGTCACTGCTTTGATGGAAGGCAGCGCCGCCGGCAAGCTTCCGTTCAAGTCCATGCCTCGGGTGATCGGTGGCCGCTACGGCCTCTCCTCAAAGGACTTCTCGTCCGCGCAGGTCAAGGCCGTGTTCGACGAGGCCGCCAAGAGTTCACCGAAGAACCACTTCACCGTGGGCATCAACGACGATGTGACCCACACCAGCCTGACCTACGATCCGGACTTCTGCACCGAAGATCCCAAGACTTTCCGCGGGCTGTTCTATGGTCTGGGTTCGGACGGTACCGTCGGCGCCAACAAGAACTCCATTAAGATCATCGGCGAGGAAACCGACCTCGCGGCACAAGGCTATTTCGTCTACGACTCGAAGAAGGCCGGCGCCGTCACGGTTTCGCATCTGCGCTTCGGCCCCAAGCAGATCCGTTCCAGCTACTACATCAACAAGGCCAACTTCATCGCCTGTCACCAGTTCACCTTCCTGGAGCGCCTTGACATCCTGAAGGACGCACTGCCGGGTGCCGTCTTCCTTCTCAACAGCCTGTACGCTCCCGAAGAGGTCTGGGATCACCTGCCGAGGACTGTGCAGAGGCAAATCATCGACAAGAAGCTGAAGTTCTATGTGATCGACGCTTACAAGGTCGCCGAGGCGACCGGCATGGGCGTGCGCATCAACACGATCATGCAGACCTGCTTCTTCGCCATCAGCGGCGTGCTTCCGCGCGAGGAAGCTATCGAGCAGATCAAGAAAGCCATCAAGAAGACGTACGGCAAGCGTGGCGAAGCGGTGGTACAGAAGAACTATGCCGCCGTCGATGCGGCCCTTGACCACCTGCACGAAGTGAAGGTTCCCGCCCAGGTCACTAGTACGTTCGATTTGCGGCGTCCGGTGCCGGAGGAAGCGCCCGAGTTCGTGCAGAAGGTTACGGCGAGGATCTGCGCCGGCGAAGGCGACGAGCTGCCCGTCAGCGCCCTGCCGCCGGACGGCACCTTCCCCACCGCCACCGCGCAGTGGGAGCGCCGTAACATCGCCCTCGAAATTCCTGTGTGGGACGAAAAGCTCTGCATCCAGTGTGGCAAGTGCGTGCTGGTTTGCCCGCACGCCTCCATCCGCGGCAAAGTGTACGATGCCGCCGCCCTGGCAGGCGCTCCGGCGACCTTCAAGAGTACCGCGGCCCGCTGGAAGGATTTCAAGGACCAGAAGTACACCCTGCAGATCGCGCCGGAAGATTGCACCGGATGCGGAATCTGCGTCGAGGCCTGCCCGGTCAAGAGCAAGACCGAAACCAAGCGCAAGGCCATCAACATGGAACCTCAGCCGCCGCTGCGCGAATCCGAACGGATCAACTGGGAGTTCTTCAAGAACATTGAGGACACCGACCGCCGTGTCCTGGCCCTCAACCAGGTGAAGGACGTCCAACTGCTGCGGCCTCTGTTCGAGTTCTCCGGCGCTTGCGCCGGCTGTGGCGAGACGCCCTACCTCAAGCTGGTGTCGCAGTTGTTCGGCGACCGCGCCCTGATGTGCAACGCGACGGGCTGCTCGTCGATCTACGGCGGCAACCTGCCCACGACGCCTTATGCCGTCGACGCCAATGGTCGCGGCCCTAGCTGGACCAACTCGCTGTTTGAAGACAACGCCGAGTTCGGCATGGGCCTGCGGCTGGCGGTCGATCAGCAGACCGCTTACGCAAGGCACCTGGTGGCGAAGCTCTCGTCGAAGATCGGCGACAACTTCGTCAACGAACTGCTCAACGCCAATCAGTCTACCGAGACTGCGTTGCGCGAACAGCGTGATCGAGTCGCGGAGTTGAAGAGGATCCTTGCCGGTGCTGCGACGACCGAAGAGCGCCACCTGCTCGCCTTGGCCGACATGCTGGTCAAGAAGAGCGTGTGGATTATCGGTGGCGACGGGTGGGCGTACGACATCGGCTACGGCGGACTCGATCATGTGCTCGCCAGCGGCCGCAACGTCAACGTGCTGGTGCTCGATACGGAAGTCTATTCCAACACCGGCGGCCAGATGTCCAAGGCCACTCCGCGCGGCGCGGTGGCGAAGTTCGCCGCCGGCGGCAAGCCGATGCCCAAGAAGGATCTGGGCATGATGGCGATGACCTATGGCAGCGTTTACGTGGCGCGTGTCTCCTTCGGGTCGAACGACATGCAGACAGTAAAGGCATTCCTCGAAGCCGAAGCCTACGACGGGCCGTCGCTCCTTATCTGTTACGCCCACTGCATCGCTCACGGCTACGACCTGATCCACGGTTTGGATCAGCAGAAGGCCGCTGTGCAGAGCGGCTACTGGCCGCTGTATCGTTTCAATCCGGACCTGATCAAGCAAGGCAAGAACCCGCTGCAGCTTGATTCCAAGGCCCCCGCGCTGCCGCTCGAGAAGTACATCTACAATGAGACGCGCTACTCGATGTTGACCCGCAGCAAGCCAGAAGCGGCGAAGGAACTGCTGAAGGAAGCGCAAGAAGACGTCAACAGCCGCTGGAAGCTGTATGAACACTGGGCCAACATGCCCGCCAATGGGAAGAATCCGGTAGAAGTCTCCGAGGAGGTGAAAAGTGCCTGATCTTTCGACTAGCTATCTCGGCCTGAATCTGAAGAACCCGCTGGTGGTTTCCGCCGGCCCTCTGTGCAAGGATATTGGCAATGTGCTGCGCATGGAGGATGCGGGCGCCTCGGCCGTGGTCCTGCATTCGCTGTTTGAAGAGCAGATCACGCTGGAAAGCCAGGACCTCGACCGGAACCTCTCGGCCGGTGCCGAGAGTTTCGCCGAATCGCTGAGCTACTTCCCCGATATGGAGACTTTCCAGATCGGGCCTGAGGGTTACATCGAGCACATCCGCAAGGCGAAGGAAGCCGTCGACATCCCGATCATTGGCAGCCTCAACGGCGTCTCCACCGGAGGGTGGATCCGCTACGCGAAGCTGATTGAGGAAGCCGGCGCCGACGCGCTCGAGCTCAACATCTACTTCCTTGCGGTGAATCCGGAAACAACGGGTTCCCATATCGAGGATCTCTACGTGGAACTGGTCAGTCACATCAAGGCCAGCGTCCGCATCCCGGTCGCTGTCAAACTGGGGCCGTACTTCAGTTCGTTCACCAATCTCGCCGCGCGCCTGGACAAAGCGGGTGCCGACGGGCTGGTGATCTTCAACCGGTTCTACCAGCCGGACTACGACTTGGAAGCCCTCGAAGTTGTTCCCAACCTGACGCTCAGCCGGTCAAGCGAGCTGCTGCTCCGGCTGTACGCCGCAGCCACGCTATACGGCCACGTCAAGGCCGACCTGGCGATCACCGGCGGCGTCCACACCGTCGAGGACGTTCTGAAGTCCATGATGGCAGGCGGCAAAGTTGCCATGATGACTTCGGCGTTGCTCCAGAACGGGATCGGCCACATCAAGACGCTCCACGAGGGCCTTGCGAAGTGGATGGATGAGCACGAATACGAATCCGTCAAGCAGATGCAGGGTTCCATGTGCATGAAGTCGGTGGCGCAGCCCGCCGCATACCTTCGGGCCAATTACATGAAGGTGCTCGGCAGCTACGTCGTTGGAGCGAAGTCTTAGACAGTCACGCCTTTGATGAGTTTTCTTGGGGAGCGGTCCTCGGGCCGCTCCCTTTTTTCTTGTCGCTACAGCGGCAGGCTCTATCCGGCTGTCACTTGAATCTTGTACGCGCTGCCACCGGCGAGCGCACACTTCGAATCCTTCTCGAGTTGTGCGGCCACCTCCCGCGTGACACGGCCGTCGATCTCCGCGGCCCTGTCAATCTCGACTGGATAACGGATCGTGATCTCCAACTCCGAGTCGACAAACCGCAAGCGGCTCTCTGGGCGGGGTATGGTGGTCGTCACGCTCAGCAAAGACTGCGCAGTGCTGTGCTGCCGCTCTATCACTTCGCGAAATTCCGCATAGACGGATTCGACAGCGGCAAGAAGGCGCCGTTCGATGGCAGCGGAATCCTCCGCCACAGGGAGTTGCACTGTGATGGCGCGCCAGGCGTAGTCGATCCCCGGAGCCTGCTTAAACAGGGCCGCGGACTGAAAGAACACGGAGTTAGGGAACACTACGATGCGCCCGGTGGGGTGGAGGGCGGGACTCGATCCGCCCAGCTCTAATAGGTAGAGCCGGAACAGGCCGATATCCACCACTTCGCCCGTCACTCCAGAGACTGTCACGCGGTCGCCGATGCGTACACCCCAGCGCCCTACCAGGAAAAAATAGGCGACCATGGACAGAATCACGCTCTGCATGGCAACCGCGAGTCCCGCAGCCGAGAACCCGGCGAACGTCGCCAGCGATCCGAATTCGGTGACAAAGCTGAGGACGATAAACAGCACGACGGCGCAGCCGACCACAATCCGCCGGAACAGCAGGACTTGCCGCCGGCGCCGGAGGTCCTGGACGTACCGCATGGTGGCGTGGCGCCACAGTTCCGCGAGTCCGAAGATGAGCGCGAGCGCCACCAGAAGCATTCCGGCGCGAAGCAGAAGGTAACGCAAGGCACTGGCACGGTTTTCGGCCAGCATGCCGCGCCATTCCAGTATGCGGCCGCGACTGGCGTTGATCTGCGTGGATTGCTCGCGCAACGGGGCGATCGATGCCGACGATTGTTTGAATTGCGCCAGCAGTGCTTCGATCTCCGTCCGCTGTGCCTTCAACGCCGCGACATCGGAGGACTCTGGTGCCTGCGTAGTGGCGTCTCCCCGGCGAATCACCTCCCGCAAGGCCTTTCGCAGCGGCCCGCGGAGTTCCTCGCCGGCCTGGCGCAGGGCGTCCGTCTCTTCGATCAGACGGTCCAGCCGCCGCATTTCCCTATAAATGGAAAAGACCTCCGTCGCGAGGCCGGCGATGCCCGAGGATTCCGGATGGAAGTCCCGCGACGCAACACCCTGAGCGCTCGCCGTGGTCGCGAAAGCGGCTTTCTGACGGGCGCTGCCCACCTCCGGGACCGTGCGTTCCAGATCGTTGACCTTCGCCGCCAGTCCACCTTCGCCCGGGGCGCTCAGAAAACCAAGGAGGTTGCGCAACGCATCCCGGCGCGCCTTGGCGAAGTTCGCCTCGCTGGTAACCTCGTCCCGCAATGCCAGCAACCGGGGGCGCGACCGCGGCGGGGCGGTTTCCAATTGCTGGTTGATCCGCTCAATCTGGGCTTGGGCCTGCTCCGCGCGCTGTTCCGCGGCGGCGGCCGATTGCGCCAAGGTGCGGCTTCGGGCGGTTTCGGCCTGAGCGTCCTGCGGGGCGCTGGCCGGCGGAATTGCTGCCTGCGCGCGGGCGAATTCGAAAGCTAGCCGGACCGCATCCGCGGAACTCTGGCGCAAACTGTCGGCGAAGATCGCCTGCCTCGCATCGGAGGACGACTGCGCGGCGGCGGTTACATCCCGATACCAAGTGATGGTCTGGTTCAGGTATTGCAGAATCTGCTGGTCGTCGAGCGGCCGCTGTGCGCGTAGCGCCGGACCCGGGACCAGAAGCAGCGTCACCAGCGCAGGGAGGGTGGCGAAAAGTGGAGTATACCGCATTCGAGTCTAATTCTAATTCAGGCCTAACTAAATCATATAGGTCCGGTCGAGACTGCGGTACTGCACCGCCTCGGCCACGTGCTTCGCGCTCACGTTTTCGGCGTGACCGAGGTCCGCGATGGTGCGGGCCACCTTCAGGATGCGGTCGTGGGCCCGGGCGCTCAGGCCCATGCGCCGGACGGCCATTTCCAGGGTGCGTTCGCCGGCGTCGTCCAGGGCGCACAACTTCCGCAGCAGCCGGTGGGGAATCTGCGCATTGTAAAAACCGCGCTGCTGTTGGATGCGTCGCGCCGCCTCCACGCGGGCGCGAATCTCGGTGCTGGTGTCGCCGCCGTCCTTGCCGCGCAGTTCCGCGTAAGGGACGGCGGGCACCTCGATGTGTAGATCGATGCGGTCGAGCAGCGGCCCGCTGATCTTGCCCAGGTATCGCTGAATCTCGCCTCCCGTACAGCGGCACTCATGGGTGGCGTCGCCATGGAACCCGCAGCGGCACGGATTCGATGCCGCGACAAGCATGAAATTGGCCGGGAACGACAGTGTCATGTTGCTGCGCGCCAGAGTGACAGAGCACTCCTCGAGCGGTTGTCGCAACAACTCCAGGACGTTACGGGGGAACTCCGGCAATTCGTCGAGGAACAGTATTCCATTGTGCGCCAGGCTGGCCTCGCCCGGCCGCGGGATGCCGCTGCCGCCGCCAATCAAGCCCGCGTCGGAGACGGTGTGGTGCGGGGCCCGGAAGGGACGCGCCGTCAGCAGCCCGTTTCCATGGTTCAACAGGCCGGCCACCGAGTGGATCTGCATGGTCTCGATCGCCTCAGTGAAGGTGAGCGGCGGCAGAATGCCGGGTAAACGGCGCGCCAACATGGTCTTACCCGAGCCCGGGGGCCCGATCATCAGTACATTGTGCCCGCCGGCCGCGGCCACTTCCAACGCCCGCTTGGCCGTCGCCTGCCCGCGGACCTCCCGGAAGTCCAGTTGCGGACCCGGTTCCGCCGCCGCGGATACGGCCCCTGCCGCCACGGGGGTGAAGCGCTCCGGCTGATTGACCAGGTTGACGGCCTCCCCCAGGTGCCGGACGGCGTACACGGAGATCCCCTCCGTCACCGCAGCCTCAGCCGCGTTTTCCGACGGCACCAGGAGGCGCTCTATCCCGTGTTTGCGAGCGCAGACGGCTATCGAAAGAACACCACGAACCGGCCGCAGGCCTCCGTCCAGCGACAACTCGCCCACGAACAGGTTCCGGTCCGTATTCCGAACCCGGCCCATTACGCCGAGGATTCCCATCGCCATCGGCAGGTCGAACCCGGCGCCTTCCTTCCGCACGTTGGCGGGGGCCAGGCTGATGGTGACCGATTTGCTCGGGTATCCGAATCCGGAGTTCATCAGGGCTGACTTGATGCGTTCCCGGCTCTCGCGCACTGCTGTGTCCGGCATGCCCACCGTGACGAAGTCCCGCGAGTTGCCCGACCCGTACATGTCCACCTCGACGTCGATCAGGTGAGCGTCGATCCCATACACGGCGGCCGAACGCGTCCGGAAGAGTGCCATCTCTCTACTTAGTAGGTGGCCCGGCGAAAGTTCTCAATCCGAATCTTGGGCGCCTTGCGGCGGCGGGACCGTGCTACTTGGCCGGCTTCAGCTCCCAATAACGGTCGTCGGCAATTCGGAAGCCCGATTCGGACAGATTGTAGCGATCGAAGAAGCTCTGGATTTCGGCCTGGAGCTTCCTGCCATTCACGCCAGCGTATTCTTCGCGCGCGTACTCGGAATAGGGACTCTCGACCTGTTCGAGGTCGTCGTAAGTATCGCGCCAAAAGACATGGTCGGCGACGAAAACGCGGCCGCCGGCCTCGAACACGTCCCGGATATCGCCGTCGAGCTTCTGTTGCCACCGCTCCCCGGAACCCGGCTTGACATAATCATCGAGCAACGCCCGGGCGGGACTGCGCGGCCAGTCACCCATGCAGGTGAGCAGCAGGTCGTAGTCGATATCGTTGTACCACTCTTTTCCCGCGACGATAAAAACGTCTTCCGGTCGCAACTGTTTGCGAATCTGCTTGATTAGCGGCGGCGGAAAGCTGACGCTGTAAGCCTCGTCCCGCTCGTGATTCGCATAGAGGTTCCAACCCGACGCCGCCAGCAGCGCGCTCCCTACCAGCAGAACGGTCCGCGGCCGGCTGGCGCGCAGCCACATCGACACTAGCACGGCAACAGGAAACAACTCCACGCTCCAGTAGTAGCCGGCCGGTTCCCAGAGGATGACGAAAAGGCTCCAACCCAGCATCAGCATCACAATTGACGTGAACAACAGGTTCGAACGCAACAGGCCCATCAGGCGCTCCCGCACCCGGCGTCGTGCTAGAAGCAAGACCGCGGCGGCACAAGCAGCCAGGGCGAGACCACCGTAAAGCCGCCAAAAGAATTCACCGTTCTTCTGCTGGTTGTACATGTCGCGGAGCCCGCCTATGTCCAGCACCGTGCCAAGCACCCCGATGACGGTCTTGATCGGCGATAGCTGCCAATCGAACTGAATACCATGCTGGCTCTGCAGATACCCCATGGTCCAGTGCAAGAAGCCAGAAGGGGTGACACCCGCAATCCGAGCCATCAGGGCGTACATCGCCACCACAACCAGCGTGGTAGCCCCGGCCCAGGCCACGGCGAGCTTCAACCTGCTCTTCAACGGTCCCGCACCCACGAGAACAAGCCCAACCGCTACGGCGGGAACCACCAGAGCCATCCCCTGCTGCAGAAAAACGGCCGCAGCCAGTGCCAGTCCTCCCACGACCAGCCGCACGCCGCATGGCGCGGACGCACCGGCTGCCGCCCACAGGAACACTACCACGCAGAGATCGAGCAACGGGTAGGGCTGATTCTGGAGGCCCAAGTGCCAGATGCGCGGAGAGAAAGCGATGAAGATCGTCAGCAGGAAGGGCAGGACAAGCCGCTTGGTCAAATGCACGAGCAGGAGATAGCACAACACCAGCGCAATAGAATTGACAGCGATTCCGAAAAGCTGAAACGATTCAGGCGTCGGCGATCCGGCCATCGATGCTACCTTCGCGATTGCTCTTTGAATGGGGTACCACAACAAGTGGTGCGGGTTGATGCAGTCTCCCTGGGCAGGCTGGAGTGCTTCGAGCCGGTAGACATAGCCGTCGTAGTTGAAAAGCGGCGGACGCAGCAGCAGGTAAGTTGATAAAAGCAGGACCAACAAGACCAACGCTGAGACTATTACAGCACTTCGTACGACTGGGGCAGTTTTGTTTGGAACTTCTTGCACATCTTGCAAAGACATCGAAGAACCGTACTTCTACAAGTGTAACAAGGCGGATTCGGCTCAAGCACTGCGGGACTTACGACCTCGTCCTACCTCGCGCGAGAGATTGCCGCCGAGCCAGGGCCGTGGACTACCTCCAGCCGGATCACCGTGTCGGTCGCGCTCCACAACTCCCCTTTTGGAAGGGTGATCCGGTAGCCGGAGGCGTCGCCTCGCAACGTGGCGCGGCGGCCGGGAGCCAGCACGCGAGCGGAACGGAAGCGGCGTCCGTCGGCCGCTTTCGGAATCCGCAGACTTCGCCCGTCCGCCGGAGGATTCAAGACGTGCAAGTAAACGGACCGGCCGTCCCGCGAATCCGTGGCCACGCCCCAGGTGTCCTTCTGGAGCGTGCCGGCGTGGGTCGCGTAAGCCGTGCTCGGTACGGTGCCGAACACGGACTCGCCGATGGGCGCGAGCAGGTTGCCAAGCTGCCTGAGCCCATCGCGCACCCCGGTCTCCCATTCGTTGTTGGCAAACGGTCCCGCCGCCCAAGCCACACCGCCGTGGCGCTGCTCAGCGGTGCCGGCCAGACGTACCGTGTAGCGCATCATCTTTTCGGGCGTCTGCTGCAACCGGCCGCACGTGGCCCACCATTCGCTGCTGATTTCGACCGCCACCATGTTGTGGTCCACCGGCCAGAGATCTGTGTCCACCGTGCCGGCAATCTTACCCAGAAAGTTTTCCGAGACCGCGTAATCGCTGAGGCCCGCAAACATGCGCCGGTTATTCGGGAACCGTTCGGTTGGGAGCCCATAGTTCACCCACACCGCTGCGTCCGGATTGTGCCTGCGGATCGTGGCCTTGAAACGAACCCCGTCGAACTTTGGCGGGGAGGGCGCGCCGTCCAGCCAGTAACCGGCGATCGCCTTTCCGTAACGCGCGCCTGTCTCTTCCATCAGCCCGTTGATGAGATCGTTCCACGGCTTCACGTCAAAGCCGGTGCGGTACTTTGTCCAGCCGGTCCGGTCCTGCTGCTGCGGCGTGAAGTCCAAGCCGTCTACGGGATGAAAATACAGAACCAGGCGTATGTTCCTGGCGCGAAGGGCCGCGATCAAATCGGCGATAACGTCGCGCAAGGAGGTGTGGCCGGGCAACACGCGCTCCCAGTAGGCGCTCGGGTACAGGACATTCATCTGGGCGTGGAACAGCGTGAAGATGACGTACTCGGCCTTCATGGAAGCGGCGGTTTCCGCGAAGGCTGTCGCGTCGAATGAATCGGCGAGGGTATTGAGGTCCGGCACAGGGCGGCACAAGCCCGGCGCCAAATGTGTCCAACCGTATTTGTAACCGGGATAAGCGTAAGTGTAATGCGTGAACAAGCCCAGTTTAAGACCGTCAAACCCGCCGGGCGGCTCCGCGCCAAGCGCACACACTGCAAGGGAGGTCAGAAGAGTAATTCGATTCCACATCATTTGTCTGGTGGCCTACCAGACTATCACTGGCGTGGGCCAGTGAAAGCAAGGCTGGCTGAGTTGTTGCAGTAGCGTCTTCCTGTTGGAGGCGGGCCGTCGTCGAAGACGTGTCCGAGGTGAGCGTCGCAGCGGGCACAGAGTATCTCGACGCGGACCATGCCGTGCGAGTCGTCCAATCTTTCGACGATGTTCTCAGCGGCGATGGAAGCGAAGAAACTGGGCCAGCCCGTGCCGGAGTCGAATTTGGTCTTCGAGTCAAAAAGGGCTGTCCCGCAGCAGACGCAGCGGTAGATACCGTCCGCGAAATTCTTGTTCAATTTCCCGGTGAAGGGCCGCTCGGTGCCCCGTTTGCGGGCTACCTCAAACTCATCAGGCGAGAGCCGCTGGCGCCATTCCTCGTCGGTCTTGACAACCTTCTCCACCTGCGCCTCGCCGGTGCGCCGGCCGTTGTCGTCGAATTCCACGATTGTCACGGTGTCCCCTTTCTTACATCCGCTTACGGACGCAGCCCGGGTACATCTTCTTGAGCTTGGCCACCTTGGGATCGGAGACGCTCACGATGTACGGATTGGAGCGGTTCTGGACGGCATAGTTCTGGTGGTAGTCCTCGGCCGTATAGAACTTGTCCAGCGGAACCACCTGGGTCACGATGGGCTTGGGGAATACGTGAGCCGCGCTGAGTTGCCTGATGTAGGCTTCCGCCACGCGTTTCTGTTCCTCATTGAGGTAGAAGATGACGCTTCGGTACTGCGAACCGACGTCCGCCCCCTGCCGGTTGAGCGTGGTGGGGTCGTGCGCCACGCTGAAGAAGATCTTGAGGAGTTGAGCGTAGGAGATCCTGGCCGGATCGTAGGTGATGAGAATCGATTCGGCGTGACCCGTGCGCCCGGTGGAGACGATGTCGTATTTGGCCGTCTCCTTGCTGCCACCCGCATAGCCGGAAATGACGTCATCGACGCCTTCCACGATTTCAAACACGGCTTCGGTACACCAGAAGCACCCACCGGCTAGCACGGCTGTCTGTTTGCCCGTGGCTGGCTTTGCATCAATTGCAGGATCTGGGAAGGCAACCACATCAGCGGACATAGAGCTTCCTCCAAAGGCCAGAACGAAAAAGGCAAGGGCTAATCTGCACAACATTGGCGCGCCATGTGCTCGTTTGTTAGATGCGCTGGCGGCGGGCGGCGATGCGTTCCGGTTCGACGATGGAGAATTGCAGTTTGCCTTCGAAGGCTTCCACGCGATCCAAGCGGACTTCCAGGTGATCTCCAATCGAGTATTCACGGCGGGTGCGCGGGTTGATTATTTTGCGCGTGTTTTCGTGGAAGTGGTAGCGCCCTCCCGGCAGCGTTTCGATGGGCACAAGCCCTTCGACGAAATACTCCTCCAGTTCGACGAAAAAGCCGAACTTGGCGGTGTGCACCACCAGCCCGTGAAAATGATCGCCCACGTGCTCCGTCATGAACTTGGCCTTCTTCCAGGACACTAGTTCGCGCTCGGCGTCGGCGGCGCGACGTTCGGCCAGGGACGTTTCGGCCGCCAGCGCCTTCAGTTCATCCATCTCGTAGCGCGTGCCGCGCGCGCCGGGTAGCGTTGTGGATAGCACGCGGTGCACGATCAGGTCCGGGTAGCGCCGTATCGGCGAGGTGAAGTGCGTGTAGCAGTGCGATGCCAGCGCGAAATGGCCCGTGTTTTCGGCCGAGTAGCGCGCCTGCTTGAGCGAGCGCAGCATCATGTAGTTCAGGATGCGCTCTTCGGGTTTGCCTTCCAGCCTCGCGGCCAGCCGCTGGTAGTGGCGCGAAGTCACTTCCAGCCGCTCGTCCGCCAGCACCAGGTCTTTTCGGATCTTGCGGCCGTCCCGCTTGCGGTCCACCATGGGGAAGCGCTTCACGGGCAAGGCGGCGAATCCGAGCGAGTAGCCGAAGCCCGCCGCGATGTCCTCGAACTCCATGACGCGATCGGCGTCCGGCGGTTCGTGTATGCGGTAGAGGAACGGAAGGTCCAGGTGTTCGAGATGTGACGCGACAGCTTCGTTGGCCGCGAGCATGAACTCCTCGATGATGCGGTGTGCCATGTAGCGAGGCGCGGGACTGATGGCCGTCATCTCGCCGGCTTCGTCGAAGTCGATGACAGGCTCGGGCAGGTCGAAGTCGATCGAGCCGCGGCGCTCGCGCCGCTTGTTCAAAATCCGCGCCAGTTCCTCCATCAGGCGGAACCGCGGCGCCAGGCGCTCGTAGCGCGCGGTGGCTTCCGTATCGCCGTCCAAGACCTGCTGCACGGCAGTGTAGGTCATGCGTTCGACGCTGCGGATGATGCCGCGCGCGAACTCCTGGCGGACGACGTCGCCGTGACGGTCGATGGTAAGCAGCACGCTCAACACGATCCGGTCCTCGTTGGGCTTGAGCGAGCACAGATCGGTGGAAAGCTCCAGGGGGAGCATGGGCACGGCGCGGTCCGGGAAGTAGACGCTGGTGCCGCGCAGGCGCGCCTCGACGTCGATGGCCGAACCCGGACGCACGAAATGGGCGACGTCGGCGATGTGCACATGCAGGGCGTAGGTGCCACCGGCCAACCTGTCCACCCACACCGCGTCGTCAAAATCGCGCGCGGCTTCGCCGTCGATGGTCACCACGTCGAGCGAGCGGAAATCGCGGCGGCCCTGGGCGCTCGCCGCTCCGGCGTGGAGCGCCATGTTGTGCGACTCCAGCAGCACACGCTCCGGGAACACGTGCGGCAGGCCATGCTTGCGGATGACCATTTCGACGTCGACGCCGAAGTCCTCGCGCCGTCCCAGCACTTCGAGGACGCGGCCCACGCCCATCCTCCCGCGCTCGGGCGGTTCGGCCACCTCCACGTGGACAATCAGGCCGTCGAGTTCCTCGGGGTTTGCCGCGCGCACCGGCTTGGCGCCGATGCGGTCTTTCGACGACGCGCGCCGGGGGCGCTCCCATCCGGGAGGGATCTCGATCCACTCGTGGATGCGGTGATCGTAGGGCTCGACGAAGTTGCTGCGCCGCCGCGCGTGAAATTCGCCAACCACCGTCAGCGGCACTGTGTCCAACTCGCGTACCATCCTCACCGTCCCATCAATTATAGTTAGGAGTATCTCCCGGAGATCGTATGGAACTCAAAGTCGTGCGCCTGGAAGTCCCCGATGGCGGCAACCTCATCGCCGGCCAAACCCACTTTATCAAGACCGTGGAGGACATCTACGAAGCGATCGTGAACACGGTGCCGCAGATGAAGTTCGGCATCGCCTTCAGCGAAGCCTCGGGCGCCTGCCTGGTGCGCGTGGAAGGCAACGACGACGAATTGAAAGCGCTGGCGGCGCGCAACGCAACCGCGGTCGCAGCGGGGCATACCTTCTATGTGGCCATGCGCGATGGATACCCCATCAACATTCTCAACCGCATTCAGGACGTGCCGGAAGTCTGCTCCATATTCTGCGCTACGGCGAATCCGGTGGAAGTCATCGTCGCCGAAACCGAACTGGGACGTGGGGTTCTCGGCGTGATCGACGGTTCATCCCCTAAAGGCGTGGAGACTCCGGCCGACGTCGAGTGGCGGCGCGGACTGCTGCGCAAGATCGGATACAAACGGTGATCATACAAAACGAACAAGAACTGGAAGACGTCCTCGCTCGGCCCAGCGCGCGCGACGTCGCGGCATTCAAGGAAATTTTGGGCGACATCCTCATTCTTGGCGTGGCTGGCAAGATGGGGCCAAGCTTGGCGCGGCGCGCGCGGCGGGCGAGCGAGGCGGCGGGCACCTCCCGGCGCATCCTCGGGGTGGCGCGCTTCAGCGAAGCCGGCGTGCGCGATCAGTTAGAAAGCAGCGGCATCGAGACGATTGCCGCCGACCTGCTGGACGCGGAGAGCCTCGCGAAGCTCCCCGACGCGCCGAACGTCGTCTTCATGGCCGGCCGCAAGTTCGGCTCGACAGGCTCGGAAGAACTCACCTGGGCCATGAATACGTATCTGCCGGCCCTGGTGGCCGAGCGCTATCGCGACGCGAAGATCGTGGTGTTTTCGAGCGGTAACGTCTATCCCTTCACGCCTATCGCGACGGGCGGTCCGACCGAAGCGTGTCCGCCGGGGCCCGTCGGCGAATACGCGCAATCGGTGCTCGGGCGTGAGCGAATGTTCCAATATTTTTCGAAGCGCTATGGCACCAAGTGCGTGTTGCTGCGCCTCAATTACGCCATCGATTTGCGGTACGGCGTCCTGCTCGACATCGGCCGGAAAGTGTTCGAAGGACGCCCGGTGGACGTCACCATGGGCGCGGTCAACGTCATCTGGCAAGGCGACGCGAATTCGATCACGCTGCGCAGCTTCGCGATCTGTTCTTCGCCGCCCGCCATCCTGAACATGACCGGGCCCGAGACGCTCTCGGTCCGCTGGATCGCGCACCAGTTCGGACAGCGCTTCGGAGTTGAACCGGTGATCGAAGGCGCCGAGGCGCCTTCGGCATTGCTCAACAACGCCTCGCATTGCCAGGCGGTGTTCGGATACCCGGAAGTCAGCGTCGAGCAGATGATCGACTGGCTCGCCGCATGGATCCGCCAGGGTGGATCGAGCTGGGCCAAGCCCACGCATTTTGAAACAAGGGACGGTAAATTCTGATGTCTTGGCGCACGAAATTGAAGCAGGGTGTGGTCATTCCGGCGCATCCGCTGGCCCTCACAGCGGACCGGAAGCTGGACGAGCGGCGCCAGCGCGCGCTAACCCGCTATTACATGGCCGCGGGCGCGGGCGGCGCGGCGATCGCCGTGCACACCACGCAGTTTGAAATCCGGGATCCCAAGGTCGGCTTGTTGGAGCCGGTGCTCTCGCTCGGCGTCGAGGAACTACGCAAGCACGATGCGATCAAGGTGGCCGGCGTGGTCGGCAAGACGCAGCAGGCGGTGAAGGAGGCCGAACTGGCCGCGCGGTTGGGCTATGACGCCGGACTGCTGAGCCTGGGGGCCATGCGCGATGCAACCGTGCAGGAGATGCTCGCACACGCGCGCGCCGTCGCCCAGATCATACCCATCTTCGGCTTCTACCTGCAGCCCGCCGTGGGTGGGCGCATCCTGCCGTACGAATTCTGGCGCGGGTTCGCGGAAATCGAAAACGTGGTCGCCATCAAGATGGCGCCGTTCAACCGCTACCAGACGCAGGACGTGGTGCGCGCCGTGGTGGACTCGGGACGCGCCGGCGACATCGCACTCTACACGGGTAACGACGACAACATTGTGATCGACCTGCTGACCGAGTTTCGATTCGGCGGGAAGAGCATGCGCATCGTGGGCGGCCTGCTGGGGCATTGGGCCGTTTGGACCAAGCGCGCCGTGGAGTTGCTCGACCGCATCCACGCGACGATTGCAAGCGGCGCCGCGCTCGATCCGTCCTGGTTGACGCTGGCGGCTCAGGTGACCGACACGAACGCGGCGTTCTTCGATCCACCCAACAATTTCCACGGCTGCATCGCCGGCCTGCACGAAGTGCTGCGGCGCCAGGGGCTGTTCACCGGACGCTGGTGCCTGAATCCGGCCGAGGATATGTCGCCGGGGCAGTCGGAGGAGATCGACCGCGTGTACCGTGCCTATCCGGATTTGAACGACGACGCCTTCGTGGCCGATAACCTCGACCGCTGGCTCGCGTAAGAAATCATGTCAGACAAGAAAGAAGCCGGAAGAGCCTTCGGCTTTTCCACACGTGCATTGCACGCGGGCTATACGCCCGAACCTACTACCGGCGCGTGCGCTGTGCCAGTCTATCAAACGACGTCCTACGTCTTTGCCGACACCGCGCACGCCGCCGCGGTGTTCGCGCTCGAAAAGCCGGGCAACATTTACACTCGCCTGGGCAATCCCACCACGGCGGTCCTTGAACAGCGCGTGGCATCGCTCGAAAACGGCGTAGGCGCCGTGGCCACCGCAAGCGGCCAGGCCGCGGAACTGCTGGCCGTCACGAACATTCTTGAAGCCGGCGACGAGATGGTGTCGTCCAGCACGCTTTACGGCGGAACCTACACGCTCTTTGACGGGACTCTGCGCAAGTTCGGCATCAACGTGCATTTCGTCGAGCCGGACGATCCCGCCAACTACGAGCGCGCTATTACACCCAAGACCAAGTGCCTGTATGGCGAGACCATCAGCAATCCGCGCGGCAACGTCCTGGACATCGAGGCTGTGGCCCGCATCGCGCACGCGCACAACATTCCGCTGATCGTCGACAACACTTTCGCGTCGCCGTATCTCTGCCGCCCTGTCGACTACGGCGCCGACATCGTCGTGCACTCGCTCACCAAGTTCCTTGGCGGGCACGGCACCTCCATCGGCGGCATCGTGGTGGACAGCGGAAGATTCCCCTGGGAGAAGGGCGAGTTTCCGCAGCTCACCGCGCCGAGCCGCGCCTACCACGGCATGATCTTCAGAAATGTCTTTGGAGATCAGGCATACATCGCCAAACTACGCGTAGAGGGCCTGCGCGATATGGGCCCGTGCATCAGCCCGTTCAATTCTTTCTTGCTATTGCAGGGCATCGAGACGCTGGGCCTGCGCATGGAACGTCACGTCGCCAACGCGCGCGCCGTCGCGGAGTTTCTGGAACAGCATCCGCTGGTCGGCTGGGTGAAATACCCGTCGCTGGCTTCGAGCCCCTACCGGGCGTTGGCGGAGAAGTACCTGCCCAAGGGCGCGGGCTCCATCTTTAGTTTCGGTGTCAAGGGCGGCTATGAAGCCGGAGTGAAGTTCATCAACAGCGTGAAGCTATTTTCGCATCTGGCGAACGTGGGCGACGCGCGCAGTCTGGTGATTCACCCCGCCTCGACCACGCATCAGCAGTTGAGCGCCGCCGAACAGAAGGCTGCCGGCGTTGAGCCCGACATGATCCGCCTCTCGATCGGCCTCGAAGACCTCGACGACATTCTGTGGGACCTCGGCCAGGCGCTGGACAGCACAGTGGCGTAAACCGCTCCGCTCAGTCCAGGTCCACATCTCGCAGGCGAGGGCCCTTGTCGGGGCTCTCTTTAGCCTGCTTGAACAATTCGTCGAATTTCTTCGCGAGCACTTCCTGGTGTACCTTGTGCTCGGCGACGGAGCGCTGGAATAACTCTTCGCGGCGCGCCGCTTCGCCGCGCACTTTCACGACGCCCGCTTCGATGTCCTCCAGGGTGCGGGGACGTTCGAATTCCTTGTAGCTGATGACGGCCTCGGTGCAGGGGTCCACCTTGAGTTCCGCCTTGCAGCAAGGGCACGTTACCATAATCAAGCCTTTGCTCGCCTTCGCCATGTAGACAATGCTAGCGAACTCGGGCGCTCAGGTAAATCGCGTTCAGAAGAAGCCGGAACGTTCCGAAAGATTGACCGCGGAAGTCGGGGCGGAACCCGAACAGCACCACGCGCCCTGCGCCGTGCCGCGCCTCCATTACCGCGTGACGGCCGGCGATGGTGCGCTCGCCGGTCAGCCAGCCGCTTGCCAGCAAGTTGGACTCAGCGTAGCGCGCCACGCTGCGCACCTCGCGGTCGCCCTTGTTGAACTGGTCGAGCAGCGTGATCTCGAACGCCTGCCCGGCCTCGACAAACGCCGCCACTTCCGGCGGCATGCCGGCAGCCAGCGGCTGCTTGTTGTCGACCTTCACCCGCAGGAGCGATCCCGGCACCGAGTAGCCGGCGGCGCCGGGAACCACGTTGCGAACGGGCAGCCCGAAGTTATCGATGATCAGCGAGGCCGCATTGTCCACCGCCACCAGCGTGCCTCCCGCGCGAACGAAGTCATCCAGGTTGGCCAGGCCGGGGAGCCCGATGCCGCCCGTGTATTCTGGCCGTTGCAGCGCCCGCGGAGCCCAGGCGTCCACCTTTCCGCGGCTGGTCTCGCCCTCGCGCGTTCCATGCAAAATGGAGGCTGCCGACTGCGAAGCCAGGATGATGACGTCGAAGCGCTCCCGCAAGCTGCCCTTGCGGATGTCTTCGTTGTGCAGTTTGGTGTAGGAGACCTGGTGCGCGTCGAGCACCCACTCGGTCCAACCGGTATTGATGTTGGCGGTCCAGGGTTCGTACAGCGCCACGCGCGGCGGCAGAAATTTCCTGGCAGCCTCGACGAACGCCGGCGTCACCGGCGGGATCTCGCTTACCGCTTCGAGTTCCGCCTCGAACGGCGTGTCGATGCGGTCCACCTTGACGCCCATCAGCATCGGCAGCGTCCAGCCCGCGATGTCGTATGGACGGCGTACCGGCCCGTTGGCGCCGGAGCGCAATTCGGGGAACTTCTGCGCCTCCATCAGGTCCATGAGATAAGGCCGGAATGGCTGCGCCGCCACGAGCACGTGCGATCCGGCGGCGTAACGTTTGCCGCCTGCCGTAAACTCCGACTTCGCACGATGCACACGGATACCGCCCATCTGCAGGCGCCGCAGCATCTCGATGGCGTTCGACCGGTCCCACTGCTCCGCCGGCACCACATAAGCGTACGGCGACCCCTTCTTGCCAGCTTCGATGGATGCGCGCGCCAGATCGTACGCCTTCATCAGGAAGCGCGAGGAGCGGCCCGCGGCCAGGTCGAGAATGGCGAAATCCGCCGTGAGCATATACTCGATGGCGTCGCGCACACCCCATTTGCCCCCCATCCAGGGCCGCTGGTAAAAGATGGTCGGCTCCTTCGACGGGATACCGCCGGCGAAGCGCTCGGGGAATTCAGCGGGTGAGTAAACGTGCGGGGTGGCATAGGAGTAAAGCGCGGTCTCCGTCAGGATGCCGTGCATGTTGTGAAACGCCGGCACGCTGCGCAGCCCGCCGTTCCACCAGCCGTCGAAGCTGCTGTAGCTGATCACGCCGGGCTTGTTTTCGAGCGCGAACCGCTCCGCCATGGCCGCGCCGATCCCGTTGATGCCTTCCATCACCGCCGCCGGGATGTGCGGATTGAGCGGCTCGGCGTATGGTGGCACGAAGATGCGCGCGGGGAACGCTGGCTGCTGGTGCTGGTTGTAGACGATCTGCGGGAACCACTTGTCGAACAGCATCCGCGCGACGTGCCGAGTCTCGGTCAAATTCATCATGAAGAAGTCGCGATTGTTGTCGTGCCCGGCGTACTTCTGGTAGAGCCACGGCAGCGGCGCGAGTTCGTACGGCGTGCCCACGTTGCGCCGGTACCACTGCGCCACCATGTCCAGGCCGTCGGGGTTGATGACGGGCACCTGCAGCAGAATCACGTTCTCGCGAATGCGGCGCGTTTCCTCGCTCTCGTCCGTGACCATGCGCCAGGCCAGTTCCGGCGCGTGCTGCGCGGGGGCGACTTCGGTAGCGTGCAAGCCGGAGTCGATCCACACGATGGCTCTGCCTTCGGCGGCGAGCTTGCGCGCTTCCTCCGGCGAAGCCTCGCCCAGTGCGAGTTTGCGGCTGATGTCGCGATAATGCTCCAGCTTTCGCAGATTTTCCGCCGACGAGATGAACGCAACGTACATGGGCTTGCCGAGCGACGTGCGCCCGAACTCCATCCAACGAATGCGGTCGCTCGATTGCGCGAGCTTCTCAAAATAGCCAGTAATCTGGCCGTAATCCGCCAATTTGTAATCCTCGCCGGGCGTGAAGCCGAGATGCTCGCGCGGAGTAGGGGGCGCGGCTGCGAGCAGGCAAACAATGAGTGCAAAGAGAATAGAAAGACGACGAGCCATGTGGAACAATCTTACTATGCCGCACACGATGAACGACAAGTTCCGCCTGGGCCTCGTGCAGACAGCCTGCGCCGCGGACCCCAATCAAAACCTGGCCAAGGCCGTGTGGAAGATCCGCGAGGCGGCCTCGCGCGGCGCGCAGATCGTGTGTCTGGAAGAGTTGTTCCGCTCCGAGTATTTCTGCCGCGAGGAAAACGCCGAACTCTTTGCGCTGGCCGAACCCGTGCCCGGCCCCACCACGGAAACGCTCGGGGTACTGGCGCGCGAGTTGAGCGTTGTGATCGTAGCCTCGCTGTTCGAGCGCCGAGCCGCGGGACTCTACCACAATACGGCGGCGGTAATCGACGCCGACGGCGCACTGCTCGGCACGTACCGGAAGACGCACATCCCGGACGATCCGTGCTACTACGAGAAGTTCTACTTCACGCCGGGCGACCTGGGCTTCCCGAGTTTTGAGACGCGCTACGGCCGCATCGCGGTGCTGGTGTGCTGGGACCAGTGGTACCCGGAAGCCGCGCGCCTGGCCGCGCTGGGCGGCCCGACGGTGCTCTTCTATCCAACGGCCATCGGCTGGCACCAGCACGAAAAGGAGCAGCACGGAGCGGCGCAGCGCGACGCGTGGATCACCGTCCAGCGAGCCCACGCCATCACCAACGGAGTCTACGTGGCTGCAGTGAACCGGGTGGGGGTGGAAAGAACGCTCGAATTCTGGGGCTCGTCGTTTGTGGCAGGACCTTTCGGAGAGATCCTGGCACAGGCCTCCACGGACAAAGAAGAAACCCTCGTAGTGGACTGCGATCCCCGACAAGTGGAAGAAGTGCGAAGAAACTGGCCTTTCCTAAGAGACCGCCGAATCGACGCCTACGGACCGATTCTGCAGCGGTGGGGGGCGTGAAGAGAATCCCCGCGAAACCTTCACGGGATGTCATACGCAAGCGCGATCTCTCGATGAAGTCACGCAACGTATTCGCGAGGCGATTGAGTTGTGCCTGGAAGTCGGGGACGTGCCGGCGTAACGCCCCTTACACGTCCAGCAGCACCTTCAGCACGCCGCGCTCGGCGGCTTTCTCGAAGGCGGCGGGCGCTTCAAATAACGGGTACCGGGCGGAGACCAGCGACTTTGTGCGTATCTTGCCCTTGCGTAGCAGCGCTAGCGCCGGATCGAACCTTCCACAGCGGGAGCCGACAATCGTGATCTCGTTTACCACTGCTGCGGCCGCGTCCATCGGCACCGATCCGTGAACGGTGGATTTCAGGATCAGCGTGCCTCGTGGTTCTGTCATGGTGATCGCTTGGTTCAGCCCTTCGGCTGTGCCGGTCGCCTCCACCACCCAACGGTAGCTCCCGCGCCTAGGCGTCTCGCGCCGGAACACTCGCACTTTACAGCCATGCGCCGCGAGCACTTGCTCGATCAGCCTCCCGAGCTTGCCGTAACCGAGCAGCGCCACCTCACCTCCACGCGGGATTTTGACCTGATCCAGAATCTCGCACGCCGCGGCGATCGGTTCGGTGAACACCGCCGCGTCGTCCGGAACGTTGCGCGGCACCACGCGCAGGTTTTCTATGGGCAGTGTGAAATACTCGGCGAACACACCTGGATGCTTCACGATGCCCAGCGTCGTGCGGTGCGGGCAGTGGCGGCCCAGCCCGCGGCGGCACCATTCGCATTTGCCGCAGGCCAGGTTGATCTCGCCCACTACTCGCTTGCCGACCCAGCGCGCATCATCCGCCTCCACCACTTCGCCCACGAATTCGTGGCCCGGCGTGCCGCGGAAACCGTAGTAGCCGCGCTGGAGTTCCAGGTCCGTGTTGCAGATGCCTCCCACCACCAGGCTGATCAACGCGTGGCCCTTCGGGCGTTTCGGCATGGGCTTGCGCCGGATCTCGACGCGCCCGTCTTCGATGTGAACGGCTATCATGGCGCTCAACCTAGTATAATTTCGGAATCAAGCCATGCGTACCTTACTTCCCCTTCTCGTGTTTGCCATCGGCGCTTTCGCCGGTGACGCTTCATTCAACGGCCGCTGGAACATCAAGCCGGAGGACGGCCGGACGCGAGCCTGGTGGCTGGAGGTCAACGGTGCGGGGACCAACGAAATCACCGGCAAGTTCGTCGGCGCGCCCGGCGGCGATTGCGACGTGGTCCGCGACTTCGCCATCCGCGACGGCGAGCTGAGCTTCAGCTTCACGCGAGGCTATGTCCGCGTGCCGGGCGACGACAAGGCCCGGCAGAAGGGCATCTATCGCGCCAAACTCGTGGACGGCAGGCTGGATGGATCCTTCTCGGTGGAGGGATACGACAAGCCGGCGTTTAAGTGGACTGGCACTCGCGCGGCCGTGATCACAGACAAGGACGATGGCACG
>ENA-UOYA01000790-UOYA01000790.1-activated-sludge-metagenome-genome-assembly--contig:-NODE-790-length-37629-cov-6.894848_pt1 | contig 37629 bp, 33 predicted proteins | sample MGYA00238163_ERZ764804 | MGnify/ENA primary metagenome ERZ764804 (study PRJEB28919, sample SAMN05720223) | activated sludge metagenome | isolation source: Anaerobic digester | place: Hong Kong...
GGATATGGGGAAGAAATACGAAGAGTGGCAGGTCAATCAGGCGGATACGGCTTTAAGATTATACGATTACTTTCTTTCACAAACACAATTGCCAGAGAGGGGAGACATATCTTCCGATAAAGAGAGTTGGCGTTCCCTTGAAGAGAAGATGCGCGAGGCTTTGAGACTTAGGCATAGATCCCTAAGTACCGAAAAAACCTATCTTCTCTGGCTAAAAAATTTTAAGGACTTTGTCAATTACAAAAGCCCGGATCAGCTTGATGGAACAGATTTACAGGATTTTTTGAGCCAGCTTGCTGTGGAGAAAAGAGTTTCTCCCTCTACCCAGAATCAGGCGCTTAATGCGATCGTCTTTTTTTACCGGCACGTCCTGGATAGAAATATAGAGCAGGTGTTAAGTGCTGTTCGGGCCAAACAGAAAAGACACCTACCGGTAGTTCTTACCACAAGAGAGGTGCAAAACATATTTGACCAGATGTCGGGAACAACGAAGCTGATGGCAATGTTGATATATGGAGCTGGGTTAAGACTTCAAGAATGTTTGCAGTTGAGGGTTAAAGATATTGATCTTGAACAAAGTACAATCATTATCAGGTCAGGGAAAGGAGATAAGGATAGAAGGACTGTTCTCCCTGACGCTCTGAAGAATGATCTTATTCACCACCTTTCAGAGATAAGGTCCTTCTATGATCAGGATAGGCAAAATGAGATACCAGGGGTATGGCTTCCAGAGGCACTCGAGAAGAAATATCCTAATGCAGGTAAGGAATGGGGGTGGTTCTGGGTCTTTCCATCCAAATCACTCTCGATTGATCCGAGAAACAATATTGTTAGAAGACATCATGTTCATCCTTCTTTACTGCAGAAGGCATTCAAGGTTGCTGTGGGAAAAGCAGGTATTACGAAACAGCCCTCTGTGCATACGCTGAGACACAGCTTTGCAACCCACCTGCTTGAAAAGGGGTATGACATAAGGACGATTCAGGAGTTATTAGGGCACAAGAATCTCCAGACAACGATGATCTACACACATATTGCCACAAAGAATGTCCTCGGTGTAAGAAGCCCCTTAGACAAGTAATATTTATAGTTATCAAATAAAGGTGGACCAGAGACTGACTCTAGGGCTTGCGAATTTGAGTTATCTATCAGAGGCTAAGAATATCAAAACGCACTTTGCGGCGGCCTTTGGGGTAACAGCCGCAAGGGCAAGAAAGAGGGACATCCTTGTTGCCAACGAGGTGAGAAAATCTGTCAGTACCAGCTATGACTATGGCGATGAAGGTCTGGGATAGAGTCCTGCGGCTTCGACTATTTCAGGCACTCTGTGTTCCCATTCGATTGCCATGATGTGAATTCCTGCCACACCTTTTATTGAGCGGACCTGCTCAATTATTTCAAGGCATATCTTGATGCCTTCATCTGCAACATTGTCTTTGGGGATACCATTCAAACGTTTTATTAACTCTTCGGGTACATCCATGCCTGGGACCGATGTTTTCATGTATCGCGCCATTCCTATCGATTTAAGCGGGGTGATACCGGCAAGAATATACATCTTTTCATGGATACCGAGGTCGCGCACCATCTCCATCCATTTCTCAAATTTTTTCACATTGAATACACATTGTGTTTGCACAAACTGGGCGCCTGCCGCTGCCTTTTTTGCAAGTCTCAATGCCCTTATCTCAAAAGGGTCTGCAAAGGGATTTTCAGCACAACCTATAAAGATGTTCGGTTTGCCTTTTACCTGCTCGCCGCTTAAAAATTTGCCTTCGTCTCTCATGCACTTCACGGTCTGAATGAGCTGTATCGAATCGATATCAAAGACGTTTTTTGCAGAAGGATGGTCTCCGAAACTCTGATGGTCACCAGAGAGACAGAGCAGGTTATGGATGCCCAATGCGGCGGCGCCGAGTATATCGCTTTGCATGGCAATCCTGTTTCTGTCCCTGCATACCATCTGCATTACAGGGTCAAAACCCATTTCCTTAAGTATAAGGGATGCGGAAAAACTGCTCATTCTCACAACGCTTGTCTGGTTGTCGGTAACATTGACCCCATCGACATACCCCTTAAGAAAAGTCCCTTTCTTTCTAACTGCCTCTATATCGGCACCACGGGGAGGTCCGCATTCAGATGTTACCGCAAACACACCGCTTTTCAGAACCTTTTCAAGATTGCTTTCTGTGCTCATATCCTTAAATCCTCCCTTATCCGCGTACGTGGGCCTCCGTCTCTGCTCGTTGACCAGTCCTTAACAGGTTGTATTTCAAGATATTTTTCCATCATGTTCATCTCTTTGAGTCTATCCACGATAAGCTGCCAGGCACAGGGCACATCTTTGTTTATTTCGCAGCTTCCTCCCTGTGAACCACCACAAGGACCGTTAAGTATGCTCTTTGCACAACGGGAAATAGGACATATGCCAAGCGTTTTGTCAAGGATACAGTTTCCGCAGCCCTGGCATTTCTCTTTCCAGACGCCATGCTCCTCGGAACTGCCCATAAAGGTAGTGTTGACAGCAGGCACGACATACTTTTCCCTATATGCTTCAGCGATAGTTTGGACGCCACAGCCGCACGCCATAGAGATTATTATCTCGTAATCGTTTACGAATGATCTGATTTCCGAGGCGTATTCTGGGTCGCACTGCCTTTCGAGCGTGTGTTCTTTTACCTCGACAGGCATTCGATCCTTTTGTCTTGAAAGTCGTATCTCTGATGCCAAAACTGCAACCTCTTTTGCACCGCCTGCAGAACAGACCGTTACACATTCGTTGCAACCGAGGAGCAGTATCTTTGCGTAAGGTTTTATCATATCCATAATCTCTTCAAAGGGTTTTCTATTTGCTACTATCATATGACTCTCCTTCCTCGAAACAGGTTAAGTAGAATAAGCTCACTTAGTCTGTTTTTTCGCCGGATTAGGCCCCAGGGCCTTTATCCTTTCCGTCATCTCACGTGCTATTTCGGCAAAACGTCTGCCGTCGGCTGCCGAAAGATTATACATTACAGCCCGATCAGAGCCGATGCCTGTTTCATCGAGCAATCCCTTTACATATTCAACGCGTTTCTTTGCCCTGATGTTACCTGTTAAGAAATGGCAATCCCCCTCAAGACAGCCAACGAGACAGACCCCGTCCGCACCGTTCTCGAATGCCTTCAAAATAAGCATGATATCCACCCTGCCGGTACATGGAACCTTAACTATCTTTATGTTTGCTGGATACGAAAGCCTCATCGAACCTGACAGGTCCGCTGCAGTATACCCTCAGTATTCGCAACAAAAAGCAATTATATCCGGTTCAAATCCTTCCATCCAAACCCCTCAAAAAATAAATCATATTGACTCATAAGGCCAATTTTCTCTTACACGCTAAATGTTCTGTGCCTCAGCACACAGCGCCTTTATCTTTTCTGTTAATTGCACATCTTTGTAATGCATTAAATCTATCGCCTTTGCAGGACACTCTGCCACACATGAACCGCATCCCTTGCATTTTGTTATATCGATCTCTGCCTCGCCCTTTTCATTGATAAAGGGTACAGCATATGGACATACCCTTACGCATGTAAGACAAGCGGCACATTTTTCACCCTCGACGTGTGCGACAACACCACCGACTGTCATCTTTTCTTTTGAAAGGATTGTTATTGCCCTTGCCGCTGCCGCTTCTGCCTGTGTAATGCTCTCCTGTATGTTTTTCGGCGAATGGGCAAGACCGCACAAAAAGATGCCATCCGATGCAAAATCAACAGGTTTAAGCTTCATGTGCGCCTCAAGAAAGAATCCGTGGTTTGTTCTTGGTAGTTTCATGATTGTTGCCAGATCTTGGGTTTCACTGGGTATAATTGCACTGCTTAATGCAACGATATCTGTTTCTAATGTAACTTGCTCCATCAGCGAAGGGTCATAACAGGTTATAGATATGGAGTTGTCGCCTTGTTCGATGATAGGTGGATTTTCTGTGCTATATCTCAGAAACCTGACGCCGAGCCTTCTTGCCTGTAGATAATATTTTTCGAGAAAACCATACGTCCTTATATCCCTGTATAGAATTACCACATCTATGCCAGGATGCCTATTTTTGAGGGCAATCGCATTTTTAATGGACGTTGAACAGCATACCCTGCTGCAATAAGGCCTTTTTTCATCCCTTGAGCCCACGCATTGGACCATAACGCAGCGCTTAAGCGCTGATAGTTGGTTTTTCATGATGGATAATTCCAGTTCTGATTGGGTCAATACCCTCTTGTCCTTGCCATAAAGATATTCGCCGTATGGCTTGAGTTCAAATCCGCCTGTTGCTATAACAACGATACCGTGATCAATAGTGATATCGTTTTTGCCGCTACCTACAACGACAACTGTCCTATAATTACCCCTGAAACCTGAGTGTTCTTTAATCGCAGCATCTGTTATGACATGGATAAGCGGGTGGCTTGTAATCTTTTCCGTATATTCTGCAAGCAGACCCTGAATATCTGTGCCGTCGAGGGTTCGATATATATGGCGCAGATTGCCGCCTAAGGTATCGGTTTTTTCAACAAGAAAAACCTCAAAGTTCTGATTTGCAAGTTTCATTGCAGCGGTCATACCGGCGATACCCCCGCCGACAACAAGCGCCTTTTTGTTGACGTCTATGGTTACTTCCTTCAGAGGTTTTATGAAATTGGCATTCATAACCGCCATTCTAACAAGTGTTTTTGCCTTTTCAGTAGCATCTTCCTTTTCATGCATATGGACCCAGGAGCATTGATCCCGTATATTAGCCATATCAAAGAGATATTTATTGAGACCTGCCTCCCTTATCGTCGCCCTGAAGAGCGGCTCATGCGTCCGTGGAGAACAGGAAGCGACAACGACCCTGTTTATGTTGTATTCATTTATCATCCTCTTCATCTTGTCCTGTGTGTCCTGAGAACAGGTAAAGAGATTTTCATCAGACAAAACAACGTTAGGCAGGGTTTCTGCGTAGCGTTTTACCTCGGGGACATCTACTACACTACCGATATTGATACCGCAGTTGCATACAAAGACACCGATTCTTGGTTCATCTGTATCTACGTCTTTTTCTGCGGGCAATCGCTTGACAACGATATCTTTTCCGCGCGCAGATTCTATTACTGACCCGGCCTCACATGCAGCGCCACTTGCCTGCATGACCGTCTCCGGAATATCCTTTGGTGATTCACACGCCCCGCAGACAAATATACCTTCTCTCGAAGTGAGGACAGGATTTTTCATGTCCGTTTTAACAAATCCATATCCGTTCAATTCAAAACCCATTATCTCGGCAAGTCGAGAGAGCTTTTTCGATGGTTTCAGCCCAACTGATAAAACAACAAGGTCGAATACCTCTGATGCGAGTTCCCCGTGTTCATCGATGTATGTAATTTTTATATCGTTTGTTTGCAGGTCCTCCAACACCCTCGAAACTAAAGATTTTATGTATCTTACACCATATTCGTTTTTTGCCCGTTCATAATACTCATCAAAGCCCTTTCCATAGGCACGTATATCCATATAAAAAATCGTCGACTCGATATCGTTTTGGTGCTCTTTGGCAATAACAGCTTCTTTTGTTGCATACATGCAGCATACCGAGGAACAGTATTCATTCGTCTTGTCCCTGCTGCCTACACACTGAATAAAAGCGATCTTTTTGGGTATCTTTCCATCGGAAGGCCTCATTATGACGCTTCCTGTGGGTCCGGTAGCGGAAAGCATCCTCTCGAACTCGGTGCTTGTGACAACATTTTTGTATATGCCATAACCGAGCTCTTTTTTCGCATTGGCATCGTATTCATCAAAACCACTTGCTATAATAATGCTACCAACCTGAATCGTTTCTTCGGATGGTTCTTCAAGATAGTCAATCGCCTCGGGCTTACAGAACTCTTCGCATATACTGCACCCTAAGCATTTCCTGCAACTAAGGCATCTTTTCGCCTCTTCGATGGCATCCTTTTCGCTGATGCACCTGTAGACTTCGCTAAATCCTGTTCGTTTATCAACTGGGTTTTCCGGTATTACGACACGTGCCTTCTTCTCTATAAACAGAGGGATATCTTCAACAAGTTTGTCCTCTTTTGCAAGTCTGCCCGCCTTGAGGTCTCTTCCTTCAAAAAAACGCAAGATAGATTCTGCTGCAACCTGGCCTTGGTGGATTGCATCGATTGCGGTTTTCGGTCCTGTTACCACATCGCCCCCGGCGAAAACGCCTTTCATAGATGTTTCAAGGGTAATAGGGTCAACCTTGATCCTGCCGTCCATGAAAAGTTCCATGCCGCCCTGACATTTTAAAAAGGACGTGTCCATAGCCTGGCCGATGGCAAGGATTATTGTATCCGCATCAAAGATATGCGTGATAAATTCATCATAGCAGGGATTAAATCTCCCATCGTCGTCGAAAACCTCGCTGCATCGCTTACACTCTATGCCTGATACTGCGCCTTCCTCTGTAATTATGCGTTTTGGTCCCCATGTATTGTGTATCTTTATGCCTTCCTCGACTGCCTGGTCGATCTCCCATTTATGGGCAGGCATCTCGTGTCGTTTTTCAAGGCATACCATATGGACTTCCTTTGCACCCATCCTTTTTGCTGTCAGCGCTACGTCAATTGCAACGTTTCCACCGCCCACCACAAAAACATTTTTTCCTATGTTTACGAGCTCTCCCTTGTTTATAGCCCTTAAAAAGTCCACACCACCGATAACCCCTCTTGCACGCTCGTTCTCAATCCCGAGCATCCTTCCACTTTGGGCGCCCGTACATATGAATGTTGCATCATAGTTGTTGAGTATATTGTCAACAGGGATATCCCTGCCAATCATTGTGTTATACTTAACGTCGATGCCCATTTTTTCTACAACGGATACCTCCCGTGCAAGAACATCCTTGGGAAGCCTATATGCTGGTATGCCAAGATAAAGCATGCCTCCCAACTTGTCGTGTGCCTCATAGACAGTTACCGTATATCCAGCCTTCCTTATTTCGATTGCACATGCAAGACCGGCAGGTCCACCGCCGATGATTGCCACCTTTTTATCCTTAACTGGCTCTGTTTCCTGAATCGGTATATCTCTTTTATCCATTTCGTAATCAGCCACAAATCTTTTGAGGGCACAGATTGCGATAGGCTGGTCAACCTTTTTTCCCCTTAAACATACCTCCTCACAGGGATGGGTACAGATGCGGCCGATGGTGCCAGGAAAAGGCAGTTTTTCCCTTATTACATCAAGCGCCTCTAAATATCTTCCTTCAGCGATCAGTCCTACGTAGTCACGGACATTGATCTCCACAGGACAGCGATTCACGCATGGCGCAATTTCTCTGTCGATCATGTAGGTGGATGGTATTGCCTGCGGAAAATTGAGAAATGCAGCGCTTCTTTTTGATAGGCCTTTGTTGTAGGGATTTGTTACCTCAAGAGGACAGCCCGAGGCGCAGAGCGAACATGATGTGCATTTTTCAGGCAGTACCCTGCGCGGTCGTCTCTTTATGGTCACCGTAAAATTTCCTACCATACCTTCAAGACGAACCACCTCTGTATTCATGAGAAGTTCTATATTGGGGTTTCTTCCAACTTCAACAAGCTTAGGTGCCATAATACACATGGAGCAATCGTTTGTCGGGAAGGTTTTATCGAGTTGTGACATGTTACCGCCGATATTGGATTTTTCATCGGCAAGATAGACCTTGAAGCCCGAATCTGCAAGATTGAGGGAGGCCTCCATCCCGCCGATACCGCCTCCGATTACAAGAATTTTACCTATTTTGTCCATATCCATCCCAATCAAACTCTAATGACAAATAACCCCGAAATATAATATGCAACACTTTGATTATTATCTCCGATATGCGGAGTCATTTCTCCTTACACATAAAAACGGGGTTTCTTTCTTTATGTCCTGCAATTTCAACGATATTTCTTCTCACAAGCTCCTTCAAATGGTCAAATATCCTGTCTTTTTCTATACCGAGTTTTTCAGAAAGACCTGGAATTGTATTGATTGTATTCTGTGTCAATAACTCGAGTATTTTTGCCCTCATATAGGCCTCTTCGAGCAGCGGCTTAAATACAATCTGAAACTGTCTATCGGTGAATCTTTCCCTGTAAACATTCCCGTTTTTGAGGCTATCCTTTTTTCCGAGAAGTCGCTCAAGGCGGGCAGCCCCATCAGGGTCGTATGTCCGGATAAAGGTTACCTTCTCTGTAATTTCTTTTATACCATCCATATTTTCTTTTCTATCCGTGTTCTATGTTCAAGGCACATCATTCAAGGTTGTACTCAAAGTTTTGACTTTTGAACGACCTTCTTTATCAGTTCTTCGACCGGTATAATGTGTGCGCTTTTGCCACTGATTTTGCCTTTGATTGCAAGCTCAAAGACCTCTGTTAAAAATAAAACGGGTACATTATCTTTTCTGTTAAGATGCGGCAAGAGGTCAAGATTCATCTGGCATAAAGGACACGTTGTTATAATTACGTCTGCTCCGACTGCGCGCGCCATATCCATGACCTTCCCGGATAACGAGGCGGTCACATGTTTACTTGTAATGGTTTCGCTTGCGCCACAGCATTCCATTTTAAAAGGCCATCTTAGAACTTCCATGCCTGTTGCCCAGAGCAGTTTATCCATGCTTACAGGGTCTTCGCAATCATCAAAAACATCAGTCTTAGGCATCCTGGTCAACATACAGCCATAATAGGGTACAGCCCTGATCGACGAAAGGTCGAAAGACAATCCCTTCGCAATCTTTTCAATACCGACATACTCATTAAAAACCTCTATAATATTCTTTATTTCCGTTGTGCCAAGACACCTGAGGGGATATATGTACCCATTGATTTTATCGCGCAGTCCCTTGTCTTTCAATATCTTGTCGTTGGTAATCTTTAACCTGCTGTAACATGCAGAACAGGGCGCAAAAACATGGTTGTCATCCGCTTCTGCAATGGCTATGTTTCTTGCCGCAAGAACATGGGCAAGCGTTTCGTCCACAGTATGGGCTGCGGAAGCCCCACAACACGACCATTCGTCCAATTCCTTAATGCCTATCCTGTAGAAGGAAAACACCTCCCTAATTGATGTATCGTAAAATCTGCTCGATGTCTTTAATGAACATCCAGGGTAGTATGTTAGTGTAGCCATAATAAAAGTTCTCGGTTATTGGTTTTGAGGTCTGAACTAAACACTTCAACAAAAAATATATCCGTGAGCTGCTCCATAAGGTCTCTACCACCCATTCGGTCTATCGTCTTCTACCTTCTTGAATATCGCCCTCAACATTTTTCTGTCTTTAATGCTATGCGGCAATATACCCATTCTGCCCTTTAAAAGCATGTCGATACCCATCTTCGTATCGCTCAAAATATCCTTCTTTGCCATTTTGTATTTCATGATTGTCTCCAACTCATAGAGCCTTCCATGTGTTTTAACGCTATCAAGAAAAAGATTGTCGAAAAGCCACCTATCCTTTTGCGCCTCCATGCTGAGCTTTACCGACACCTTGCGCAACGTGTTGATAACATGAGCAATGTCTATGTTATTGGGGCATCTGACGCTGCAAGTCATGCACTGTAAACACATCCATATGGATTTGGAGCCGAGCACCTTTTCTCTGTTACCGTTTATAATGTGTCGTATTATCCTGTGTGGCAATAGATCCATTTCAGCGGCTACAGGACAGCCGTTAGAGCATTTATAGCACTGATAACACGTTGATATGTTTTCTCCCGATGCATTTTCTATTTCGTGTAAAAATTCAAGGTTGTCCATAGATTAAATCACCTCTTTAGAGTTTATCATAAACCCGACTGTGGCAAAATGGCATGTAAAACATGATCGCCTGCTACCCATTCTTCGTTGATAGAGAGTTTTGATGCGCTACCCGAAAGCACAGATAGTTTTGCCGCGCGGATTGTCCGGTACACGTCTTTTGGGTGTCGTTTTTCCCCTTCCACTGTAAGAAGGTGTTCATCAATGGATATGCCGAAGAGCCGTTCATTTTCCTTAAGATAGGGCAGTATAAGCTCCCAGTCGCGCAGGCTGAAAGGCAATATTTCTCCACCATTCAATTGTTCAGGCACGATCATATTAAATGGGTCTCGCACAAATATAGCCCCACCCGATGCGAGCGAGAATATGTTTGATCCTGGATACGGCACATCCTGTGGGATTACGTTTCCCTTACTGTCGAAGGTTAAAGCGTTCAATATTACAAAACCGCCGCCATTATGGGGGTCTCCGGCCATGAACGATTCTGCAAGGAAATCAAGTGCCGTGCCATTAATGATAACCCTTGGTTTTCCGACCGCATTGATAAGAGGACGGCCTGCTGCATTTCCAAGAACATATACTTCGCCGCCCTTGGCGCCATACATAAAGGTTTGTCCGACATCCCCGTATATAACGAGTTTGCCCGATTTCATAATCTGCCCGAGTTGGTCCTGGGCATTACCATGTATATACATCTCGAGTCCGTCAATACCTGAGGCAAGGTAATCGCCGCTGGAGTTGTACACATCGATCACAACGCCTTTAGAATTCGGGCCAAATCCGCAGCCGAGAAAACGTTGACCTCTGTTGCCGAAGCATATGAATCTTTTCCATCCAAGGCTGTATGCGTCGGATAGAAGCCGAGCAAAAGAATCATCACCCTCTGGTTGAAAAAGGTTTGCATCTGCAACAAGCACCTCTTCGGCCTCTGATGGTGCACGTAACATCGTGCGTGTTTCAAAATCTATCCTTCTGTATGTTTGGGGCGCTGTATCCACGTTGAGCAATGGAACCGACCTGAATATACTTTCAAGTGCATCGAGTAACATCTGTAAGATTGAGCGATGCCTTTTGTTACCGGTTGCATAGCGCCTGTCGAGAAGCATGCTAAGAAGCCCGATGATGGCATCCTTATGGCTATTGGATGCTGCCATAGAGGTAAGATTATTTAGTAGTGTATAGATGTCGATGTATTCCCACGAGGCAATCCTCTCTTTGATATACAAGAAAGAACCATATATGTCTCCTTGGGTGAGTTTATTGAAGACATCTCCGGGTAGCTTCATATCGGTGGTTTGAATGGTCATTGTTTTTGTGAAGTCATAAGGGATCTGATCGTGCTGCACGTCTATAACTTTTCCGAATTTATCGGTACAGGTTAAACCCATATGTCCCGGTGACTCCTCCTTCACGGTAAATATGAAAGAACCGCCATCCGTATAACTGCCTCCCCTCGCATTCCAATACCGATCAGCCACCTTTCCGAAGCGTGCATCTTCCCTTGCAAGGCTTTCAAGGGTTGCATCGATTGCCTGTTTTTCTGAGCATATAAGGCCTATTTCAACGTCCCCTTTCTGCAATGCAAAGACCTGGGGTCTTAGCATAGCTGTGTCTGTGATACCGATGAGCTGAAACTGCCTGTTGCGCACATCTGTACGGGCAATAATAAAAAACCACGGTCCATCAGGGGAACCGTGGATATGGGCAGTTTTGATCTGTCTGTAGATGTGCTGTTTTTCAACAGGGAGCTTGTCAAAATCCATCTCTGAGGTCGGTGCCAATGCCTCTATGATATATTCGAGCGGATAACCGTATACCCTGTTTAGCAAGTCAAAGACCTGAACAGAAACCTCTGTATCTGTGAGAAAAAGGGGATATACGTTTCTCTGCTTCAGATATTCGGATACAGAGTAGTAGTTTGCAAAGTCTCCATTGTGTACAAGGGCTTCATCAAGACCTATGAAAGGGTGAGCACCACCGGGATGCCAAACACGTCCCTTTGTAGGGTAACGCTGATGCGCAATCCATATGTGTGCCTTAAAATTGTCAAGTTTATAATACTGGGCAACCTGTTCAGCATACCCCACGATTTTCAGAATCATCATGTTTCTACCGTGTGATAGAACAAAAGCCCTCTTTTCACCAAGGGAGCTATAAAGCGACAGATTGAGCGTATAGGTGTTCTGATAGATAAACTCTTCTTCAACCTTGTCTAATGACAGCATCCCAAGTTGTCGTTTCTTCTGAAAATCGATCAGAACTTCGGGTTTTACACGGACGAAATAACGCTTAACCACAGGAGGTCTTACCTCAAGCCCAGGTATATCTCTATAGTCGTCAATGGTATCGATGAAGTTTTCATGGTGTATATTAAAATGCGGATGAATGAAACGTGCCTCCATTTCAGGCACCACCGATTCGTCAAGAAGCGCAATCTGTAAGAGAAAATCACTATCAAGTATCTCTTGGCTCACCCCAAGGGTATTGGGTGTCAGTCCGACGGCTGCAAGCCCGCCTCCTTTTCCATTGCCTCGGTTGTGCATCTGTACGGAGGGTTCGTATATATGTCTGCCGCTCACAGGAATGTTACAGGCAAAACCTGTAACGCCGCAACCTCCCTCCTCTGACTCAACGTCAGCCCGTCTTACAAACCTTTCTGAATCTCTAAAATACCGACGACTGTTTATTATCGAATAAATAGCATTGTTTTGTTTCATTTCAGTCCCTCTTCCCAAGCTAATCCAGTTCTCCTTCAATCTCTCCTGCCTTTATATAGTCAAGATGGGCGATGACATCAAATCGCCCTACCAGTTCCTTCACGCTTTTAATGCCTAATCTTTTCAGTATATCTATAAGCTGCAAACGCCATGCAGTATACATGTTGACAATGCGCTGCGTACCCCACTCGAGTTCCATAAGCCCTGTAAGTTCATCGTCTGTCGTAGCGATACCTCGTGCACAGCCACGGCCTGATTCGCAATGATGGCAACGTATACATTCAAGCGCAACAAGGTCAGCAGTGCCGAGACATACACCGTCAGCCCCCATTGCGATGGCCTTTGCCATATCATATGCGGTTCGTATGCCTCCGCTTGCTATAATGGTTATCCTGTCTCTTATGCCCTCTGCAATGAGGAATTTGTGAACCTTTGGAAGCGCATACTCAATCGGCATCGCTATATTCTTTTTAGCGATATCAGGCGCAGCGCCTGTTCCGCCATAGCTTCCATCGAGCTGAACAATATGCGCCCCCGCATAATAACTGCCCACCGTTACCATGTCCACATCTGTAGGCGTGGATACCTTTACAGACACAAGTGCATTGGGATTGGTCTGTTTGATCCAGTCCACATGCTTTTTGTGGTCCTCGACCGAATAGACACTGTGAAAGGGAAACGGAGAAAAAAGGGCGCTGCCTTCGACGGCCTCGCGCATATGTGCGACACGTGGCGTTACTTTATCTCCCAAGAGGTGTCCGCCAAGACCGGGTTTTGCTCCTTGTGCGTATTTGAATTCAACGATGCGCACCCTTTTTATCGTTTCCTCCCTTACGCCAAACAGACCTGTTGCAACCTGGGTAATGATGTGATCGTCGTATTCCGTGAGTTCATCAGGGTAACCCCCTTCGCCTGTACAGCAGAACGTGCCCATTGCCACAGCAGCCCTGACACGCGAAAGCATAGTTATTATACTCACCGAACCAAACGACATGCCTCCTAAATAAAATGGTACCGGTATTGTGATCTTAGGGCGTGTATCGCCAGAACGATTAAGTTCGATCTCTGTTGATATTTCTTCATCTGCCACTGTCACGTCTTTTTGGCGTATGTCGCTGTCTTTATGTGAACCTCTGGTTGTGCCTTTTTTTGGGAATACAAAACGGATCTTGTCGAATCCGCCGTTGGAGTCACCTGTTTTATAGTTCAAGTCCTGATATGGAGCTTCGCCGGTCTCTGCCATGTGCCATGTGCTTGCAAGCAGATCGGCCGTCCATCTTTTGTCGCCAAGTATCTCAAATGATGGGTTGATGGTTAAGCTAATAGCGCGCTCAGGGCATTTTGCAACACAATAATAAGAATTTTTACTGCATGAAAGGCCTGTGCATAGATGTTCACAAACCACCCTCGGACGTTTTACCCCTTTTGTGTATACTCCATAAGGACAGAGTTTAACACACAATCCGCAGTTGTTGCATGATTTGTTGATCACAATACGGTATTTACCGAGCGTATGTCTGAACCTGCTCGGTGTTCTTATCACATCAGGAAAATTAAATTTACGCTGTTCTGACTCCATCCTCAACCCCTTTTCCCCATATCTGCAAATATCTCCCTTTCGAGTTCTTCAAAAAACATAGCCCTGCCCATCTCTCCCCTCAGGCGGGTTACCTCTCGCATTCCCATGGCACCCATGATTTCGAGCAACTGGTTGTGCCATCCTGCCATAAGGTTGCCTATCCTTGCAGCACCCCAAGCAGGGTCGACCGAATCGATCTCTACGGGACATGCAATGCCTTCCTTGCATCGCCTGCAAACCCTACATTCCATCGCTATGAGCAGAGGAATATCGATTGCAAGCGCATCTGCACCGCATATGATGAGTTTTGCCATATGCTCAGCCATTGCAATGCCTCCGCTTGCAACAAGCGTAACCAGATCGCGCAGACCTTTCTCCACGAGATGAAGATGTATCGTCTTCATCATCTCCTTGATAAACAGGGGTTTTCTGGAATCTTCGAGACCATATTCATTTGCGCATAGGTGTATTATCTCTGCGCCTTGTTCTGTTAGTTCAGTTACCCTTTTGTAGGCTATCGAGTTTAACGGCATTCTGATAATGACAATTAAATGCGGATTATATGCCTTGATACGGTCTATGATGGCTATGATATCGGTATTATCCGGTATTTCAATAATACGCAGTTTTTTTAAGAACTCCGGTTTTAAATTTTCTAAGCGCTCATCGATATGTAGAATGATATGCTGTAGAAATCTTTCTAACATTGGTTTTAAATCCGATTGTCTTATTGTGGCAAAAGTGCCTAACGATTGTGCACATTCAATGAGAGAGAGGTTTATCTTTTCGTTTGGAGGAGACCATGGAAGCAGATTAAATATTACCGGTATCGGTATCTCAATGACCGGTGGTACATCAGAGATGATTGAGCCGTCTGTCCCAAACTCGAGAAACATGAGTTTTCTTCCTAAGTCTACGTTTGTGCTTATATATTCGCGTCCGTGTATACCGTCTCGGGTAGGTCTGACTATTTCGGACATGTCTGTCCACATGGCGTCAAATCCAGGGCCAGAAAAAGGACCTCCGTAACCACCACCTGAAACTGGAATTCGGCCTGTTTCGGCCTGAAACCAGAGATTGGAGATAATCTCCGGTGTCCAATAATGGTCACCCAAAGCCTTGTATGCAGGATTAAGACCCTTCTGGATTAACCTATTAGGGCAGTTTTGCACACACCTGAAGCAATCCTGACATTCGCTATCAAGGGTATCGAGCATCTGGCGCGCATCAAGGTTTCTATTTTCATAGACCTTGTAAACACAGTCCTTTTTGACGCAACGGGCACATTTAAGGCATCCTTCTTCCCATGCTATCACACCTGACCTTGTAATGGTTTTGAACCGATTGGGTGACGGTGAAGTATGAATATTATATTTTGGGGGCATGTCTTCACTCCTATTTTGTTAGGGTCTTGGAAGCAAACCAGCTGTCTCGACCAGTTGTGGTACTGCTTCTTCCCACTCTATTGCCATGATGTGTATACCATGGACGCCTTCAATGTCTTTCAATGCTTGAATCGTCTCGGCGGCAATTTTAAGGCCTTCCTTGCGCTGTTCCCCTGCTGGCACGGATTTCATCCTCCTTATCATTTCATCTGGCACATCCATACCTGCCACATTATTGCTCATATATTCAGCCATACGTGCAGATTTCAATGGTGTTATACCGCCCAATATATAGACTTTTTTATGCAAACCCAAGTCCCTGACCTTTTTCATCCATTCATCGAAACGTTTAAGATTATAAATACACTGTGTTTGTATGAATTCTGCACCTGCCGTTGTCTTTTTGCCAAGCCTAACTACCCTGAAGTCAAAGGGATCGGCAAAGGGGTTTGCAACTGCACCGATAAAAACATCTGGAGGCACTGACAGCTTGTCTCCCCCCAGAATCACACCTGTGTCTCTCATTTGTCGAAAGATATGAATAAGTTGAACAGAATCGATGTCAAACACGCCTTTTGCCTGTGGTTGATTTCCAAAGGATTGATGGTCGCCACTCAGACAGAGCACATTGCGGATACCAAGCGCAGCGGCACCGAGAATATCCGATTGAAGTGCAATGCGATTTCTGTCGCGTGTTGTCATCTGGAGCACCGGGTCGAGCCCTTCTTTCTTGAGAAGCACACAAGCAGCAAGGCTGCTCAAACGCACGACGCCTGTCTGATTATCCGTTACGTTAACGCTGTCTACAAATCCTTTAAGTATCTTTCCTTTTGATCTTATTACCTTAGGGTCGGCACCCTTCGGCGGTCCGCATTCAGCGGTAACCGCAAAATGACCTTTTTCTAACACCCTCTTAAGACGGCTGTAGATTTTCATGCGCTCTGGTCCTCCCTGTGAATTTTCCTCGGTCCCTTGCCCAACTGTCTTGACCAATCAACGGGCTGATATATATTTTGTAGTAGCTCCAGGCGTCCAGTTTTTTCAAGCCGTTCAATTATAAGCTGCCATGCGCATGGCACATCGGCATCCACTTCACATTTGCCGTTCTGTGAGCCGCCGCATGGTCCGTTAAAAAGACCCTTGGCGCAGCGCGTTATAGGACATACAGCGGCAAAATAGCTAAGCTTGCAGTCGCCGCAGGCACGACAGTTTTCTATCCAAAGTCCCGCGTCTTTTGTCTGACCGATAAATGTTGTGTTCAGTGCAGGCAAGATTATGATGCCAGGAAAAGTATCCGCCAAGGCCTGGACGCCTGCACCACAACCAAGGGAAAGGATTGCATCAAACTGACCGGCAATACCTGTCAGTTGGTCAATAAATTCGTAAACGCATTGACGGTCTAATGTAATTTCCTTAATATCAATTATATGTCCATGCATCTTTGCATCGATACGCAGGGCAGAGGCGAGAAGTCCTACCTCCTTTTCGCCACCGGAAGCGCACTCGGCCACACAGCTTCCACAGCCAACTAAAAGTACCTTTCTGTATGGCGCAATCATTTCCTTAATCTCGGGTAAAGGTTTTCTCTCCGCTGTAATCATAAAGAACTCCTCAATTACTGTAATTTTAAAGGGCTTGTATTAACGTTTTCTTCCCGTTTAAGTATTTCCTTAACCCTTTCATGTATCGTCATTTCAGCTCCACCTTTTGAGCGTATTAGTTCAAGCCGTTTTTTTTCAAGCCCGATTTCTTCAATTAAACCCTGTGTAAATGCAAGCCGTTTTTCGGCACGAAGATTTCCCTCTCTATAGCGGCATGCCCCTTCAGGACATGTGATAAGAAAAACCTTGTCCGCACCGGCTTCAATTGCACGCATGAGGTGTAGAGGTTCGATACGACCGCTGCATGGCAGCGGAAAGAATTTGATACTTGTGCCTAATTCCTTTTCGAGCACCCGACGATTTTTGTCTTGATTTAAATCGAGTTGCTCACAGAAAAAGACCACGATATTCAATTCATTTTTATTCTGTGTCATAGCATCTAACCCCATCGATATATTTTAATACAAAACGCTTAATATGCTCATGGAACATAACCTTTTTTGCAAATAAGGTCACCCAACAGCAAAAACAAGGTTTTCTGAATATTTCAGCGTCGAAAAGGTTCGATTTTTTATATCCCACCACAACAACCTTTTATTTTTTGATCTTTTGTCATCATCTATAAATAATTTCATAATCCTTTTTATCCTGAAAGCAGATTCGATAAGCCCTTTGAAATTGATAAAGATCTGATTTGCCTGTTGCTCAAACTCTTTTTTTAACTTCGATGTAGTGTTCAGCAACCTCTTCACATCGATATTCGCCGGAGCGTCTTCTGCCCATTCTTTGATCATATTTTCTGTAACCTCTATATGAAATTGAAGACCATACACACTGTTTCCAACTCTGAATGCCTGGTTTTTGCAGGTGTTTGATTGTGCCAAAAGCACACCACTCGGTGGGATATCGAATGTATCTTCATGCCATTGAAACACATGTAGATTTTTTGACAGTCCTTGAAACAGCATATCCTTTTGTCCTTCACTGTTAAGTGTTACACGATACCATCCAATCTCTCTTTCGGGTGACTTGGTGACCATTGCGTTACAGGTTTTTGCTATGAGCTGCGCCCCGAGACATATACCGAGCAGGGGAATTTCTTCAATAATGACCTTTCTTATGAGCCTTTCTTCTTCATTAAAAAAAGGGAGGAATTGTTCTTCATAAACATTCATGGGCCCACCGAGAATAATGACCGCCGATATATTGTCGAGCTTGGCAGGAAATGTATCGCCTCTATCGAGTCCGATGATTTGAAGTTCAAATCCATAGTGCTTAAAAAAATGTTCAATGGTACCCGGACCCTCTTTTTCGCTATGTCTTATTATGAGAATCTTTCCCTCCATCGTTTCCTCCTGGTGTATATAATACACATGGTTGTTGCAAAAATATCACAAAATTGTCTATAGACAATCGCTTTATCCAATGGCGACCGTCTGAACGTCTCTGTTCGGATAATCAAATGACCTCTATACACGTTGAGGAAAGACTTTGCACGGCGATGTGCACTTTTGAAATAGAAACTCTCTTATTAAGTAAGATGGATATAACTTTGTTAACCTTCTGACCTAAAAAATATATCCATACAACACCTTAATCAAAGCTTGAACAACAACTCTGCATAAGTAGGCACCGGCCACATATCCCTTGGCACTATCATTTCAAGAGCGTCAATATCGTTACGCAAAAGCTGTATCGCAGCGAAAACCTTATCACGGTATATTTCTGCCTTTTTCACCACATCCTCCTCGCCTTGAGCCTTTGCCAAAGCCGATTCGAGCTTTGATAGGTTTTTATAAGAAGAATTTAGCAGAACATTTATTTTTTTAAGTAGATCCTCTTGAACCGTTGGTACCACAGAGGCGGCGTTGAAACTTACAATGGAATCCGCTAAGAAGGTGGCGTATTCCAAAGCTGCCGGGATAAACTGTTTTTTAACCATATCGATTGACGCAAGCGCCTCGATGTTTATCTGTTTTGAATAGTGCTCTATATATATTTCGTAGCGCGAGTGGAGTTCTTTATGGGTAAATATATCATATTTCTCGAATAATTTAAGAGCCTTATCCGTAGTGAATGCCTTCAAGGCGTCAACTGAGTTTCTCACGTTCGGTAGCCCTCTTTTTTCAGCCTCTTTTACCCATTCTTCAGAATAGTTGTTTCCGTTGAAGATGATACGACCGTGTTTTTTGTAGGTCTCTTTTATAATTGCCTGTGCCTCGGCTTTTTTGTCGTCAGCATTTTCCAGACGTGTTGCAATCTCATCAAGCGCTTCTGCTGCAATTGTGTTGAGTGCCACATTAGGACCGGCTATTGATTGTGCTGAACCAACCATTCTGAATTCAAACTTATTACCTGTAAAGGCAAAAGGAGAGGTTCTGTTTCGGTCGGTGTTGTCTCTTGGAATCACCGGTAGGGTGTCCACCCCAACATTTACGTATTGCGCACCCTTTGATGATATCTTTTCGCCCTTTGATATCTTTTCGAGGATTTCTGTCAGTTCTTCACCCATAAATATAGATACGATAGCCGGAGGTGCCTCATTTGCACCGAGACGGTGGTCGTTTCCTGCTGATGCACAGGTAGCCCTTAATATATCTGCATGCCTGTCTACTGCAGTTATTAATGCGCTTAAAAATATCAGAAACTGCAAGTTTTCGCTTGGCGTATTGCCGGGCTCCAGCAGATTAATACCGTCGTTTGTGGAAAGAGACCAGTTGTTATGCTTTCCCGAACCGTTGATCCCTGCATAAGGCTTTTCATGTAGCAAGCAAACAAGGTCGTGCCTGAATGCTACCTTCTGCATGGTCTCCATAACAAGTTGGTTATGGTCGGTGGCTATATTGGTGGTGGTAAAAATAGGGGCCATTTCATATTGGGCAGGCGCTACCTCGTTGTGTTTGGTTTTGGATGTAATACCCATTTTCCAAAGCTCTATGTCAAGGTCGTGCATATAATCTGAAACCCTGTCTTTTATGGCGCCGAAATACTGGTCCTCGAGCTCCTGACCCTTAGGGGCAGGTGCGCCGAATAGTGTACGGCCTGCCAGCATCAGATCGATCCGCTCCATATAATATTTTTTATCGACCAGAAAATATTCCTGCTCAGGTCCTACAGTTGATGTAACCTTTGTTGACGTGTTATTTCCCAATGCCTTCAATACACGCAGTGCATGTTTCGAAACCGCCTTCATTGAACGCAAAAGCGGTGTCTTCTTATCCAGTGCCTCGCCATGATAAGAATAAAAGGCAGTGGGAATTGTGAGCGTTACGTTTCCGTTCTCGTCTTCTTTGAGAAATGCGGGCGATGTGCAGTCCCAGGCTGTATATCCTCTTGCTTCGAATGTAGCACGCAATCCACCGCTTGGGAAGGAAGATGCATCGGGTTCTCCCTGAATAAGCTGTTTGCCCGAAAACTCCATTATTACACCGCCATCCTCAGAGGGAGATATAAATGAATCATGTTTTTCTGCGGTAATACCTGTCAACGGCTGAAACCAATGTGTATAATGTGTTGCCCCTTTTTCTATCGCCCAATCCTTCATTGCATTAGCGACCATATCTGCAACGTCAGGCCTTAATGGAGCATCCTTTTCGATGGTCTCTTTAAGAGATTTATATATTTGCTTGGGAAGCCTCTCTTTCATGACTTTATCATTAAAAACGTTAGAACCAAAGATTTTAGTTAGTTCCATGGTTTCCTCCTTGTATTATATCCTTAAAATATAATCTTCTTGAACCCCATTGTCCTGTTGTTTGAAATACTCTCTGAAATCATTGAGAGACGATAATTACACATCAATGTGTAACCTTGATGATAGCACAATTACAAGTAAAATTTACATATGTTTGTTAACTGTTTGTCTTTGCATCTATCCGATTGCTACCCCTCCTCGTTCTTCGGTTCTTATGCGTATGCACTCTACAAGGTCGAGCACGAATATCTTTCCGTCACCGATGTTTCCTGTTTGAGCGCCTTTTATGATTGCATTTATTGTGGGCTCGACAAAGTTTTCGTTTACAGCTATCTCAAGACGCACCTTTCTTAACAGGTTGCCCATCTCCTTGGTGCCGCGGTATACCTCCGTTACACCCATCTGGCGGCCATGGCCGAGCACTTCGTTGACGGTTATGAGATTTACATCCGCCTTATACAACTCCTGCTTGACGGCCTCTAATCTGTCCGGTTTTATAATTGCTATGATAAGTTTCATGGTCAATGCCTCCTATTCTATTATTGTATAAGCATTTTCATGGTGTTGTGTAAGGTCAAGCCCCATAATCTCTTCTTTTTCTTCAACGCGCACCTTTATTGTAACATCGATTATCTTGTAGATGATAAAACTCACAATAAAACTGTAGGCAAGCGTGACAGCGGTTGCTATTATCTGGATCAGGAATTGTTTTGGATTCCCGAAAAATAATCCATCAGCGCCTGCCGGGTTAACAGACTTTGATGCAAAAAGACCTGTTGCAAGTGCACCCCAAACTCCACCAATGCAGTGAACGCCAAATACATCCAGTGCATCGTCATAATTAAATCTCGGCTTTATAATGCTTACCGCTATATAGCAAAATATGCTGACAAATATGCCTATTATAATTGCGGATAATGCACTTACAAATCCTGCTGCAGGGGTAATAGCCACAAGACCTGCAACTGCGCCTGTTGCTGTTCCAAGCATGGTGGGCTTTTCATGAAATATCCAGTCTATAAGCGCCCAGGTCAATCCTGCCGCTGCCGCCGCTGTATTTGTTACGACAAATGCATTGACAGACAATTCGTTTGCACCAAGGGAACTTCCCGCATTAAAGCCAAACCAGCCAAACCAGAGCAAAGCAGTGCCAAGGATAGTAAACGGTAGATTGTGCGGCAATATCGCCTTGTGTTCGCCACCCTTTCTCTTGCCGATAAAAATGGCAATCATGAGGGCGGCAATTCCGGCATTTATATGAACCACCGTGCCCCCGGCAAAATCAAGCGCACCGAGCTCTTTCAGCCAACCGCCCACACCCCATACCCAGTGGCAGATAGGGTCATATACAAACGTCGCCCATAGCACCATAAATATCAAAAACGCTGAAAATTTCATCCTGCCGATAAATGAACCTATCATCAGGGCAGGTGTTATTATGGCAAACATCATCTGAAATACCATAAAGAGCTGATGTGGGATTGTAGAGGCATAATCCTTATAAGGCTCGAACCCTACACCTTTTAGGCCAAGCCAGTCAAGCCCGCCCCAGAAGCTATTTCCTGGTGCAAACGAGAGGCTGTAGCCAAAAAGCACCCATTGTATGCTGATAACACACAATATAGTAAAAGATTGCATCAGGACGCCAAGCACGTTTTTTCTGCCAACCATCCCGCCGTAGAAAAACGCAAGCCCTGGTGTCATAAGAAGCACAAGGGCGCTTGATACTAAAATCCAAGCCGTATCGCCTGTGTCAATCTTTTGGGCGACTTGAACGGGTGCAACGGATTGGGCTTGTGCCGCAGGTGCTTCGACAGTCTTTGTATCCTGTGCAAAGGCAGCAAAGGCTATTCCAATAAAAAGTAACATGATCAATAACACCTTGAAACGTTTCATAAAACACCTCCATGTTGGAATAAAATAATGCACATTAGATTTAGAAATTGAAAGCAAAGTTGACCCCGCCAACTAAACTGTTCGGAACATAGCCGTTGTGGTTATATGCTATCTTGTTTCCGCCAGCATCATATCCCATCGTTCTGTTTGCATCGCCGGAAAGTGGGAAATAGTATTGCAAAACGGGTTGAATCAAAAATGCCTTTGTCACAGGTATGGTCAGACCCGCCTTTACCATGCCGTCGTGAAAGGCTTTATATTTCTTGCCCGTATAGTCCCCTGTAGACCGTTCATAGGTCTTCCAGAAACCGCCCTGTCCGTATTCGTATCCGAATGATGCGCAGAGATCTACTGTTACATCCTTGTAAAGTGGAAGGGAGTGGGAGAAAGAAAGGTTGATGTATGTCCCTGTATAGGCGTTTACATCCTGATAGATAGATAGTGTAGGCTTCGAAAAAATATCATACGAAAGGGTAAGAAAAAACTCTTCTGTGTCTTCGGCGTATTTGAGGTTATAGTAGATATACCCGCCGGTAAGTGACAATTTTTCAATAGGGTATGTGTAGCTTAGGGTCAAATCCGTTTCATCCCATCCCTTCTTGCCTTCCTCTCTTGCGTTGAATGTGGCGGTTGTTGTATTTCGTTGATTCGTATCTATATTGCCCCAGATTGTTGCTGAGAAACCTTTAAAAGAGGCGCTTAAAGAAGGTTGTAGAACAAGACCGCTCTTGCCGATCTCATATCCCCGGAAAATATATCTGTTAAGAACCGTCATCGATGCGCTGCCTGTAACCTTTTCTTCTACGGCATATGCGGATGGTTTAGTTAAGACGGCCTTTATATCAGTGGCTGCTTTGTCATCGGCACAAAAAACAACCACTGCACTACAAAACACAATACACAAAAACATTAACATCATTAGTGTTTTCATAACTATTCCTCCCGAATTTTTTTAAAATAAAAAGGGTGTCTCAAAGCCATGCGACGGTTTCAAGACACCCCTGTCCCGTGTCAATTAAATAAAAAAGGCATTCACTTCTCTATGAACGCCTCTGTTTGACACACATCATTGTGTTATGCATATATAAAGTAAAACGGAGGTGTTTTTGTTAACCCTGTCTCTAACCATCCCTTTCTCAAGATCTGTCGATTTGAAGTTTGAAAAAAGTTGACTTTTAGACATAAACGCATAATTATAGATAAGATACATGCATATCAAATCAAAGATAGCGTTATCGGCAGTTATTTTTTTCGCCTTTTTCGCCTTTTTTGAAGACATATTGTTTGCTGAGTTCTGGGCATCTAAAACATCCAACAGATATCACAAACCCAGCTGCAAATGGGCAAAAAAGATAAAGAAAAACAGGCTTATCAAATTTGAAACCGTTGGGGACGCATTGAGTGCGGGCTATATACCGTGTAAATATTGTAAACCTCCCTCCCAAGAGAACAAAGCATATACAAATGAGGCCAAAGATTACAGCAACAAGGAATGGTTTGATAAAGGCTGTAAATTGAGCGATCTCGGCGATTATCGGGGTGCAGCAAACGCATTTTCCAAAGGTATTGAAAAAGATCCCCATGATGAAAATTGTTATTATAATCGTGGTCTTGCATATGCCAAAACAGGCAGTTATCATCAGGCAATTGATGATTTCAACACAACTATCAAGTTTAATCCCCAATATGCAATAGCTTATATAAACAGGGGCGTTGTTTATCTCGGCATGGGGAACTATAAAAAGGCAATAGAGGATTTCGACAGGGCTATCGAGATAGACCCGGCACAACGCTTCTGGGCATACTATAACAAGGCGTGTCTTTTTTCATTGATAAACAGAACTCAAGAGGCGTGCAATTGGTTGGAAAAGGCTATCGAAGAAGGTTATAAGGATTGGGAACATATAGATGCGGATGCAGACCTTGAAAATATCCGCAATACTGAGTGTTTCAAAAATCTTGAATATTGGAAGCGTTAACTATATAGGCGCATTCCGCTTTCGCAAAATGACGAATTACCGGATGCTGTTTCGTCATTTCACGAATTTAGAAAGGTGCATAGATTGTCTGGCAGCTCAATATTAAAGCGTATTTTGGATAATCATGGTTTGGCATCAAAAATGCATAATATATAACCCAGGAAGTTAAATTAAAAAAATAGGAGGAGTAAAGGTATGAAAAAGGTTTTAATGATCGTTTTAACAGTTTTGATCAGCGTTGCGTTTGTGTCAACTGTGTTTGCACAGGCACCCAAGGCAGCAGCACCTGACAAACCAGCGGCAGAGAAGAAGGCAGAGCCTGCAAAGGTAGAGAAGGAAAAGGCTGACAAACCAGCAGCTGACAAACCAGCCGTAGAGAAGAAGGCAAAGAAACCGGCAAAGAAACCGGCAAAGAAAGCAGAAAAGAAAGAAGAAAAGAAAGAAGCAGCACCAGCACCGGAAAAGGCTCCTGCACCGGAAAAGGCTCCTGCACCAGCACCGGCAAAGAAGTAGTATGTTATAAAAAATAATAGGGGCGGATCGTTCCGCCCCTTTTTTATTTACCTGCAGTAAATTAATGTCATTGATTTTTTCAATCTAAGCCTTCTATAAGATGCCAATAATTCTGTCTAACCGGTATAAACCGATATTCAGACTTTATTGTATCCGTTTGATGTAAATACATTTCTTGCATAATGAAAACAGAGTTTTCGGCCTTTACGAGACTATTACATTTTTGATTGAAATGAGCCATGTTTTATGCGAAAAAGAATTGATGTATCTCGACGAATTGCTTATGATTTTCATTTTAGAAGGCAGTAAAGGCGGAGGCAGATAAATTTGGTTAAACAAAGACAGGGATCTGCGAAAAGACAACTGGCATTAGAGATGGCCCTTAAAAAAAGGGATGAAGAGTATCATGAACTGATAGAACTTGCAAGCAGCATTATCCTGCGCATCGACACACAGGGCAACATCATATTTGCAAATGAATTCGCATGTAAATTTTTCGGCTACGAGAAGGATGAGCTTATAGGGAAAAACGTATTAGGTACCATAGTCCCCGAACGAGAATCTTCAGGCCGTAACCTTGCAGACTTTATCAAAATGATCTGCCAAAACCCCGACGAACATACCATTAATGAAAATGAAAATATAAAAAAAGACAGGAGTAGGTCCTGGGTGCTTTGGACGAACAAGGTCATCCTCGATGAAGAGGGCAATGCCTCGGAGATTTTGTGTATAGGTAACGATATAACAGAAAAAAGAAAAAAAGAAATGGCATTGCAGGCTGCGCTCGATGAACTCGAGAAAAAGGTCGAGGAAAGGACATTAGAGCTGAAAAAGGCATATGAGGATTTGCTTTATGAGGTAGCGGAGCGCAAAGTAAATGAAGAGGCGCTCAAGGAAAGTGAAATAAAATATCGCAGTATCTTTGAAGGTGCCATCGAAGGGATATTTCAAACCACTTCAGAAGGAAGATGCACAATGGCGAATACTGCCCTTGCACATCTACTGGGTTATGCATCTGCTGAAGAATTTATTTCTGCTGCTTCAAAAATGGAAGAAAAGGTATTTGTCAACACAAAGCGGTTTACCGAGTTCAAAAAGCTCCTTCGATCAAATGGATATGTAAAGGGTTTCGAGACACAGCTCTACAAAAAAGACAAAAGCACGATATGGGTTTCAATGAATGTCCGTGCTGTCTACGATGAAAGGGGTAATTTTATCTTTTACGAGGGAACGGTAATCGATACCACATTGCGTCATGTTCTGGACGGCACGACAAAGGCGCTGTCGATGGCTGTGGAGATAAGAGACCCATATACAGCAGGTCACCAAAACAGGGTAACCCAGCTTGCCACATCAATAGCTAAAGAGATGGGCTTTGAAGAAGACCACATAATGGCTATACAAACCGCCGGTATGCTGCATGATATTGGAAAGATATATGTGCCAGCCGAGTTTCTCAGCCGACCTGGTGCAATTAGCACGCATGAACTGAGTGTTTTAAGGGACCACTCAAATGCCGGATACGAGATTTTAAAAAATATAGAATACGGATATCCCATAGCTGAAATCGTATACGAGCATCACGAAAGAATGAACGGTTCAGGGTATCCCCGTGGTCTAAAGGGGGATCAGATTCTTATTGAAGCCCGGATTATAGCGGTTTCCGATGTGGTTGAATCGATGTCATCGCACAGGCCTTATAGGCCCTCTCTCGGCATCATAAAGGCGCTGAACGAAATAAGCGAAAATAAAGGCACTCTCTATGATGCCCGAGTAGTCGATATCTGTTTGAGCCTTTTCAACGAGAAGGGTTTTCATTTTAAAATGTAGCGGTTCTATCCTATATTTTTAAAACCTTTGCCCCCCTGATTTTCCTTTCTTTTAGTTCTATGATGGCTGTATTGGCATCCTGAAGGATGTATTCTTGTATCTCAGGTTTTATAGGTATTGCAGATGCAAGTTCAAGAAATTCAGTTATATCCCTGCGTGCAACATTGGCAACACTCTTTATCTCCTTTTCAAGCCATAGATGTTCTGGGTAATCAAGCGATAAAAGCGTTCCCTTGTCGATATCCTCTTTTCTGATTGCGTTAATCACCATCCTTCCCCCCTTTTCGAGCCTTTTCATACCTTCTATTATGGGTTTCCACACGGGTGTGGTATCGATCGCACTGTTTAATCTTTCAGGCGGTTCATCCTCTATATCGCCTGCCCAGAAGGCGCCAAGTTCCATTGCAAATGACCTTTCGCCCTGACTGCGCGCGAAGACAAAGATCTTTGAATGTGGATATTTGTATTGAGCCATCTTGAGTACAAGGTGTGCAGAGGCGCCAAAGCCTATCAATCCTAAATTTTCGCCGTCATGCAGACCTGCAAGTCTTAACGATCGATATCCTATTGCGCCGGCGCACAACAACGGCGCTGCCTCTGAATCGCTGAAGATGCTTGGTATTTTGAATGCAAACCTTTCATTTATCTTGGTATATTCTGCATAACCACCGTGCGCATCCCTTCCAGTTGCCTTGAATTGTGCACATAGGTTGTCATCACCTTTTATGCAGAAACTGCATTTTCCACATGCAGCGAATATCCAGCCGATGCCGACCCTGTCACCAACATGAAGCCTGGTCACATTTTTTCCTGTCTCAACGATGTTTCCAATTATCTGATGCCCCGGTATGATAGGGTATGTTGGTGGCGGGGTTCTCCCCTCGATTTCGTCAAGTTCGGTATGGCACACACCGCACGCAGAAACCTTTATAAGCACCTCATCGTCGTTTGGAACTGGAACGGGCAGTTCTACAAGAGAGAGGGGTTTTTTGTCCTCCGGAAGTCTGCAGATTCTGTTCAATACCATTGCCCTCATAGTGTCCTCCGCTTTAAAATTTTTTTATCAAAACTTCTAAATCGAAAGCCTTATATTGTGCCGCCCGCTTGCGATCGACAAAAACGGACAAAAAATATGGTTCCCATAGAATATATACCACAAATTAAAGCATTTCCTATATATTTCACCGAATCAACCAGTTTATCCTGCATGTCCAAATTGGTTGATGCATCTTATTGAATATAGAGGGGTTATATGCTATTATAACGAACCGAAGGAGGTGTGGTTATGGCATCAAATACAAAGAAAACTGAATTGATAAGGAAAAGAAAAAAAACAGCTTCAGGCAAGAAGAGAAAAAAAGTTATGTCAAAGGCATCAACACCAGCATTTCAGATCCACGTTGAAAAGGATGAGTAGCAGCCTGCGATATGAAATCGGCCCTATAAGGCCACCAAACGAAGCATACAGTTTGCTTGTTCGTTTCACGAGAAACTGTCCATGGAACCAGTGTGCCTTTTGCCATGTATATAAGGGAAGAAGATTCGAGAAGAGGTCGCTGGATGAGATCAAAAGAGATATCGATACGATTAAGGCTATATATAACGACATCATTGCCTTATCGTGGAAGCAGGGTTATGCGGGGCAGATAACAGAATCGCTTGCCGAATCTATATTTTCAGGAAGCTCTTTTAACGAATGTTATAAAAGCGTTGTGGTCTGGTTATATTTTGGCGGAAAAAACGTTTTTATTCAGGATGCCAATTCATTGGCTATGAAACCTGATGATTTCATCTCTGCGCTCACATATTTAAAGGAGGCTTTCCCCACCATCGAAAGGATTACCTCGTATGCCCGATCAAGAACTATCGCTAAAAGACTAAGCGTCAACGATCTCAAAGCTATGAAGGATGCTGGGCTAACAAGGTTGCACGTAGGTTTGGAATCCGGGAACGATTTCCTGCTCAAGTATATGAATAAAGGTGTGACAAAGGATGAGCATATTGAGTCAGGGAAAAAGGTGAAGGAATCCGGCATAGAGCTTTCAGAGTATATTGTACTCGGCATGGGTGGCAGAAGGTGGTGGAAAGAGCACGTAAACGATACATCAGATGCTCTGAACAAAATCAATCCCGATTTCATCCGCTTCAGAACATTGAAGGTAACCAAGGACATGCCCCTTTTTGAAAGGTTGGAGAGTGGAGATTTTATACTTTCCTCTGAAGAGGAGATAATAGAAGAAGAGAGGTCTCTCATAGAACAGTTAAACCGTATAACAAGCTACATAAAAAGTGACCACATCCTTAATCTCCTCGAAGAGGTTGAAGGAAAGCTACCCGAAGAAAAGGAAAAGATGCTTGGCATTATCGATGATTTTACCTCACTTAGCAATGAACAGCGACTTATATTCAGATTCGGCAGAAGGGCGGGCATATACAGACGTCTGAACGATCTGAACGACGAACTGACTTATTTTAAAATCAGGAAGCAGATACGCGAAATGGAACAGAGAGAACCGGGAAGCGTAGAAAAAACACTTTCCTTACTCCTCGAGAACTATATATAGAGGCAAAGGATTCAAACAGCACCCCATGTCACGTCAACACACTTCACCGACATGTCTTTTTTTTGCATTTGATTTCTGAGGTATTTATATTGTTTAATAGAACTATGATTGCAATTATCCGTGAAAGATTAACACGATACAAGCCGAGGTTTATTGAAAGCCCGATGGCAGTCTGTGCGGGTGTTATGATACCTCTATACGAAAAAGATAACGAACCATTTATCATCCTAACAAAAAGGTCGAACGAGGTTAGGATACACAAGGGTGAGGTCTCCTTTCCTGGAGGCATGTGCGAAGATGACGATGGAAATACCTTGAATACGGCGCTGCGAGAATGCTGTGAGGAGATAGGCGTCAGAAAAAACGATTTAGAAATCATTGGAAGACTTGACGATATGTATACACTGACCGGGTTCGTCATAACGCCTTATGTTGGTATCATGCCCTATCCATACAGATTCAAGATCAACCCGAAGGAGGTTGCTTATCTTATTGAGCTGCCTTTAGATTATCTGATGAATGTAAAACCTGATATGGAAGAGGCGGAATATAAGAACAACATCCAGGTTGTACCTTCTTTCAACTACAACGGCGACAAAATCTGGGGGGCTACATGCCGTTTGCTTTTGCAATTCAGGGATATACTTAATGACAAAACAATTTAACCTAAAGGTGCTTCTTATACTGTCCTTGGGGCACCTGGTCGTGGATGTATATCAAGGTGCACTCCCTGCCACGCTTCCCTTCTTAAAGGAAAAGCTCTCTCTTTCTTACACTATGACAGGTTTTATTTTGATGATGGCGAATTTTACGTCATCAGTTTTGCAACCCCTCTTTGGTTTCTATTCTGACAGAAAGACAAAGGCGGTGCTTCTACCTATTGGATTGCTTTCGGCAGGTATAGGTTTTTCTTTGCTGTCTATTCCGTCGAATTATATTGTTATTCTTTTGCTTGTGGTGATAAGCGGGCTCGGGATTGCTGCGTACCACCCCGAAGGGTATAAAACGGCGCACTTTTTTACAGGAGATAAAAGTGTTACAGGCATGTCGATATTCTCTGTAGGCGGAAATCTCGGTTTTTCCTTGGGACCTCTCTTTGCAATCTATATCATCAAGTATCTCGGTTTTTCATCCCTTCCTGTTATCGTTGTACCATCGCTTTTGTGTACCGCTGTCATCCTTTATTATAAAACGACTATTGCCATTCCACGGACAGCACATGCAGAACATCAGAAGGATGCTTCAAAAACCCCCATAAGTACCTACATCTCACTTTTTGTTGTTATTACGATTGTTGTTATGAGGTCGTGGACACAAATGGGGTTGCTAACATATATCCCTTTTTATTACATAAACTATATGAAGGGCGACCCATTGTTTGCAGGAAACCTTGTCTTTGTCTATCTCGTATGCGGGGCAGTGGGCACGCTTATCGGTGCGCCATTTGCCGACAGATGGGGGCATAAACGCTTTCTTCGTCTATCCATGTTTTTTGCCACAATCACCCTTCCGCTAATATTTATCCCCCTTGTTCAAAAGACCTACCTCATATTCGTTGTGCTTGGCCTACAGGGGATGCTTTTGATATCGACCTTTTCCGTAACGATAGTCATGGCACAGAAGCTCTTGCCGAACAAGCTCGGTGTTGCCTCCGGTTTGATGGTTGGGTTTGCAATAGGTACTGGTGGCATCGGTGTGACACTCCTGGGGCTTGTTGCTGATAACTTTGGTGTGCCAGTCGCGCTCGAGTCCATTATGATACTTCCGCTTGTAGGGTTTATTTTGAGTCTTATTGTAAGATACAAGGGGTAAGATAGTGCACCTTGTTTCTTTTGTTCTGAGTTTTGAGCTTAATAAACCAAAACAAGAAAAAAGAACAACTAAATAAACCAAAAAATCTACGAGGTTTAAATGAAGCCGATTATTAGCATAGTTGGTCGTCCAAATGTCGGTAAATCAACTATATTCAACAGAATAATAGGATATAAAAAGGCCATAACAGAGGATACCCCAGGTGTTACAAGGGACAGGAATTATGGAGAATTCGAATATGATAGGGGTAAATTTATTCTTGTCGATACAGGCGGATTCGAGCCCGCAACCGACGATAATATATTCAGACTGGTTGAAAAACAGATTCATGTGTCCATGGATGAATCGTCGGCGATTATTTTTGTGCTGGACGGAAAAGACGGTTTGTTGCCACAGGATGCTGAAATTGCCGACATATTGAGGAAGTATAGCAAACCAGTGTTTTATGTCATAAACAAAGTGGATTCTCAAAAAAGAGAGGATGCCCTTTCTGAGTTCTACACGCTTGGCATAGAAAGGCTTTATCCAATCAGCGCTATCCATGGGCTTGGCATAGGCGATTTGTTGGATGATGTTTGCAAATCAGTTCAAGGTTCAAGATTCAAGGTTCAAGGTAGTGAAGAGATATTGAATGTGCTGCCACAGCCCGATGCCGGGAGTCCCGAGCCTAAAATTATGATTGCCTTTGTTGGAAGACCCAATACCGGTAAATCTTCCATTACTAACAGGATTCTCGGCTCAGAAAGGATGATAGTAAGTGATATACCAGGCACAACCAGGGATGCGGTGGACACTAAGATTACGTTTAAGGATAGGGAGATAATTCTCATCGACACCGCAGGTCTGCGAAGGAAAAGCAGGATTTCGATGAAGGTTGAGGGTTACTCCGTTTCGAGTGCGATAAAAACCATTGAAAAGGCTCATGTTATAAATCTTATTGTAGACGCAGCCGATGGCATAAGTCATCAGGATGCCAGTATTGCACACATGGTTCTTTCAAGGGGAAAAGGTCTATGCATCGTAATAAACAAGTGGGACCTCGTAAGAGAGAACAATAGACAGGGTGAGTATAAAAAGACCGTCATGGAGAAGATTCCACACTGCTCATTTGTACCTATTGTTTTTACATCGGCAAAAACAGGTAAAAACATAGAGAGAATCATCGAGACAGACATTAAGATATTCGGTCAGTTGCAGAAGACAATCAACACGTCTGAACTTAATAAAAACATGGAAGATATTTTAATAAGGACGGCCATTCCCAGGGTACAGGGGAAACAGATAAAGATATTTTATACAAATCAGGTAACGACGTTTCCGCCGACTTTTCTTTTGTTTTCGAATCATCCCGAACTTATACCCGAAAACTATAAACGCTACATCGAAAATTCCCTGAGGGAAAAATATGCATTTACCGGTGTCCCGATAAGGTTGTTTTTCAGAAAGAAATAGTGTAAAAGGATATAAGGTGAAGCAATCGGATAACGCCTCGTTAGATGAAATACTTGAAATGTTGCTTGTGTTCCGTAATGAGAGGGACTGGGGACAGTTCCATTCACCAAAAAACCTTGCTGTGTCTATATCCATTGAGGCAGCGGAACTTCTCGAGCATTTCCAGTGGCTAAAAGATGGCGAAACACTCGACCCTGATAAAAAACCCGATGTAGCGAGGGAGATTGCTGATATTTTTAATTACCTTGTGCTGCTATCAAACGATTTAGGTATAGATCTGATAGAATCTTCAAAGAGAAAAATCGAGGAAAACAGAGAAAAATATCCTGTGGAAAAATCAAGGGGAACGGCAAAAAAGTACAAAGAGCTATAAACAAGGTAGGGATTATTCCGAACTTTTCGAAAAAGCTGGCAATTCTTCTTATTGTGCTTATAATAGCTGTCTATAGTGCCGGTGCAGACGATACTATCGATCTTCTCCGTAGCGGCGCACATCTAATTCAAAACCTCAAGGCGAAAGGTTTCAGTGATGAAGAAATACAAAATATTTTTTCAGACAGCCGCATAAAGCTCTATCCAGAGATTCTTGAAAAAAAAGGTCACGGCATCAATTACATGAGTAAAAAATTCGGTCTTCTTACACGCACATCCGTTAAAAGAGGGCAGATGGTCATAATCAAAAACAAGGCGGTTTTTGAAGAAATAGAGCATAAGTACGGTGTTGAAAAGGAAGCCATTGTTGCTATTTACCGCCTGGAGACAAATCTTGGCAGATACGAGGGTAAATATCTTGTATTCAACGGACTTCTGACGCTTGCAGTGCTCGAGAACCGCCGCTCGGCATGGGCTGAAAAGGAACTGTTGGATTTGCTTATCTTTTGCAAAAATACCAATAAAGACCCGCTTTCAATTTATGGTTCGTGGGCTGGCGCCTTTGGGCTATGCCAGTTTATCCCGTCATCAGTATTGAAATACGCTCTAGATGGGAACGGCGATGGAACGATCGACCTCGATAATTTTTCTGACGCCATGTCGAGCATCGCCAATTATCTGAAATCCAATGGCTGGAAAAAGGGCAATCTTCAAAAGAAAAAACAGGCTATTTGGGCATATAACCATTGCGACAATTATGTGAAGGCGGTTCTCGCATACGCAAACGCCTGCAAAAAACCCATGCGATAGCGACTAAGGCTGTATCTGGCGAAAATCCTTCTTTGACCTATCCTTGCATTCCAGTAGAAGTTGACCAAGTGTTTGAAGATTTTGCACATAAGACAATGCGCGCAGGAGGTTTTTTAGCCCGCACGGTATGTGTTCCAAGAAGGATTTAAGTCCTTTTTTGACGCCTAAAAATCCATATGCGCCAAGCGCCTGCATGAGCCGCTGGACAGACGCCTCCCAAAAACAGTTACTGAACGTATCCCAATCCAATGCCCCACCTGACAAGACATAATAGAATAAAAGCAATTCTTCAACCTCTTCATCTGAAAAATCCACGTAAGGGTCGTTGATAAGTGAGGCAAGGTCATAAAAGGCGCAGCCTATGCGCATCCCCTGAAAATCAATGAAAAACGGCTCTCCATTCATTATCATTACATTCTGTGATTGAAGGTCACGGTGGATGAGACAAGGTGGTGTCTTGATAAGCCTTCTGGCCAACCTGGATAGTTCGTTTTCAAGTGCAGTTGCCATTTTTGGTTCGATATCGATACCGCATATACCCTTTACGAAGTGATCTAAAAAATATTCACGTTCCCATCTGTACAATGCTGCATTAAAACCTTCCATGAGCCTTATACCACTGAGAGACAGATCTTCATGCTTAATGCCATGTAGTCTATGCGCCGCAACAAGCGTTTTCTGATACAATGTCCTTTTTGTTTCCCAATCCTTTTTTCTGTATGACCAAAGGTCAACATTGCCCATATCTTCCATCAGTATTAAGCATTTTTCGAAATCATGACTTATAATGTGCGGAACAGGTATAAGCCATTCTGAAAGAAAGACCGCGATATCAGCATAATAGGCGTTCTCAATCCTTTCCGGATCGTAATGGATCAGTATTACAGAGTCTTGTGTGTCCCATTTCAATCTGAAAAACGTTCGGCCGGAACCTCTTTTTGACAACGGGGCAAAATCTACCTTGATTGACTCGGAAAGTCCCAGCGATTCACGGGCGAAGCTTATCATATGCGCCTGGGATATCATTTGTGCTCCATAACAGATTTAAGGTTTTTGTATGCTTCGATGGAGCCTATGTCGTGCCATGCGCCTTCATCAAGGATTATACCACGAACCGACCCAGGCCTTTGTTTAATGATTTTTAAAAATGTTGTTACAATTGACTCACATTTGCCTGTCGCAAGATATTGCAGGAAAGACGTTTCAACGGCATAAATGCCTGTGAAAAGGCAACTTTTTATCCCAGGATTACCGAGAGTATTTCTTAGATCACATACCTCGCCGTTTTCGTTTATGTTTACATTAAGAAGCGGCCCTGAGCTTCTTATGGCAAGTGTGACATCAGGCCTTTTCATTTCGTGCTCAGACACAAGGTGTTCGAGGGATATATCGCTTACTATGTCACCGTTGTAACAGAATATGGCATCATCACCTTTAATCAAATCCTCGATGTTTTTAAGCCCGCCGCCTGTATCAAGAAGAACTGGCTCATATCTAAAAGTTATGGGGATACCGCGCCATTGTTTATCGGGAAACCTTCTTAAATACTCCTCAGGACAATGATGGGTGTTTACGATAAAGCGGTCTACCCCTGCATTCTTGAGATGGTTCATCGCATATGCAATGATTGGGTGTCCATTGATTTCCAAAAGTGGTTTCGGACAATTCTCCGTCAGGGGACGAAGGCGTATCCCAAGTCCTGCACCGAGGATAAACGCTGTCTTGAATCTACGTCTGCTCAATATATCCTCTGCATTTCGGTGTAGGGGAAATAGTGCTCGAGAATCTGCTCAGCCGTGAAACCCTGATAGGCCATATTGGCAGCCCCTATCTGACACAACCCAACGCCATGACCCCAACCAGCACCATACAATGTGAACTTTTCGACCTCACCTAAGGCATTGTATGTTGTGTCAACTACAAATGCGCTGCTGTAAAGATGACTCTCCGAAAGCCAGCGCCTGATCTCGAGTTCTTTGCCCACAACCATGCTTTTCTTGGAGCCTTTAATCAAAAGTCTGAATATACGTCCCGAAGGACCCCTGAGAAGTGGTGTGATTTCCTGCAACACACCAAGGTCATATCCTGATTTTTTTGTGATTATCCCTTCCAATGTCTCACGAGGATATTCAACACTCCAGCGGAAGAAGCCTTTTGTCTCACGGTCAAAATCGGGGAGTATCGTTTTGAAGAGTGATTGGTCTTTGACATTGCAATATGCATCAGGTTCCGACAGTATCCAGTTTCTTGCATCCTGCTCTGTCTCAATTGGGGCATACGGGTTGGCTCCATCAGAAATGCTTTTGAGGTATGGGATGTTTATATCCTGCCATGCTGTCCTGAAGTCTTCAGTAATGCCGCCACATGCCTTATAATACCTTGCATCGCAGATTTCCCCCTGATAGACGAGCACTACCCCAGATGTACCACTGACGGCACTAAATGCCCCTTTTGAAATAATCCTTGTAATGCCCTGATAGCGCTGGCAGTGGTCGTCGGCACATACATCATAGATGTCATGCTCCTCCTGTTCATACCATCTTATGATCTCGTCGGTTTTGTTCTGCTGTGTTTTGTTCTGCTGGTGTGTTGTCTTTTTATCCCTTTTTCTTTTAAGTGCAGACAACAGCCAACTCCTCGATACAATCGCATGCGCCTTGAGAAACTCCTCAGGTGCTTCAGCGCTCATCTCTGAAGAGATAACGCTCTCAAGGTAATCCTCAAGCCCGATGTCATTTATGACAGCCATAGTGCCATCGGGACGTAGTTTAAAAACAAGCGTCCCACGAAATACATGTGTCTCTTTTCTCTCCCAGTGAAAGCTGCCGCCAATCGTGACATTAAACAGCATGAAGGTGGAGGTATCGTCGTTATCCGAAAGCCTGATGGATGATGCATGCGTAATTTCTTTGCCATGTTCATCAGAGAACACGATCGCCCCTGAAAGCACCCTTGCTGCAAACCTACCCGATACAAAACAACCATCAATATAATATTCGCCGTTCAGAATACCTTGAACTTCTTGCTGGAAATCCATTATACCTACTGTTATGCGTGGTTCATTGAACGTGTCTCTCATGTGGATTTAATAACCTCTTAGTATCATCTCTGCCGTAAAAGGTGCACCAGCGTTGAAGGTCTATCTGGTCTACCTATCCTGCAAGCGATGGTTTTGCAAAGATTTTATACTATACAACACAAGTGGACAAAGGGTGAAACACTTTTTATTGAATGATTTGTTGTATTGCAAGTTATGCTTGAAGTGTTGTGTTTTCGTGGAATAGTATGAATCTGTTTTTAATATTGTACTCAGGATTTGGAGTTTAAGTTAGTCAGAAGGGTGATTATGAACACGAAAAAAGGTTCAGAGACAAAAAATGTTTGTTCTCTGAACCTTAAATCTGTGCAGATAACTTTATTTTTTCTTTTTAACTGCCTTATTTATTATGACGTATCCGTTATTTGGTCCAGGTATTGCACCTTCAACCATGAGGATGTTGTTGTCGCTTCTTACCTCAACGACCTTAAGGTTCTGAACCGTTACTCTTCTGTTGCCCATATGGCCAGGCATCTTCTTGCCTTTCATCGTCCTTCCGGGTGTCATATTCTGGCCTATTGAGCCGCCATGCCTGAAAT
>ENA-UOYA01000791-UOYA01000791.1-activated-sludge-metagenome-genome-assembly--contig:-NODE-791-length-37609-cov-7.583906_pt1 | contig 37609 bp, 36 predicted proteins | sample MGYA00238163_ERZ764804 | MGnify/ENA primary metagenome ERZ764804 (study PRJEB28919, sample SAMN05720223) | activated sludge metagenome | isolation source: Anaerobic digester | place: Hong Kong...
TGCCCGTATTTTTTCTGATAATATTCCGTAGCCCGGTTGATCTTTTCCATAAAATCGAGTCTCGGATCATTGTCAAACCACAACATGCCAGTATTCATTGCTTTCTCCATAAGATCATCTCCTTTATCTATTGCAAGGAACGGGCCAGAACTGCGATCTAAAGATGATCTTATTATAGTACATTTGTTCTATTCTGTCAAGTAGGTTGATTTCAGGCAGATTCTAGCCGTCCATATTGGCATTTTTATGGTTTTTAAGGTATCCTTAATTTCGTCTTCATTTATATTAATTGCGGAGGCTCTGATGATCAAAGAAACAGTAAAAGACGCAGAAAATCGAATGAAAAGCGCCTTGCAGTCACTCGAAGAGGATCTCACCGGGATCCGGACCGGGCGCGCCACCCCTGCATTAGTCGAAAAACTCCCTATTGATTACTTTGGCATGCCGACTCCCCTGTTGCAGCTAGCCAGTATCTCGGTACCTGAAGCACGCGCTCTGCTGATTAGACCTTTTGACCCTTCAACACTGAAGACAATAGAAAAATCGATCCTGGCATCCGACCTGGGACTGACCCCCAACAATGATGGCAAGGCGATCCGCTTGAACCTCCCCCCGCTCACAGAGGAACGCCGCCGCGACCTGGTCAAAGTGGTACATACCCGGCTCGAAGAAACACGGGTAGCTTGCAGAAACATCCGCCGCGATGTCATTAAAGACTTGAGAGACTTTGAAAAGGAAAAAATGATCTCCACGGATGAACTGAAAACCGGGGAGGAAGAACTACAGAAACTCACCGATCGGATGATCGAAGAAATTGAAAAGATCGGACAGAAAAAACAAACTGAAATAATGGAAGTCTAATTGCTGCTCCTTTTGCTATGAGTGATAACCTTTCCAAAATTCCGCAACATATCGCTATCATCATGGACGGTAACGGCCGCTGGGCTGAAGCCCGCGGTCTTCCAAGATTGGAAGGACATAAAGCCGGGACGGAGAATCTGCGGCAGATCATCCGCGGTTGTGTGGATGCAGGTGTCAAATATTTAACCATTTACGCCTTTTCTACCGAAAACTGGGCGCGTCCCAGAGAAGAAGTAGAGGGCTTGATTTCAATCCTGGAATTGTTTTTGGACCGTGAATTGGATGAGTTGTGTGCAGAAGGGGTAAAAATTTGCCATCTCGGCCGGCTCGAGGCCATGCCCGAAAAGGTTCGCCATAAAGTGGAACATTCAATGGAGGTCACCTGCAGCAATTCACGCCTGATATTAAGTGTGGCATGGAACTACGGTGGACGTGATGAAATCGTATATGCCATCCAAAGCATGATTAAGGAAAAAGTTCAACCCCAGGATGTTACAGAAGAATTAGTGGGTCAGTATTTGTTTACCAAAAATATGCCCGATCCCGATCTCATTATTCGTACATCCGGAGAAATGCGCATCAGTAATTTTTTGATCTGGCAGGCAGCTTATGCAGAATGGTATATCACACCGACATTATGGCCAGACTTTAACAAAGAAGAATTAATTAAAGCCATTATTTCTTACGGACAACGCGACAGGAGGTTCGGGAAAGTCTCCGGCATAGACAATGAAGGCTGACATTGGTTTGCGCAAACGCTTAATCGTCATCGACATCCTGTTACCCATCCTCGCTTTCTTTATATTTCTGGGAGGGTGGCCTTTTACTATAATCATCGCTGCAATCCTGGGCGCAGCGGCATTTGAATTATGGCGTCTCTTCCATAACGGCGGATACTCACCATCACTTCCCGTGATGGTTTTTTTCGTTCCAACCGTTGTGGTTCTGCGCCACATCTTTAATTTTCAATACGCAGATCTTTGGTTAATGCTCCTCATCTGTACCTCCATGTTCATACACGTGATACGGCAGCAGAAAGGGATCAAAACCTCAGCGGTGGATTTTGCCATCACCATTGGCGGAACCGTTTACCTGGGTTGGCTTGGCAGTTATGCGATATCCCTGCGCGCATTGGAAGATGGAGTATACTGGGTTTTGTTGGTGATCCCCATCATTTCATTGGCTGATACAGGTGCATACCTGATCGGCCGCCTGATCGGAAAGCACAAGATGCTTCCGCTGGTCAGCCCGAAAAAGAGCTGGGAAGGGTACCTGGGCGGTATCCTGACTGGAACCCTCGGCGGCTGGGGATTGGCAGCTTTATGGCACATCAAAGTCGCTTCGATCCTCCCATTTTATGGAGTGATATTCGGAGTCGTGATTTCAATCCTGGCTCCCATTGGAGATTTTGGCGAAAGCATGATCAAGCGTCAGTTCAACGCCAAAGACTCTGGTAAGTTCTTATTGGAACATGGCGGATTTCTCGACCGGGTGGATTCTTCACTCTGGGCAGCCGCCATCGGGTACTATTTGATTATGGTAATTGCCGGTTAATCAACATAATTTTTTAATCGGAGGTAACATGACTAACACAACTCCTACTCGGAACCTGGCACTGGAACTGGTTCGAGTCACAGAAGCTGCCGCGCTTGCCGCAGGCAGGTTTATGGGGAGAGGAGACAAGAATGCAGCAGATGCTGCTGCCGTTCATGGCATGCGGTTGATGCTCAACACCATTGATATGGATGGTGTGGTTGTAATTGGCGAAGGGGAAAAGGACGAAGCGCCGATGCTGTACAACGGAGAAAGATTGGGTAATGGCAATGGGCCGCAGTTGGATATTGCTGTGGACCCTATTGACGGAACCCGCCCTCTGGCTTACGGTTTATGGAATTCGATATCCACTGTTGCACTTGCCCCCCGCGGCACAATGTTCAATCCAGGTCCATTTGTATATATGGATAAGATTGCTGTTGGACCAGAGGCGAAGGGCTGCATCGACATTGAAGCACCTGTTGTTGACAATCTGAATAAGATTGCCAAAGCAAAAGGCACCAAGGTGGACATGCTGACAGTGGTCATCCTGGACCGCCCAAGACACGAAAAACTGATCAACGATGTACGCAAAGCTGGTGCCCGTATACGTTTGATCCCCGATGGCGATGTTTCTGGCGCGTTGATGACGGCCATGGAAGATACCTCCATTGATGTGTTGATGGGAGTGGGTGGTACACCTGAAGGTGTCCTCGCTGCCTGCGGGCTGCGCTGCATGGGCGGTGAAATTGTTGGCAAACTTTTCGCCCGCAATCCGCGCGAACTTGAACTTGCTAAAGAGATGGGTGTGGACTTTGATAAGCCCCTGGGAATGGATGATCTCATTAAAACAGAAAAAGTATTCTTTGCTGCAACAGGAATTACAACTGGCGACCTGCTTGACGGTGTTTCCTATTTTAAGGATGGTGCCCGCACCGACAGTCTTGTCATGCGCAGTCTGACTGGAACTGTAAGACGGATCATTGCCACCCATAAGATGAGTAAACTGGAAAAAATCAGCGCCATTCCATACTAAAAAACACAAAGAGAGGGCATCTGATTGATGCCCTCTCTTCTATCAATCACAAGTTATTTGATCTCGTAAGTCACGTTGGCTTCTCCAGTGATCATCAGTTGACCGGCAGCCACAGGTACGCTGCTTGCGTCCATTGCGCCGCCAATTCCCTTGGCAGTATAGACCGGGGTGGTTCCGCTGCTGACATAGACGTTCACTGATTGAAGATCACCCAGCTTGACACCCGCAGAATCAGCAATGGCTTTGGCATTTTCGCGGGCTTTCTCGATTGCCATATCGCGGGCCTGTGCAATGGCGGTGTCTTTATCGAGAACATCAAAGCTGATTCCATTGATGGTATTGGCACCTGAGCGTACCACCGCATCCAGCAGTGATCCTAGGCTGGAGAGATCACGGACTGTCACGTATACGGTGTTTTCGACAACAAAGTAGCGCCGTGAAATTTGCCCATCCATGCCATAATCCGTCATAGGATAGACATTGAAGTTTGAGGTCTGGATATCCTTCTGCTCAACACCCAGGGTCTGCAAAGCATCTGAGATCTCGTTCGCCTGAATATTGTTCTTGGATAAGGCTTCGGATACCTCGTCTGCATCCACGCGCACGCCGATATTGATATAAGCCACATCTGGCACTAGGTAGACTTCGCCAGTTCCTGAGGCATTCAGGGTGCGAATCTGCGGAGTCGTGTTAACCACAGGGCCAGCACAGGCTGTTAGAGCGAGTACAGTAACCAATGCAGCAGTAATGATGAATATTGTTTTTTTCATTTTTTCTCCTTTTATATTTCTTTTGATAAGACGTAAAAGGTTTCCATTAGTTCCCAAATCAGTCAACACGTTGGTGTATCACAATTCTACAAAAATATCATCATAGTATCCTGCAATTCGCTGCCTGCATGCAGTGATTCTGCAGTACCAGGCAAATATTCATGGAAAAAACCTAACTCACCGCATTTAGCAAAGCACCCTTATCAGATTGACTGACAGGGTGCCAGTAGAAATGTTTCGAGAAGAAAGGTTTTATTGATCAGTCTAACTCCCTGATCTTCACCTCGCCGACCGCCACCTCGACCTGGATATCCAGTGTCGGACTGTCAGCCTCGGCATTTTGATTGTTGATGTTATCGTTCACTCTTAAATAGCCGCCGGGAAGGTCGGTATGAATTAAACCGGAATCCAGGTTAATGTTCACGTTACAACCCTTTGGTACATAGATCACTACCTCACCCACAGCAAGCTCCAATTGGACGCTGCCATCCTGTGAACAGGGAAGGATGATTGAAGTTTCACCCACAGCTGCTTCAAGTTTCAATTGCTGTACCTGAACATTTGAAAGGTCGAAGTTAATTTCACCCACAGCGACCTTCGTTTGAATATTTACCGGAATATCAGAGTTCACTATGAAATCCCACGCCAATGATGATGAACCTAATGGAATGGTTGTTGTACCACGTGTGTTCAGATCCAATATACTGCGTCCATTGTCAGGTGCAGAATAGTCTTGAATCAGGTTAAGGCTTTTGGGTAGATTGGCGCTGCCGGCAAGCAGCAGATCCTTATCAGCTCCGCCCGAGAGATCGAAGTCTCCCACTGGCAAGGTAAAGGAAATCTGTGATTCGGCTGCGCCATCTAATGACTGTTCAACAGAAACCTCCTTTACGCCCATTCCAAACGGTGAAGAAAGAGCAATCCAGATGATGCCAGCCACCAGTAACAACCCAAGCCCGATGCGCAGGAGTGTATTTAATGCTGTCCTGCTTCGCCCAAACGCGATATCCAATCCGATGGCAACCAGGATAACCGGCCAAAGTCTTATCAGTAACGCCCATGCGTTTGCTGGAAGGACTTCCATGTTTCCCAGGAGCAGGACTGTTCCCAAACCGGTTAGTACAAGAGGTCCTACCCATCCATCACGCTTATACAGCCCATCCAGACCACCAATAATGAGAATCACCGGCCAATACAGGGTAATATTATCCCAGGCCGTTCCCTTGATCGTGCCAATATTGACGAGAAAAAGTAATACACCAACCGCCACGAGCAATATTGGAAAGAAAAGGCTTCTCGGTTTTCGATCCTCAGACATTTTTACTCCTTTTTTGTTGCACGGAGCAGTAAAGCCACCCCGGCCAGTACAACCAGCCCGGCAAGCACCACACCATTATCCAGCCAGGATAACCAGGGAAGATTCAACTGCCGGATAAACAGGTACGCTCCGCCAAGGATTAGCGCAATACCAATAAAGCGGGCAGCGTTCACATTGGGTTGTCTGACCGCGGAAACAAACTCATCCCTCATCGTCTCAGCCCGCTCACGCAGTTCCTCACCGTTAAGCGGTTGCGACTGGTCCGTGCTGACTGCACTTTCGGAATCCACAACAATCCATAGAATGATGTACACCAGTGGTCCAATTCCGCCCAACAGGGTAAAGACAATGAAGAATAGCCGGACGATAGTCACATCAATATTGAGATATTTTGCCAATCCACCACACACACCCCCAAGCATGCGGTCTGTCTGACTTCGATATAAACGGTTTCCCATATCTTCCATCCTATCCTTACTTTTTCATTGAGCGGATCACCAGATACGCTCCAACCGCCATAAAACCTAAAGCCCAAATCCATCCAAGGAGTGAATCCACCATCGCTCCAGAGGTCACCATGATCAGCACGCCCAGGCCCAGGCAGATGCCGCCGGGAATCCAAACCCATTTCTCTTTTTTTCCGGATGGCAAGAAACTGATCAGTCCAAAGGTTGCCCCGACACCAAGGAAGAACAGCGAGCCCTGTGCCCATCCATTACCATGCATACCGGCGATAACAGCCAGTGTTGCCAGCACGCCGCACGGAATGACCGGCCACCACTGTCCTGGATTCAGTAATAAGACAACCAGGAAACTGAGCGCAATGAATCCAAGGAAGATTGATCCACCAAACAGGTTTGAAAACTTCGGGAAGAGTTCACCAGATGCAATCAGAACACCCAATCCCAGCAAGGTAAAACCTGGAATGGCCGCCCACCATTTTTGATGATCCTGAATCAAAACATAGAGGAATATTGCGCCGCCTGCTGCGAACATTAATGCAATGAACAGGCTGCCAACGGGAATGCTGAAGATTTGCTGAAGCAGAAAGACCCCGCCTGCCAGAACCAGCAATATACCAAAAAAGAGTCGTTTCGTTTTACTTGACATATGAAATCCTTTCTTTTTACCTTCTCAGTAGTTTCAGCGGGGTTTAATCAATGCCCGCACTGCAATTAAGACGCCTGCTGCAACCAGCAGCAGGGGCCAATAAACACCCAGCGCATTGAAAGCACCAAAGAACGCACCAAACACAATGAATAAAATCAGGCTGGTTCCGATCGTATCGAATGACGATTTGAGTGAATAGCGGGTTCGTGCTCCCAGCAGCCAGGCCAGAACCATTCCGATCCCTGAAAATCCGGGAATTAGTGCCCACATATAGGCCCAACTGCCCCAATTACCGGTCATATTCTGATAGTAGAGAATTCCGCCAATTCCGGCGACAATACATGCCGGTACAGCAAGATCGGGAGTGCCAATGATCAACCCCAGTACAAGCAAACCAGCCCCAACAAGCATAACCGTTACCGGCCAGGCATAGTTAAGGTGAATCAAATCCTTGAATCCCGGAACAACGTTGACGAGCACAAAATAAACTCCCACTAAAACCAGGAGGATTCCTATACCCAATGTCGTCCTTTGATTTTTATTCATATCAACCTCCAAAACCAGTTCTTAATTCTGTATGATTACCATATATACGCAAAATGCAGGAATATGGTGCACAGGCTAAAGGGTACTTGACAAAGTGGTGCGGCTGGTTATAATTAGACAATAATTATCTAATTAGGTCATAGACCCATGAAAAACGAATCCAATCTCTATTGCTTGTGTCAACGGCGGGGTACGATTTGATCACCGCCTGAAATTCTATTCCAACGGTCAACTTGTCAGGCGGCGGAGATCGTCCCCGCACAATTGCGTGCAGCCTTCCCGGCCGCTTTTGTTTTAAAGTTGACCGTTTTAATTTAAAAGGATGTCATGATGAAAATTGCGAATAATGTTATCGAACTGATCGGAAATACCCCCCTGGTCAAACTGAACCGCCTGACCCGAAACAGTTACGCAGATGTTGTAGCAAAACTGGAATACTTCAATCCCTCCCATAGCGTTAAAGACCGCATTGGTGCGGCAATGATCGAAGCTGGGGAGATGGCAGGATTGATCAAAAAAGACACCATCCTGGTGGAACCAACCAGTGGAAACACCGGCATTGCCCTGGCTTTTGCCGCTGCAGCCAAAGGCTACAAACTGGTGCTGGTCATGCCAGATTCAATGAGCCGGGAACGGCGAATTCTCCTCAAAGCTTACGGTGCAGACCTGGTTTTGACCCCCGGCAGTGAAGGCATGGCCGGTGCAATCCGAAAAGCAGAAGAAATCGTCGCCACCGATCCGCGTTACTACATGCCGCAGCAATTCTCCAACCCCGCAAATCCAGAAATCCACCGCAGGACGACCGCTGAGGAAATTTGGCGCGATACAGATGGAAAAGTAAACTATGTTGTGGCTGGCGTGGGTACCGGCGGTACCATCACCGGTATCGGCGAAGTGCTGAAGGCACGAAAACCTACTTTACAAATGATTGCAGTCGAGCCAGATTCCTCACCGGTGCTTTCCGGAGGGGTTAAGGGAGCACACCAGATACAGGGAATTGGTGCGGGGTTCATCCCCCAGGTGCTCAACACTTCCATATATGATGAAATCATCCGAGTGACTAATGAGGATGCTTTCGCAACAGCGCGCTCCATGGCCACACAGGAAGGCCTGCTGGTCGGAATTTCCTCCGGTGCCGCGGTTTGGGCTGCACTGCAGGTTGCTGCCCATGAGGAAAACAAAGGGAAACTGATCGTTGTGATCATCCCCTCCTTTGGAGAACGCTATCTGAGCACGGCGCTTTACGCTGACCTGGTGGATTGATCGAAAAGAAAGCAAAGGTGATCACCATGTTCAATTCTATCCGCGAAGATATTCAATCCGTTTTTACCCGCGACCCGGCCGCGAGATCAACCGCCGAACTCTTGATTGCGTACCCGGGGTTGCATGCCGTGTGGGCACACCGCACTGAACACTGGCTGTGGGAGCGGAAATTTAAACTGCTGGCACGCTGGCTGTCACATGTCACCCGTTTTCTTACCGGTATTGAAATCCACCCGGGAGCAAAAATCGGCCCAGGATTCTTCATTGACCACGGGATGGGAGTTGTGATTGGCGAGACCGCTGAAATCGGCCGCAACGTCACCCTCTATCACGGTGTCACCCTGGGCGGCACGAGCCTGGAAAAGGGAAAACGTCATCCCACCCTGGAAGACGAGGTGGTTGTAGGAGCGGGAGCAAAAGTTTTGGGAAACATAGTCATCGGTGCTCACAGCCGCATTGGAGCCAACGCGGTAGTGGTCAAGTCTGTCCCGCCCAATTCGGTAGTGGTTGGGGTGCCAGGGCAGGTTGTCGTACGCAGCCAGCCTGCCGCTGAAGGTCCCGACCTCGAACATGGTAAACTTCCTGACGCATTGGGAGAATCCGTGGCGGCCTTGATGAAGCGATTGGAGATCGTGGAACACAAGCTGCATATTCAGATGAACGAGAAGAGTGTCTACCTGGGAGAGAACGGACAGAAGCACCCCATGCTTTTGCACACGCCCGCAACCGGTGTATGGCAGGGCGAAGATTTTATGATCTAGCCACGGTAATGAAAACAGAGGCAGGATTTATCCCTGCCTCTGTAATTTTTTGGCTCTAGGTCAACCACCAGTCGAAGTAATGCTATTTCTTCCGCATCGGTTTTAAGAAATTGATTGCCAATACCACAAAGAACCCTATCGCACTGATGATCAGCAATCCCAATCCCAGCCACTGCCGATCGATTTTTGGCAGCACATCGGCCAGGCTAGGCTTGGGTGTTGGAGTAGCTGTTACTGTGGGCATCGGCGTGGTTGGCTGCGGAGTGGCGGTTGGGGTTCTTGTTGGCCGAAAAACCGTCGGGGTTACCGTTGGCGTTACGGTAATAGTAGGTGTTCCGCGGATAATGAGCTTGTCACCCTCATAGATTGTATTGGATGTCAGCCCGTTTAATGTCTTGATCTGGTCAGTGGTCACGCCATACCACACAGCAATCGTATACAACGTCTGACCATATTTAACCGTGTGCACAATCGAGCCGTCATCCTGCGGAGTTGCAGTTACTACGGGTTCTACAAATTGAGTGGTGGGAACCGCAGTATAGGATACCGCTCCACTTGATCCGGAAGATGACCCCGATGAACCGCTGCCGCAATATGCGGCTTGGACGATATAAATCGTCGCCCCGTTTGAATCAACTGCAATGCCAGCCCCGATGTCTGTGTAGTTGGCTTCCGTCATCGGCAGCATGTGTTCATAATCAGCCCACTGGCTTTGAATATCGCTGATTGTATGGCCGGAGTATCCCGCTGCCCAGTTCTCGGTTGCCCAGGCTGTGGATCCACCGCAGTAACCTGCATTGGCGATGCGGGTACGCACATCAGGATATCCATGATAAGTGAGGTGGTCGTAAATCCCCTGCGCGACCATCGTTTCAGCCGTCCATTGAGCCGTGCTCATCAGGATCGAATTTGTAGTCAGTGCCGGCAAACCGTATGCCGTACGGATTCCATTGACAAGGGCAATCAGGTCGCTGGTGCTGACCGATTGGGCCTTGGCCGCGGACTGAGGAATCAGGAACTGGGCAGCCAGCGCCAGTATCAATAGTAGATTTAGAAAATATTTGCGCATCGTGGCGTAATTATACACGATGCGCAAAAGTGAAAACATGTCAAGATAAATTTAATGCAGACCGCGGTCCTTGAAATCCGTGCCCATGGCCTCGGCTACAAGCAGTAGATCCATGGCAGCAATCATACCAATGATCTGTCCCTTTTCATCAGCGACAGGAAGGTGGTGAATGCGATATTCTTTCATCTTGGCCGCACATTCTGTGATTGGCATGGAGCTTGAAACGGTGATGACAGGGGTCGCCATGATATCTTTGACTTTTGTCAAGGTTGGGTTATTCCCCTGGGCAACGATCTTATCGCAAATATTGATCGAAGTGACAATACCGTATTCCGGGCTTTCAGGCGTCTTCTCTACAATCAGGCTGGTGGCATAACGATGGCGCATGATATTCAGCGCTTCGTACACGGTGGTATCGGGGCTGACATACACTACCAGGTTCTTCATCCAGTCCTTGACCGTTGTATGCTGCATTCCATTCTCCTCGCGCAACAAGGTGCGCTATTTAAGTAATGATGGTTATTGCATCCGTCTATATCAATTTAGTATATCCATTTAGAAATGTCAACTGCGGATTGTCAGACATAATCTTGCTATTCATCAGATGACCATTTCCAGGAACGCATCATGTTCAACAGATTGTGCGCCGTCAGGTCAAGCTGGATCGGAGTAATCGAGATGTAGCCAGCCACCAGGTCGCCGTAGTCAGTTCCCTCCTCGGGGACACCAGTTGGGGCTTCGCCGCCTATCCAGTAATATGGCCTGCCGCGAGGATCTTCGCGGCGCACCAGTTCATCGCGATAGATGCGCAATCCCTGACGTGAAACCCTCCAGCCCTTGATCTGGTTTGCATCAATGCAGGGGATGTTTACATTTAATAAAACATTATTGGGGAAAGTATGGTTAACCAACGACAGGGTCACCTGTCTGGCAATAGAAGCTGCCAATGAATAATCCAATATACCAGTGTGATATTCAGGAGCATCCAGCGATACCGCCACACTGTGAACACCGCTGATCGCCGCCTCCATGGCAGCCGTGACCGTTCCGGAATAGGTGAGATCGTGCCCGATATTGGCGTTGGGATTAATACCCGAGACGACCACATCGATCGGTCCCTCGACCACTCCCAGCATCGCCAGTGCCACGCAGTCGGAAGGCGCCCCATCGCTGGCCAGAGCCGGTGATCCATCCGCCAGAACCACGGGCTTGGCCCGCAGCGGACGATTCAGAGTTTTCACATGCCCCGAAGCCGACCAGTTGCGGTCGGGTGCTAGGATCGAGACTTTACCGATCTTGCGCAGCTCCTGCGCCAGTGCAAGCAATCCTGGTGCGTAAACACCGTCATCATTGGTTACTAAAATGTGCATTGGTTCATTCCTGTCAAACAAGAAGATATGTAGATTATACATATTCTCGCTAGATCATATCAGAGGATAACCATGAAGACGTTAGGATGAAACTTCGCTCAGACCGTTTGATGCACGGCCCAGGTTTTTTATTGTTGCAGCATTCATTCTGGTTTACAATTCCAGTTGGTAATAATTCTTTTTCCTTGGAAATATATGATATAATTCGTCGGCTGTGGTGAAAACCATAGACTATCTCACTCGCTTCCCGATCTTTCCTGCGTGCTGCCACAAGCAGTGATGGAAATGGCTAAAGGAAGCGTAAGAAAAACGCAAAGGAGTAATTCCCCATGAGTTCCATTATTTCCATGAAAGCCTTATTGGAAAGCGGTGTACATTTCGGACATCGTACCAATAAGTGGAATCCCTTGATGCGCCCCTATATCTTCACCGAGCGCAACGGGATCCATATCATCGACCTGCAGCAGACTGTCAAACTTTTAACCACTGCTTACAACCTGGTGCGCGATACTGTCGCCCAGGGCGGGTTCATTATGTTCGTCGGCACCAAGCGCCAGGCGCAGGAAACCATCACCGAAGAAGCTGTGCGCTGTGGTATGCCTTACGTGACCGAACGCTGGCTGGGTGGCATGCTCACCAACTGGTCCACCATGTTCAACCGTATCCAGGAATTGGAACGCCTCGAACACCTCCGCGACTCTGGTGAAATCCATCGTCTCACCAAAAAGGAAGGTCTGTTAATCGAACGCGAAATCAAACGCCTCGAATCACGCCTGGCCGGTGTGCGCAATATGAAACGCGTTCCTGACCTGGTCTTCGTCGTCGATGTTGTGCGCGAACACACTGCAGTACACGAAGCCAACATCAAGGGCATCCCCGTGATCGCCCTGGTGGATACCAACTGCGATCCGCGTTCGGTAGATTATGTCATCCCGTCCAACGACGATGCAATCCGCGCCATCAAACTGCTGGTTGGCAAAATCGCTGATGCAGTCATTGAAGGCAAGGCCATGGTAAAGGAAGAAGATCTCGAAGCTGCTGCCGAAACACCCGCTGTGCGCGTTGCTGGAAGCGCCCGCCCACGCATCGACGAAGAAATCGAATTGGAAGACAACATCTTGCTTGGTGCATCCACGCTTGCCAAACTTGGTGACCAGACCGAAACTACAGTGATTGAAGATGAAGTCGAAGACGACTCGAACGCCAAAAGCAAGAATTCCAAGAATGCTGATAACGACGAGACCCAGGAATAATCATCATTCAGGTTTCACCTGGAATGAATAAGAAGGAAAAGAGAGAAACATGCAAATCACAACCGATATGATCAAGTCCCTCCGTGAATCGACGGGCGCCGGTATTCTCGATTGCCGCAAAGCCCTCGAACAGTCCAATGGTGATATGAACGCCGCAATGGATTTCCTGCGTGAAAAAGGTCTTGCTACCGCCACCAAACGCGCCACCCGTAACGCTTCCGAAGGCATCGTAGAACTCTACAGCCACGGAAACGGCCGCGTGGGTGTCATGGTCGAAGTCAACTGCGAAACCGATTTCGTCGGCCGCTCAGAAGCCTTCCGCAACCTGGCACATGAGATCGCGCTGCAGATTGCTGCCGCAAACCCTGAATTCATTCTCGAGTCCGATATTCCCCAGGAAGTGATCGACCGCGAGACCAGAATCGCCACCGCCAAAGCCAAGGAGGACGGCAAACCTGACACCATCATCCCGCGCATCGTCGAAGGTGCCTTGAAGAAATACAAAGACGAGTTCGTCCTGGTCAACCAGGCCTACATCCGCGACGAGAGCATCACCCTTCAGGAGCTCATCAATCAAAACATCGCTGCTCTTGGAGAGAACATCATCATCCGTCGTTTTGCCCGCTACGCGCTGGGTGAAACCACGGCGGAAGAAGCAGAATAATGCCCACAAAAGACCAACCAAGCCGGTTGGTCTTTTCTTAAGCGTCTGGAGGAATCATGCAGCAACTAAAATATCACCGGATATTGCTCAAACTCAGCGGGGAATCCCTCACCGGGCCCTCCGGCACCGGCATCGACGCCGCCCAGGCCATCGAGATCGCCCGCCGGCTTAAGGAAGTGCGCGAACTGGGTGTGGATATTGCCATTGTCATCGGCGCCGGCAACCTGTGGCGCGGCAAGGTCGGCCTGGATATGGGCATGGACCACGCCACTGCTGACTACATGGGTATGCTGGGTACAGTCATGAACGCCCTGGCGTTGATGGACGCGCTGGAACACCAGGGAGTGGTGACGCGCGTGATGACCTCAATCGAGATGAAAACGGTCGCCGAGCCTTACATCCGCCGGCGCGCCATCCGCCACCTGGAAAAGGGGCGTGTGGTCATCTTTGGCGGCGGCACTGGCAACCCGTATTTTTCCACTGACACTGCAGCCGCTTTGCGGGCCATGGAAATCGGTGCCGATGTGGTAATCAAGGCTACCAAGGTGGACGGTGTATACGACTGTGACCCAAACAAGAACGCCAATGCTGTCAAATTCGATGAACTATCGTACATCGATTTCATCAACCTGCGTCTGGGCGTCATGGACTCCACGGCGGTTACCATGTGCATGGAGCACAAACTGCTGATCCACGTGCTGAACCTGTGGGACGAAGCCGCGCTGAAGAAAGCCCTGTTCGGCGAAAAAGTGGGAACGATCGTTCATTAGTCACTCAAGTCAACGAGTGGATCAAGCCTGGCTTTTAGCCAGGCTTTTTTATCGACTATTAATACCGAAGAAACACTGATTTCATTTTTACCGGCGGATGGATTCCAGGCAGGGCAAATTCCTTGCACTTACCGGTGCAGTATAAGGAAACTAATTCGGAATCCATGCAGCAAGATCCAATATCCGGATTCTCATCTGCTATAGGGCATCAATTTTCGCCAATAAGTCGGTAAAACCCGGATACCTTTCGAATGAAATTCACGAGTCTTCATAATATTAATATCGGCTTTACTTCTATCCTTTATCGGCGAGATATAATGAAGGACAAATTCAACGTGTGTTGCGATGGAGGGAGTTCTATGCACGTTCGGTTGGTCTCCAGATATTTCATCCCGTTATTGATCCTGATCATTCTCTTGGCTGCTTTCCCGGTTTCTCCTGCAGTATCGGCAGAGGCAGGCAACACCGCCATCCTGGTCGTGTTATCTCCGATCGTTAAAATCTATGAGGGCGATACCGTAACTATTCCTTATATGGTGCAGGAAATCACGCAAACTGAACCTCTCGCGCCACTCACGCCCGGCGATGATGTGCTTGCACCGCTCACACCAGGGGATGATGCTCTGGCCCCCCTCACACCTGGAGATGACGCGCTCGCTCCCCTCACGCCTGTTAAAGTGACAGTCTCTGCCAGACAGGGAAACGCCACCGTCACCTCTCGCGGCATGTCCGGTACGATCCGCTACACTGCCCGCGCAGCCGGTGTGGAGACGCTCTCCGTTACGGTTGACCGGGAAAACGGTTCTGCTCCGCTCACCGGTTCTGTCAGCTTCAAGGTATATCCCAAGGGGAATTACGCTGTGACCTTCATGATCGTTGCCGAGGGCGAGGTTGAAGGCGGACTCGGCGGCTTTCGCGAGGTTCTCAGCGGAGGAGGCAACTTTACCAACAAGCCGAACGAGCCTATTAAGGGCACAGGACGTTCGGATGCATATTATGTACTATGGGCAAATACCGAGGCTTTCGCCTGCGGCATGACCCCCCTCGTTTCAGGATCCTCTTTCTTCAATGTTTCCGGAACGCGGGGTGCAGATGACGGCGAATGGGAACCACCCTTCACCCTTGACCTGAATTTTGATCAGATCAGCATGAACGCATCCACCATCCATTGTGTCGGATTGGGAGACCTGACAATAGATTTTCCCTGGCCCGCATACACCGGCCCGGTAATGAGCTCCGACCTGCTGACCGGATTGAATTATCCTCCTTACGGAGGTGTAGTGGAGATCATCCAGGATAAAGTATGGGGCGTCGTCTATACCTACGGGAGGGATTCATGAAAGCCAGCCGTATCTTTGCCGTTATCGGAATCGTTTTGATTTTAGCGCTCAGTGCATGCAGCGGAAAAGACGCTACTCCTGGTCAAGCGTCTGAAACCAGCGGGGGCACCATCACCGAGAATACCTCTGGCGGCAGCGAAAGCCCGGATGAACCGGCAACCACCGGAAAAGGTGATTTTAATCTGAACAATCCTGCTGCCGGGTTGGAAGAGCTGACCAGCTACCAGGTGACATTGATCATGAAGTTCGAGGGTACCAGTAACGGCAGCCCATTTTCGGCTGAACAACAGTTCAGCGCTGCCGTCGACCGCCTGGCCTCCCTGCGCACCCTGACAGAAAACTACGAGAACTCGAACGGCGAAACGGATGCACTTAACACAACCGCGCTGGGCGGACTGGTATATGCTCTGGATACAGAAACACAGACTTGCAATGCTGTATCCACCGGCGAGAGTGACGCAAGGGTGTATGAGCCTGCGGGATCGCTGCCAGCGTTCAGAGGCGGTGAGGAAGCCGGAAGCGAGATCATCGATGGTGTGAACGCCAAAGTATATACGTTTGATGCACTGGCGCTCAACGCCGGCAAGGACGCCAAGGCCGACGGCAAGGTGTGGATTGCCGATCCCGGCGGCTGGGTGGTGAAATACTCGCTGACTCTTCAGGCCGGAGAGGAAGTATTCGGCAAGGGCTACGAAGGCACGCAGACCTGGGAATACACGCTGACGCAGGCCAACACGGCCGTGGTCGAGTTGCCACAAGGCTGCACTGCCCCGCTGACCGGCCTGCCCGTGCTTGAGGACGCTGCAGGGCTGCAGCAACTGCCGGGAGGGATGCATTATTCCACGGCGCAAAGTGCGGATGCTGTGGGCACGTTCTATAAGGACCAACTAACTGCTGCCGGTTGGGAAGTGAAGAACGAACTCCCCTCGGGTAGCGCGGGAGCACAGTGGTTGTTTTCGAAAGTTGAAGAGAGAAAAGAACTGGTGCTCATGGTGCTGGCTCAACCGCAGGAAGACGGCAGCCTGCTGGTGAGCCTGATGCAGGTGGAGACAAAAGCGGCAGTGGCGCAGTGATCGTTTTAGGGGCAGTATTCGTGAAAAACTTGTAGGGTGCGTCCCAGGACGCACCGAATGAAAACATCGAATGGTGCGTCTCTAACGCATTAGATTCTCAATATGAGTAAGTTTGGCATTGCGATGAAAGAATGCCGTATAGTATCGAAATGAGCTCTTAGTTCTCAAAATTTGAGTGACGGGGAAAATTATGGAAACTCAAGATTCAATCAAACAAAAGATTAAAAAAGATATCAAAGATGAAATAGATAAAATTTCGAACTATTCCGAAAAGAAAAATCAATGTAGTCAACTATTATCTAATATTGTTTTTCAAAGAGAGAAAAATGAAATAGATGACCAGACAATTAATGTTCTCTATGGAGAAATCCCCGGAGAGATTTTTGGTCTTACTGAGGCTTATTTTTCGATATTAATTTCTGGATGGAACCTGCTTAGTAAAATTCAAGTTGATACAAATACTCATGTATATCGAGCTGGAATTGCGGCTTTCCTAGCTATGAATTATAGAATGCGTGGAGATAGAGGAGCAACATTTCGGTGGGCATTATTAACACAAGCCGAGGATTTGTTAAGTGAACATCCTCAAGATGGAGGTACCGGTAAAGATTTGTTAACCTCTGAATTTGGATTTGATGGGATTGCCTTAGGTAAGTTAAAGGATATTTGTAGAACGAATTTTGATTCTGTTTCCAAAAAACGGATTTGGACTATTCCTGAAGCGTTTTCAGAAGATATCATTACAAGATTTGCATTTATGTTTCCTGAATATTCACTGAAATTTGCGTTGAATACAAATTTATCGGAATATGATATTAATCCATATTACCTTACATCATTGATTAATAGGCTGAATGAGAAGGTTTCGAATACAACAGAAAAAGGTAATTCTTTAGAACAATTGGCGACATACTTGTTTTTGTTAATACCAGGCTTAGTACCACGACGCAATCTACTAGATGAAACCTTAGCTTTTGAATCCGATATTGTTGTCAGAAACCTGAACAATAACTCCAATTTGGTTTCAGACATGTTTGGAAGATTTATATTATCTGAGTGCAAGAATTGGGAAAATAGAGTTGGTGTTAAAGATGTCGGATATTTTTTATATAGAATGAGGTTAACTCATTCTCATTTTGGGATCCTTTTTGCTAAAGAAGGAATAACTGGTGATTCAGATGGAGAAACTGCAGCAAGAAGTTTGATACGCAAAGCATTTCATGAAGATGGTAATATTTGTGTTGCAATTGACAACACACTTCTAAATGCGATTTGTCAGAAATCAATTTCGTTCTTATCGTGTCTGGTTTCGGAGAACGAAAAAGTCCGATTTGGGACTGAGAAAAAAACATAAGACTTCCCCTATTTATTTGCTAATCTTCATTAAAATAAATTGTAGGTAATAGGGTGCGTCCCGGGACGCACCCTACTACTGATGAGAATCTGAAAATTCTTTCATAACGCTGGAATTGAAAAAGTGGAGTAAGGCAATGTTAAAGTACAAAGATTATATAGGCGATATCGAATACGATGCCGAAGGAAAGATATTTACCGGTGAAGTATTAGGCCTGCGCACGGTGTTAACCTTCCAGGGAAGAACTGCCGAAGAAATCGAAGAATCCTTCAAACAGACCATTGATCTTTACCCGGAAATGTGCAGAGAAGATGGGGTATCGCCTGAAAGGCCGTATTCTGGTCGTTTCAATGTGCGCATTCCACCAGGTTTGCACCGCGAAATTGCCCTGCATGCCATTTCTGAAAGAAAAAGCATCAATGAGTGGGTCATTGATACGTTCAAAAGAGCTGTTAAATAAATATGTAGCCATTTTCAAGTGAATATTAGTGAAGAAAAGCGGATTGTGATTCTCTTGCCCTTTCCCCTTCTCTCCGCTATAATACCCTCCATCAGGCTTTGACGGAGGAAAGTAAACCGGCCGAAACCGACAGGGACGCGGGCACGTTGATTGAGAGGCCCGCCCGGCAGACCCCGGAAGAAGTTCCCTCCCGAGCCGCCCAGGTGAATGCATTCGCTAGTAGCCTGTGCCGCCTTGCCCGGCGTTAGCGGGGCAGCCGATCGTCAGCAGACTGTCGGATCAAGCGGGTCACATTTGTGATCAACCAGGGTGGTACCGCGGGCCATTTCCCCGTCCCTTTATGAGGACGGTTTATTTTTTAAGATGCAGGAGTCAACCATGACCGAACCAAAAGTATTGGAAGAACTCGAACAGGTCAAAAATACAGCGCTGGCCGAGCTGGAAAGCATCAGCGACGAAACAGCGCTGCTTGCCTGGCGCAACACATACCTCGGAAAAACTTCGCCGGTGATGAAGGCTTTTTCCAGCCTCGGCACCCTTGCCCCGGATCAGCGTCCCCTCGTTGGACAGGGCGCAAACAAGGTCAAAACCGCCCTGGAAGCAGCACTGGCGGAAAAGTCCAATATCCTCAAGGAAAGCGCACTGTCGCGCTCCCTGGCAAGCCAGTCGCTCGATGTCACTCTGCCCGGACGCAGCATCTCCCGCGGCAGACTGCACCCTGACACCCAGATCCTGCGCGAACTCTACCGCATCTTTGGCGACATGGGCTTCCAGGTCTACCACTCGCGCGAAGTCGAAGCCGACGAGTACAACTTCCAGCTGCTGAACTTTCCCGTCGGGCACCCCGCCCGCGATATGCAGGACACCTACTTCATTGATGCACCTAACCGCGGTGACAATCCGCTGCTGATGCGCACGCATACCTCCCCGGGCCAGATCCGCGCCATGCGCGAGATCTCTGCACTCAACCCCTCCGATCCTCCGCCAGTGCGCATCATCGTGCCGGGAATGGTCTACCGCTACGAGCAGACCGACCAGCGCCACGAGACGCAGTTCGACCAGCTCGAAGGCCTGGCCGTTGGTGAAGGCATCCGCTTCAGCGACTTGAAGGGTACGCTCACCGAGATGGCGCGCCGCCTGTTCGGTCCTGGTGCCCGTACGCGCTTCAGGGCGTCTTACTTCCCCTTTACCGAACCCTCCGCGGAATTCGACATCCAGTGCTTCCAGTGCGGCGGCAAGGGCTGCGGCGTTTGCGGCGGCGGCTGGCTGGAGATTGGCGGCAGCGGCATGGTTCATCCCAACGTGCTGCGCAACGGTGGATATGACCCAGCACGCTATTCCGGCTTTGCCTTTGGTTTCGGTGTACAGCGTATTGCCATGCTGAAATACGGCATCAACGATATCCGCTACTTCTGGGATAACGACCTGCGGTTCCTGGAGCAATTCTAATTTTAGAGAATGGAGAACAGAGAAGTGAGAGCCGTTGCAAGTCATTGCTCCTGACCACTCTCAGTTCACAACCCTCCACCCTCATTTTCGGAGAAAAACAATGAAAGCACCCCTATCGTGGTTGAAAGATTTTGTAGACATTGACCTTTCCATCGCGGAACTGGCACACCTGGTGACAATGGCCGGTATGGAAGTGGAAGAGATTCACGTCATCGGTCTGCCCATGCCAGAAACCGGTTCGACAAGCGCCAAGATCACTGGCCTCTCATGGGATCGCGAGAAGATCGTTGCTGCTGCCATTACCGAGGTCATGCCACACCCCAACGCTGACCGGTTGACGCTGTGCAGGCTGCTCGACGGGCAGGGTGAGCGCATTGTGCTCACCGGTGCGCCGAATCTCTATGAATATAAGGGCAAAGGCGTCCTTCCCGTGCCGCTGAAAGTGGCTTACGCCAAGGAAGGCTCGGTGATCTACGACGGCCACCAGGAAGGCTACGTACTCACCACGCTGAAACGCACCAAGATCCGCGGTGTCGAATCCGATTCAATGGTCTGCTCGGAGAAAGAACTGGGCATCTCGGACGAACATGAAGGCATCATGTTCCTTGAACCGGACGTGGAACCCGGTACCCCCCTGGTGGATATCCTCGGCGACGCGGTACTCGATCTGAACCTGCTGCCCAGCTATGCACGCTGCGCCAGCATGCTCGGCCTGGCACGTGAGATCGCCGCCATGACCGGTAAGAAGTTAAAAGTGCCTACTTTACCCATAGTCCCACAGATCGGCAAAGCTGAGTTCGCGTCAATTGAAATTAAAGACCCGAACCTCAATCCGCGCTTCGTGCTAGGACTGATTCGCGATATCGCGATCAAACCCAGTCCCTTCAAGGTACAGCACCGCCTTAAACTGGCAGGCATGCGCCCCATCAGCAACATCGTGGACGCCACTAATTACGCGATGCTCGAGATCGGCGAACCCCTGCATGCCTTCGATTACGATGTGCTCAAAAAACGTGCAGCCGGTAAACCGATGAAGATCATCACCCGCAGTGCTAAACCCGGTGAGATGCTCACCACTTTGGACGGCGTTGAGCGCAAACTGGACAGCGGCACCATCCTCGTGTGCGACGAAGCTGGTCCGCTTTCGATAGCGGGCGTGATGGGCGGAATGGAATCCGAAGTCAGCGAAAACACGCACAACATCCTGCTTGAGGGAGCTTCCTGGAACATGATCAACATCCGCAGGACTGCCCGTGCACAGAACCTTCCTTCCGAAGCCTCTTTCCGCTTTACCCGCGGGGTACACCCCGCCATGGCAGAGAGAGGCGTCAAGCGCGGCCTGGAACTGATGGCCGCATGGGCCGGCGGCAGCGTCGACCCGCTGCTGGTTGACAATTATCCCCTGCCGCCATCTGCTGCAGTCGTGGAAATCACCCCCCAGGATGTCAAACGCTCTCTGGGAATTGATTTGAGCGTCGATCAGATTGCCAAATACCTCGGACAATTAGATTTCTCCACGGAGATCAGCGGCAGCGTGGTCAAAGCCGTTTCACCTGATCACCGCTTGGATATCGGCGAGGGTGCTACGGGTAAAGCTGACCTGGTGGAAGAGATCGCCAGGATTTACGGGTACGACAACATCCCCGAGACACGCATCTCCGACCTGCTGCCCATTCAGCACGGCAACGCCCGGTTGGCCAAAGAGGAACGCACACGCGACCTGTTGGTAGCCCTGGGACTGCAGGAAGTCATCAGCTACCGCTGGACGACCCCCGAGCGTGAAGGCCGCCGCATTCCACCCGGCGCTGAAGCCGATGACAAACCCTACGTGCGCATTGCTAACCCGCTGGCCTACGAAAAAGCCTTCCTGCGCCACTCGGTACTGACCAGCCTGCTCGACACCGCGGAACGCAACTCGCGCCGCAATCCGCGCCTGGCGTTCTTTGAAATTGGTCCCGTATTTTTGCAATCAGAGGATGCATCCGGTTTGCCGGACGAATTGAACCGCCTGGCGATCCTGCTTGCCGGTCAGCGCAGTCTGCAGGGCTGGCAGCCAGCCGACACCGGCGCAATGGATTTCTACGACTTGAAGGGCATCCTCACCAGCCTTTTGGACGGGCTTGATCTCGGCCAGGTAAAATTCAGCGCCGGCAAGCATCCCAGCTTCCACCCCGGAAAATGTGCAACTATATCCATTGACGGCCAGCAAATCGGAGTGTTTGGTGAATTGCACCCCAAGGTGCGCGAGGCGTATGACTGGGGAGACACTTTCAAATATCCCATCCTGGCAGCTGATCTGGATATGGGGTTGCTTGTAAAACTGATTCCTGATCTGACAAAAACCGCGGATGTACCCACATTCCCGGCTGTCGTGGAAGACCTGGCGCTGGTGCTTGACGAAACCATACCGGCCGACCGCGTGGCAGAATTGATCCAGCAGACCGGGGGAAAGCTGCTCAGCGGTGTGCGCCTGTTCGACGTATTCCGCAGTGAGCAGCTTGGGGCAGGAAAGGTAAGCCTGGCTTACCGCCTGACCTACCAGGCAATGGACCGCACGCTGACCGACAGCGAGGTCTCAACGCTGCGCAACAAGATCATCAAGCGCCTGGAATATGAACTGAAAGCCAAATTGAGAAGTTAAGTATCTTGAAATGTTGTAAAAGGAGAGCCTTGCGGCTCTCCTTTTGTTTATTGTCCTTGATTCTTTTTTCTTAGTGCTTCTTCCTGCTCCCTGCGGTGCGTTCCATCGCAGAGTGGTTTCTTCTTCGAGTGCCCGCAGCTGCAGAGGGTGACCCGGTTGCGCGTCTCGAAATACTTACCGTCAGCACGCTCCACCGGGACATAACCAGTCACCCACAGCGGCCCTTCAATGGGACCTTCAGAGGTGATCTCCACCGTCTGCGCGATCTGCACCGGCAGGTCAGCTTCCACGTCTTCGCTCTCTTTGTTCATCGAATAAGCATAGGTTCCCGATGGACAGCGGTCGATCATGGCCATGATCTCTGCACGCACGGCAGGTTCCTCTGTGTTCGGAGTCATCTTCTTTATATTGGTATTGCGGTTGCCGCAGAAACCTGAGTTCATGCACAGCGAGAAATCGCTCTTGACCACGATGCCCTTGCCGCGTTCATCCACCCGCTGGCGTTCCTCAAATATCCTCTCGTCAGCTGACTCGGTACCGTCAAATTCTTCCACGAAGTGAGAATTATCGCAGTACGGTTTATCAGACGAATATCCGCAGCGGCATAACTCGTAGGGACCTCTTTCCTTGAGATCGGCATCCTTCTGCCAGTTCAGAGGTTCGCCGTATTCCGATACGATCTGGGATTTCTTCACCAGGGGGATCTCACCCTCAACCCGGTACGGGCCGTCAGGCTCAACGATGATGCGCCCTTTATTCGTCTTCTTTTCTTTCATTTTCGCCTCTGCTTATTCCTGGTAGTTACCCAGGCAGGCAAAGATGCGGTCAATGTCCAATTCGGTCAGTTTTTCATATGCGGTGGATGCGCCCAGGTTTTCATCCAATTGTTCGAGCCGGGTGGCTCCAGTGATCACGGTTGAAACTTCCTTGCGCCGTAAAATCCAGGCAATGGCAAGTTGAGCGGGTGTGATATCGAGGTCTTGCGCCACCTCAGAAAGCTGCTTGACGATCTCGATGCGTTCCGGAGTAATGCGGTCGCGAATCCAACCGTAGTCTTCCAGGGAGGCGCGGCTGCCCTTGGGAATACCTGCATTGTACTTTCCGGAGAGAACGCCGTAATAAAGCGGGCTGAAGGTTGTCAATCCCAATCCAAGTTCGCGGCAGACGGGCATCAAGGTGTCTTCCACGCGCTTGCGGTGGAACAGGTTGTACTGCGGTTGTTCCATGGAAGGCGGGATCAACCCATACTCGCGCGCTACACCGTAAGCCTGCATCACCTGGCTGGCTTCCCATTCCGATGTTCCCCAGTAGAGGATCTTGCCCTGGTGAACCAGGTCGGTCATCGTGCGCACCACCTCTTCCATCGGGGAATCCGGATCGTAGCGGTGGCAGAAGTACATATCCAGGTAGTCCGTTCCCAGGCGCTTGAGGCTGGCATGGATGGATTCGGTGATGTGCTTGCGCGAGAGACCGCGTCCGTTGGGCCCTTTGAACGTCGGCCAGAAGACCTTGCTGGAGATGACCAGCTCTTCACGGGTCATGTCTGCAATGGCTTTGCCCATTACCATTTCAGCCTGCCCGTTGGCATACATATCCGCATTATCGAAGAAATTGATGCCCTGATCAAAGGCTTCCTTGATCAGGCTGATGGCAGTGGATTCATCGATCTGCGCTCCGAATGTAATCCACGCCCCCAAAGAAATCTCACTTACCTTTAATCCTGAATGTCCTAGACGTCGATAGTGCATGGGTTACTCCTTGTTTCCATCTCCAATACCCAACGGCTTCCACTTATCCTGGTCTGCGCGAAGGCGGTGCTGCCCGCCGCCGCGGTTGTGAAGCAGATCAAAATTAGCGGGTTTGATGTACATCTCTTCGCCATCCAGCAGACCGCTGACACCGGATTGACCTGGTTCACCGCGCTTGTTCTGACAATATTTACAGGTCTTCGGATCATGAGCGCTGTAATCCAACGGTTCCTCGTATGTGGTGATATAACCCTCGTAATTGCGCAGCACAATTTTGTGGTCCGATGAGCTGATATGATAGTTGGGCATCACAGGAATCTTGCCGCCTCCTCCCGGTGCATCGACCACGTAAGTGGGAACTGCAAACCCGGAGGTATGGCCGCGCAGGCCTTCGATAATTTCGATACCCTTGGCAACCGGCGTGCGGAAGTGCCCCGCCCCTTCCACAAGGTCGCACTGGTAGAGATAATACGGCCTGACCCTGATGCGCACCAGCTTCTGTACCAGGTCGCGTTGAATATGAACGCAATCGTTCACACCCGCCAGTAGCACGGATTGGTTCCCCAGCGGAATGCCTGCCCGTGTGAGCTTATCCGCGGCATCAGCCAGCTCCTGGGTGATCTCGTTGGGATGATTGACATGGATATTCATCCATAGCGGATGGAAACGCTGGAGCATATCCGTCAGCTCAGTGGTAACACGCATGGGCATGAAGACTGGCACGCGTGATCCGATGCGGATGATCTCGATGTGCGGAATTTCGCGCAAGCGTGTCAGCAAATCCTCAAGCAGCTTGGGAGCCAGGGTAAGCGGATCACCGCCAGAGAGGAGCACGTCGCGCACCTGCGGAGTATTTTTGAGATATTCGATCTGTGCATCAAACTCACTGCGCGAGAAGGTTTGGTTGGGGTCGCCCACGATCCGTGCCCGTGTACAGTATCGGCAGTAAGATGCACACTGGGTGGTTACCAGCATCAGTACGCGGTCGGGGTAGCGGTGCACCAGCCCGGGAACAGGTGAATGACGGTCCTCTGCCAGTGAATCTTCCATCATTCCGGTAAAGACATCGATCTCGCCGGCTGTGGGGATGATTTGCTTGCGAATAGGATCGTTTGGATCGTCTGGGTCGATCAGAGAAACATAATAAGGTGTCACATCCACGCGGAACAGACCGGGCGTACTTAACGCTTTACGTTCGCTTTCAGTAAGTGTCAGAACTTTCTCGAAGTCTTCCACCGAATTCAGGCGGTTACTTAACTGCCAGCGCCAGTCATTCCACTTATCATCGGGAATGTCCTTGAATATGGGTGCGCGCTTCGAGACGAAAGGGGCTGGGGACATAAGTTTCTCCTATCACCGGAAAATATATAAGTACAAAATTGATTTTAAGGGTTAATCAAAAGCAGGTCAACAGAAACATCTTTACAAAAAGACTGATGATCGATGATCATCAGTCTTTTATTTTCGATAGGTAGATCCTGGCTACTCAATTTGATAAGGCACTTCAGTGATTACAATGTTTTTGCGCTGCAACAGGACTTGCCGCAGTGAATCCGCGGTGCGCATATGCAGGAATCTCGTCCACCAGTGCTTTGGGATGAATTGAGGAACAACCAGGGTGATGATTTCGTTTGGGCCCAGGATCGTGGAAATCTTGTCGATATATTCTAACAAGGGCTCGATGAATAAACGGTACGGAGAGTCGAGGACAACCAAACGGTATCCTTCTCCCCAGTATTCCCATTTTGCTTTTACCTTTTCAGTCTCTTCAGGGTCTATTGAAATATGTACGACGGTAATATCGTCGGAAAGCGTACTGGCAAAGTGCAATCCGGCAAGCGTACCATTGTGTACTCCGCTGATGGGCATAATTACCCGGTTGCGTTTGTAAATTTTCTTTCCTGGTATGTTCTCTAAAGAAAGCTGACTGGCTAAATGTGTGTAATGGCGGTGAATTTGAAAGAAAACAGCCACCAAAACAGGAATCAGGATGATGATCACCCAGGCGCCATCTTTAAACTTGGTAGCGGCAAAGATGACCGCCACTACAGCTGTGCACAATGCTCCAAAGCCGTTGATGATCATCTTATGCACCCAACCCTTGTCATAGCGCAGGGTAGATCCACGTTCAACGATTTCTGCATCAGGTGCGAGATGACCGGATTTCCACCAGCGGCGAGCCATCCCGGTTTGTGAGAGAGTGAATGACAGGAAAACACCGATGGCATAAAGCGGGATCAATCCGGTTACACTAGCCTTAAATCCAATTACCAATAATGAGGCAATCGTAGCTAATAAGACGATTCCACCCGAATAGACCAGCCTGCTGCCTCTAAAGGTAAGCTGCCTGGGTAAAAAGCCATCTCGCGCCTGCAGAGCGCTCAAGCGCGGGAAATCTGCGAATGCTGTGTTAGCTGCCATGATCAAAATGACTGTTGTAGCACTGATATTCAAAATGTAAAGTAAACCGCGTCCATTGTATATAGTTCGAATCAGTTGAGAAATAACCGTTTCACTTTCAGACGGGATTGCTCCAACCTTGATGCTTAAGAAAGTCATTGTCAGTAACAACGTCCCTAAAATTCCCGCCATCCAGATCAACGTCTGCCCTGCATTTTTACTGTGCGGCTCCTTGAAGGCCGTAACGCCATTCGATATTGCCTCGACACCAGTGATAGATGATGTTCCGTTCGCAAAGGCTCGCAGGATCAAAAACAAAGAAACCGGCTGCAAAATACTCGCTTCGAGTTCAGGCGGAGCTACTACCGTGCCCAGCGATCCAGAAAAGTATCGGATAAACCCAACAACGATTGTGATAAACATCATAATGAGGAAGAAATAGGTCGGGATCGCAAAAGTGATGCCGGATTCTTTCACCCCGCGCAGGTTGATGATCATGATCATCATAATCATTGCTACAGCTAATGCTATCCGATAAGGATACAACATCGGAAAAGCCGAAACCAGTTGAGCGACTCCAGAAGAGATGGAGACGGCTACCGTCAGGATATAATCCGTCAAGAGAGCCGAACCGGCAACCTGAGAAGGTAACTCTCCAAGATTGTCTCTCGCTACAATATACGCACCGCCACCACCCGGGTAAGCATGGATCGTCTGTTCATAAGAAAATGTTAAGATGATCAACAAGACAGCAATGCCCAGGACCAACGGCAGGGCAAGATGTAAGGCACTCACACCTGCAACTGCCAGGATCAGCATCATCTCCTGGGGGCCGTATGCCACCGAGGACATGGCGTCTGATGAAAATACAGCCAGTCCAACTAACTTTCCGATGGTCTGGTGTGGAGCGTCAGCGGTTGCCAAGGGGCGGCCAATCAGCCAGGTCTGTAATGTCTTTTTCGGTTTGTGGTTCGATGATTCTTCAAAAATATTTACCGGTTCTTGTGCCAAACTCATAAACTCTATCTCCATAACGCTAAGAAATCAACCTGATTCCGGATCTCACATTAATATCGAGAAAAAACTCTCTCTGATTTGATCAGAGAGAGTTTACTTTTTTTAGATAAATCTGGAGATAAAGTTTTTTCAAAATAATAAAGAAAAAATAAAGAATTTTTTGATCAATCTACCGTTCGAAACCGGTAACCGACCCCAGGATCCGTGACCAGCACCTGGGGATTATCCGGATCGATCTCGATTTTCTTTCGCAGCTGCCCGATAAAGACTCGTAGATACTCAATATGATCCGACTCTTCGAACCCCCAGACATGGGTTAGGATTGCCTGGTGCGTCAGCACGCGGTCAGCATGCGCTGCCAGGTATGAAAGCAGCTTGAATTCGGTTGCTGTTAACTTGATCTCATCACCGTTCAGGGTAGCAATATGCCTTGCCAGGTCGATCGACAACGCACCTGCAGTGATCACCGTCTCTTTATTGCCGATTGATTGCGCAGAATGCCGCAAAGCCACCCTGATGCGGGCCATGAGCTCATCGATACTAAAAGGTTTGGTCAAATAGTCATCCGCGCCTTTATCCAGTGCTGCCACCTTGTCGCGTTCGCTATCCCGCACGGAAAGCACAATGATCGGAATTGCCGACCACTCACGGATCTGTTCGCAAACCTGAATCCCGTCCATATCCGGCAGGGATAAATCCAGAATGATGACGTCCGGTGATTGAGAGACAGCCAGTGCAATCCCCTGCTCGCCGTTTACGGCAGAGATCACCTGAAAATGGCCGGCACTCAAAATGGTTTTGAGCGCTCTGAGGATTTGCGGTTCATCGTCGATCAGTAGAATGAGAGGGTCTCTATCCATCCGTTTCATCCTTCGGAATTTTCGGTAGTTCGCCATCCAGTGTCAGCGGCAGAGAAATATTGAATGAAAAACCTTCCGGCTGGTTTTCCGCCCAGATCTTCCCGCCGTGAGCTTCGATAATCCCTTTACATATTGATAATCCCAAACCCGTTCCAGTGATCTTGTCTGCCTCTGTGACCCGGTAGAATTTATCAAAAATGTGCTCCAGGTGTTCCTCAGCGACGGCAGGACTTTGATTGATCACTTTTATTAAAGCACTGCCTTCATTTGTCTCCGCGGTAACGACAATATGCGAGGCGGGTGGAGCATATTTTACACTGTTGCTGAACAGGTTTGTGAAAACTTGACCCATTAAGACGTAATCGGTCGGGATCAGGGGGAAATTGCCAGGAAACACATACTCCACCGGATGCTGTGCCAGTTGGCTGCGCATCTTGGCTTCAACCCCTTTGACGATTTCCAGGATTGAATTCCAGCGTTTCATTGGCTTCAAAGCGCCCGCTTCGATGCGCGACATATCGAGAAGGTTGCCAACCAGGAGGTTCAGGGAGTCGGTTTCTTCATCTATAGTAGTAATTAATTCCTCCCTCGCGTCCGTGTTCCAATCCACCGCTCCGCTGCGCAAACTGGAAGCCGATGCCTTAATGGCTGCGAGCGGAGACCGTAATTCATGGGATACCGAGTTTAACAACGATGTCTTCACACGGTCGCTCTCTTCGAGGATGCGGGCGATATTTTCACGCTGCATCAGATGAACACGTTCGATCGCCATGGCTCCCTGACTGCTGAATGCCGCCAGGAGACGGGTCTCTTCCAGCGAGAGTGCATTTTGATCTAACCAAAGCCTGATCTCACCCTCCGTATTGCGAGCGGTGAACATGGAGAGTGTCAAATCAGATTTCTTTTTCTGTACTTCGAGTTTTGAAAGACAAAAAGAAACTGGTTTGCCATTCACCTGTTCGTTGGCGATAATCTCCACCTGGTCAAAATCAAAAGTTTCGATGATCTTTTGCGCCAGGGTTTGAATGATGATTTGAGTATCCGTGAGACCAGCCAAAGCTGAGATCAATTCATACATTCGCGTGGCTTCCCATTCACGCTTCCTGGCCAGCTTCTCGGCCTGCCTTGCCTGGCCGATCAACTGGCTTACGACCACGGCTACAATTAAAAATACAACCAGGGTGATTACATCTTGAGATTGATGCACCGCCAGTGTCAAATAGGGTGGAATGAAGTAGAAGTTAAATGCAAGAAAGGAAAGCAATCCGGCAAGAATCCCGGAGGTCAATCCCCAAAATAAAGTGCATACCAGTACGGGCAGCAGGTAAAGCAGCGCGATCAGTTGGATCTGAAGTCCTGAAGCGAATGATTTTAACACCAGAGTTACCAATCCGATAATCACCGCACTTCCGAATAATCCGATGATCCATTGGGGTACCTGGTTGAAGCGAAATCTCGTTTTCTTTTGCGATTTTTGCGTATGAATCATTCTTTATTGATTATAGTGCACTTGTTATGAGTCGTTTAAGCCGGTTCATTACTCTCAAAAAAAAGTCTCCTGCTTCATTAATCTTTTGTAAGAACACTCTTATCTTCCTTGACTTGATTTTTCCTGCATGTTATCATTATCGCTGTTACTTTAGCACTCGATGGCTTTGAGTGCTAAAAAGTTGAGAAAATGACAGAGTTATCTGAACGACAGCGATTTCTGCTATCACTCGTCATCCACGAGTACGTATATTCAGCCACACCGGTGGGCTCGAAGCATATGGTGGAGCAATATCACCTGGATATGAGTTCTGCCACAGTTCGTAACGAACTTGCAGCTTTGACCGAGATGGGATATCTGCGCCAACCTCACCTTTCTGCTGGACGTGTGCCCACGGAAGACGGCTATCGCTTATTTGTCGGCAACATAGTCCGCGAAACCGACATCCCCGATTCGACCCGACGAACTATTGCCCACCAGTTTTATCAGATGCGTCAGGATGTTGAGGGATGGACGAAACTGGCGGCTTCGATACTGGCGCACCAATCACGTGCTGCATCGCTTGTCACTGCGCCGCACCCCGACCGATCACGCTTTAAACATGTCGAATTAATCGCTGCCCGCGGACACCAGGTACTGATGGTTCTGGTGTTGATGGGGGGGGAGATACTGCAGCGGTTCGTCACATTGCCTGAACTCGTCTCGCAGGAACAGCTTTCTACTACCGCTGATCGTTTAAACGGGCTGCTCCTGGGAAAATCTGTCGAAGAAATTCCACCTGAACCTGCAGAGTTATCCACCTTTGAGATGGATATCTTCCGCCTTGTCCTTGATGAAATGGCGCAGGCAGACTCCATGATCTCAGGAGATGTCGTACTGGATGGCCTGACCAATGTTCTCGCTGAACCTGAATTTTCTGCCGGCGGAGAGGCCCGCCGCGCACTGCGCGTCCTCGAAGAAAAGCCATTGTTGAACGACATCCTATCCAAAACGGTGCTGCACGGTTCTTCGCTGGGAGGAGTGCAGGTGCTCATTGGCGGCGAAGGAATCTACGATGCGCTCTCGCAATGCTCGATTGTACTGGCACGTTACGGTACCCCAGGCATTGCCACCGGAACATTGGGAGTCCTTGGACCTATGCGCATGCCCTATGGACATACGATTTCGATTGTGCGTTTCCTTTCAGGGCTGCTCTCAGATCTAGTTAATGAAACCATGGCCGAATAGCGGTCATTATCGAGAGGAATGATATGGAAGATCCAAAAAAGCAGAATCCTAAAACTCACGCCCCTCACCGGGCAGAACAGGCAGCGAAGACCTCTCCGAGGGAAGAGCAACAACTCGAAGAAGCAATCATCGTCGAAAACAAGCAAATTGAAGAACTCAAGAATAAACTTGAGAAAATGGAAAATGAATCCCGCGCCAATCTTGACGGGTGGCAGCGTGAACGAGCAGAATTTGTCAATTATAAGAAACGCATTGATCGTGAACACTCTCAATTGAAGAGCAGCATCACGGGCGATATCATCAAAAAATACCTGGTGATTATGGATGACATCGATCTGGCATTGAAGAACAAGCCAACCGATGCAGCCGGTGCAGCCTGGGCTGACGGGATCGAATTGATCTCGCGCAAACTCTATTCCATCATTGAAAGTGAAGGCATCGAAAGGATCAATTCCAACCACGTCCAGTTCGATCCCAATATTCACGAGGCTATTTCAAACGAAGAATGTCCCGGCTTTGAAAGCGGGGAAGTGATTGAGGTATTCCGTCAGGGATACAAACTTGGTGATAGAATCCTGCGCCCGGCAATGGTGCGCGTAGCTCGATAATTTGAGGAGAAATCATGGGAAAAATTATAGGAATTGATCTTGGCACCACAAACTCTGTTGTTGCCGTAATGACCGGCGGTGAACCCGTTGTCATTACATCTGCGGAAGGTGATCGTCTCTTCCCTTCAGTTGTCGCAGTTAATAAGAATCATGAACGCATCGTTGGACGGGCAGCCCGCAACCAGGCTATCGTCAATCCGGAAAACACAATCTTTTCGATCAAACGCTTCATGGGCCGCAAATTCAGCGACCCGGAAGTACAGCGCACCATCAGCCGAGTGCCCTATAAGGTAACAGCAGCAAGCAACGGAGATGTTCGCGTTGTACTTGACGGCAAGGAGTATAGCCCTCCCGAAATTAGTGCCATGATCCTCGGAAAGCTCAAAGCGGATGCCGAGGCTTTCCTTGGAGAACCCATTACACAGGCAGTCATCACCGTTCCTGCCTACTTCAATGACGCACAACGCAACGCCACCAAGGATGCCGGCCGCATCGCCGGTCTTGAAGTATTACGCATCATCAATGAGCCTACCGCTTCATCTCTGGCCTACGGGTTGGATAAGAAAAAGAATGAAGTCATCGCAGTATATGATCTCGGCGGCGGTACCTTCGATATCTCCGTCCTGGACGTAGGCGAAGGCGTCTTCCAGGTAAAATCCACCAACGGTGACACTTTCCTCGGTGGTGACGATTTTGACCTGCGTATTATGGATTATTTGATTGACGAGTTTAAGAAAGCCAATAATATCGATATCAAGAATGACCGCCAGGCATTGCAGCGGTTAAAAGAAGCAGCTGAGAAAGCCAAGATTGAGTTATCCACCGTGCAGCAGACAGAGATCAATCTGCCATACCTAACTGCAGATGCCACCGGCCCCAAGCACCTGGTACTCACCCTCACCCGCGCCAAACTGGAACAGCTCACTGGCGACCTGATTCAGAAAACCCTCGATCCGATTCGCCGCGCGTTGTCTGATGCCGGCCTCAAACCTTCCGAGATCAATGAAGTTGTCCTCGTGGGCGGCATGATCCGCATGCCCGCCGTGCAGGAAGCTGTGCGCAAAGAATTCGGTAAAGACCCCCACAAAGGTGTCAATCCCGACGAAGTCGTAGCCGTTGGTGCAGCCATCCAGGCTGGTGTTCTGGGCGGCGAAGTGAAAGATATTCTCCTGCTTGACGTCACCCCGCTGACCCTCTCCGTTGAAACCCTGGGCGGCGTTTCAACTCCGCTCATTGAACGCAACACCACGATTCCTACCCGCAAGAGCCAGATATTTTCCACTGCATCTGATGGACAAACACAGGTTGAAATCAACGTGCTGCAAGGCGAGCGTCCGATGGCTGCGGACAACAAATCTCTTGGCAAGTTCAACCTGGACGGTATTCCATCCGCACCACGCGGCATTCCCCAGATCGAAGTAACCTTCGATATCGATGCCAACGGCATTCTCAATGTTACAGCACTCGACAAGGCAACCAACCGTTCTCAGCACATTACAATTACTGCCTCTAGCGGTCTAACAGAGGCCGAAGTTCAGAAGATGAAAAATGACGCTGAAGCAAATGCGGAAGAAGATAAAAAACGCAAAGATCTGATCGAATCGCGTAACAATGCCGACAATACCATCTACACCGCAGAGAAACTGCTGCGCGAAAACGGTGACAAGATCCCGGAAAACGTCAAGAAAGAGGTCGAAGAATCCGTTTCCAACCTGCGCAATGTCATGAACACAGACAACGGTGACGACATACGCAAAGCCACTGAATCTCTTGGCCAGACGATCCAGAAGGTCGGCGCAAGCATGTACCAGCAGGCAGCACCAAATCCCGGAACGGTAAATCCGGAAGGAAATCCCAACGCCGGACCGGATACAAGTAATCCTGCGAAGGACACCGATAACGGAGATGTAGTGGACGGTGATTTTAAGCCGCTCTAGTAGCTTAATTTACTGATTAAAACCGGAAGAGGCGTTTTGACCCCCAGGTTCAAAACGCCCTCCTCGTTTATCTATACCACCCGAAAAGGGATCAAGCATGACCAAACGCGATTATTATGAAGTACTGGGTGTCAACCGTAACGCTTCCGCGGAAGAATTAAAATCCGCCTTCCGCACACTGGCGCGTAAATATCACCCGGATATTAACAAAGAACCTGACGCTGAAGAAAAATTTAAGGAAATCAACGAGGCCTATGCCGTTCTTTCCGACGCAGAAAAGCGCCGCGCGTATGACCAATTTGGGCATGCGGGCGTTAATGGCGCGGGTGGCGTTCCGGATTGGAGCAGCATGGACTTTGCCGATATCTTCGGCGAGTTCTTCGGCTTTGCCACGGGAGCTTCGCGCCAGCGGCAGAATGCCCCCCGGCGTGGACAAGACCTGGCATACACTGTCGCGCTGGATTTCGAAGAAGCAATATTTGGCGTGGAAAAAGAGATCGAGATCACCCGCGATGAAACCTGCGGCACGTGCAAAGGAAAAGGAGCCGAACCCGGTTCCAATCCGGTCAAATGCAGCAATTGCGGCGGACGCGGCGAAGTGCGCCAGGTGCGCCAGACCTTCCTCGGCTCGATGGTACAGGTAACCACGTGCCCCAACTGCGGCGGACGGGGTGAAATCATTACCACACCCTGCCACACCTGCCGCGGTCGGGGATTAGAACGAAAAACGGTCAAGAAAATGGTCACGATCCCCGGTGGTGTCGACAGCGGCACCCAGATCCGGCTGGCTGGCGAAGGCCAACCCGGTATCAACGGCGGTCCAACCGGGAATCTTTATGTTGAAATAAGGGTCAAGGAACATAAGTTCTTCCGCCGTAAGGGCAATGACATCCTGTTGGATTTGAACATCAATATCGCCCAGGCAACGCTGGGTGCTGAAGTTGAAATTCCAACCGTAGATGGGCCGACCAAATTGAATATTCCCGCTGGTACACAGCCCGGCAAGGTCTTCTCCTTGCGGGGAAAAGGAAGCCCCTTCCTGCGTTCCAGCGGAAGAGGTGACCAGCTGGTCATCATTAACGTCGAAGTTCCGTCCAAATTATCAGCAGAGCAGCGCAAATTATTTGAAGACCTGGCCGCCACCCTGGGAACTGAAGTCAGGCCGCAGGAAAGAAGTTTTTTGGATAAATTGAAAGAGGTGCTAGGTGGCTGAAGCTAAATGGCTGCAAATCTCGTTGACCGTGGACGGCGAACTGGCCGAAGCGGTCTCTGAAGTCCTCGACCGTTTCACGAGCGGTGGAGTGGTTGTTGAAACCAATGTAAAATACCGCGATGCCGAAGACGAGGGAACTCCCTACGGCCCGGTAAAGGTGTACGGATATCTGATCATCGATGCCCAAATCGAAGAGAACCGCCGAAAAGTGGAAGAAGCTTTATGGCATCTGCACACCATACGCGAACTGCCGCAGCCGGAATACAAGGAAATCGCTGACGAGAATTGGATGGCTGCATGGAAGGATCATTATCATCCCATCCCCATTGGCAAGCGGCTGCTGATCCTTCCAGCCTGGATTAAGCAGGAAGACATGTCACGCGTGGCAGTGAAGATCGATCCGAGCATGGCCTTCGGTACCGGTACCCATCCCTCCACACAATTATGCCTGGAACTGGTGGAAGATTACACCCAACCCGGAAAACCGGTGATCGATATCGGATGCGGGAGCGGTATCCTTTCCATTGCGGCGCTCAAACTGGATGCCAGCCATGCCTTGGGCGTGGATATCGACGCCGCCTCCATCAAAGCCACCCATGAGAACGGTCAGGCAAACGATGTTGATCAATTCATTGAGACTGGTTTGGGGTCAGTCACAGAAATACGAGACGGTAATTTCAGTTTGAAACAGGCTCCTGTCGTACTGGCGAATATCCTGGCCCCCATCCTCATTCGCTTGTTCGATGCCGGTATGGCCGATCTTGTCACCCCGGGCGGGGTGATCATCCTGGCAGGCATCCTTGCCGAACAGGGAGAAAGCGTACGCCAGGCCGCTGAGGCAAAGGGACTGGTCTATGTTGAAGAACGCCATAGTGGTGACTGGGTGGCGCTGGTAATGAGAAAAGATTAGGTTTTTTCGAATTGTGATGAACCGCCTCACGACTCGTGAGGCGGTTTTTGATCTAATCTCATCTTAAAGAATCATCCAACCTGAAAGGGTGCTTCTTTCTCGATGTCTCCCACGTACTCTGCCAGGTTCTTGTTCCCCAGCATCTGGCGGATGGCCTGCGTCTCACCAATGTGATACCAGTAGTGATAAATGATGCGCTGCATGCCTGAGCCGTAACTCTGCCCCACCGGTTTTCCTTTATTCAACAACTCACTTAATAAAACCTCAATCTTCAGGTTATCCAGAAATTCCTCGGTGGCAGCCGTTACTTCATGCCACATCATTAATGTCTCAGCCAGTGAGGGTGTGCACATCGGCGCGCGGTATGCAAACCGGGTGTCTAAATCAGGAAAAAGCACCACATCTTGAGCACGGGTGAGCCAGTATCTCTGTTCGTGCCAGGCCAGGTGACCCACATTCCAGCTGATGCAGTTCATGGGCCCAATATGCACAGCCGCATCCTCTTCCGTGAGCCCGTCCAGACCGCGCAGGAATTCATGCCGGGAAAATCTTAACTGGGTAACTAGCGGGTGAGTCATGAAACTTCCTCCTACTTATGGATTCATCATTATTATAAATGAATCAAATAAATACTTCTTGACACAGAACAATTGTTCGTGTATGATTATAGTACAAATGACCGATAATGTCGGCTAAGGAGGCTTAGATGGCGCGCAGACAACCAGGTCTCAGCGAGAGACACCGCAAGATCATGGAATTCCTGACCAAGTTTCAGGACGCTAATGGATATCCCCCTTCCATCAGGCAGATCGGAGACAGCATTGACGTCAAGTCAACCTCCCTGGTCGATTATTATCTCAACCAGCTGCAGAGCATGGGGTATATCGAACGCGAAGACCGCATTTCCCGCAGCATCCGCGTTTTACAGCCCGTTTCAGCAGCCGGAACAATCCCCGGAAAAGTTGCCGAGGTGATTCGCGGAGCCGGCAGTGCGCTGGCCGACCTGGTCAGCATCCCCCTCGCAGGACGTATTGTTGCCAGTGAACCCCTGCCTATGCCGGTATCTGACCTCAATTATTACGATGCCGAATCCAGTGTGGATATCGCCCGCAGTTTTTTGCCCACCAAGGACATCAACGACCTGTTTGCCCTTGAAGTCAGCGGCGATTCCATGATCGACGCCATGGTTAACGATGGTGACATCGTGATCATGAAGAAAGCTGCATCAGCCAACAACGGAGAAATGGTAGCCGTGTGGTTGGACGACAAAGACGAGACAACTCTTAAATACTTTTACAAAGAATCGGACCGCATTCGCCTTCAGCCTGCGAACCCAAATATGGGTCCGATCTACGTACAAAATCCTAAAAGCCTGCGCATCATGGGCAAGGTAGTCTTGGTCATCCGGCAAATCCGATCTTACGCAGGATAGGTCTTTTTCACCGTACAAATCAATAAAAAAAGCAAAAAAAGAATCCAGTTCAATGAACTGGATTCTTTTGGCATCGAAAACCTGATTAGGCGATTTCGACAACGCCACCGGCAGCTTCGAGCTTGGC
>ENA-UOYA01000792-UOYA01000792.1-activated-sludge-metagenome-genome-assembly--contig:-NODE-792-length-37602-cov-6.129864_pt1 | contig 37602 bp, 28 predicted proteins | sample MGYA00238163_ERZ764804 | MGnify/ENA primary metagenome ERZ764804 (study PRJEB28919, sample SAMN05720223) | activated sludge metagenome | isolation source: Anaerobic digester | place: Hong Kong...
ATCCGCTCGGTGGTCGACGCCCGCGACACGCTGATGGCGGGCTTCACCACGGTGCGCAACCTCGGCGACACCGCGAACGAATCCCTTGCCCTGCGCAACGCCATCCGCGCCGGCGTGGTGCCGGGGCCGCGCCTCTTCACCGCCGGCACCGCCATCGGCAGCACCGGCGGCCACGCCGATCCCACCGACGGCTACCGCCAGGACCTCGCCGGCGATCCCGGCCCGCGCGTGGGCATCATCAATTCGCCCGAGGACGCCTGGAAGGCGGTGCGCCAGCACTACAAGGACGGCGTCGACCTCATCAAGATCATGCCCTCGGGCGGCGTCCTGGACGAGAGCGCGAGCGTGGACAACGCGCAGATGACGCTGGAGGAAATCAAGGCCGTGGTGGCCGCGGCGCACGACTACGGCTACACCGTGGCCGCCCATGCCCACGGCGCGGAGGCGATCCGCCGCGCCGTGCTGGCTGGCGTGGATTCCATCGAGCACGGCACCTTCCTCGACGAGGCGGACATGAAGCTGATGCGCGAGCACGGTACCTGGCTCGTGCCCACCATCAGCGCCGGCCACTACGTGGCCGAGAAAGCCAAGACCCCGGGCTACTACCCCGAGCGGATCGCGGCCAAGGCGCTGCAGGTCGGCCCCATCATCCAGGCCACCGCCGGCAAGGCCTACAAGGCCGGGGTGAAGATCGCCTTCGGCACCGATGCGGCGGTGTATCCGCACGGGCAGAATGCGCACGAATTCGCCCTGATGGTCGAGGCAGGCATTCCCGCCGCCGCCGCGCTGCAGGCCGCCACGATCAACGCGGCGACGCTGCTGCACCGCGAACGCGAGCTCGGCACACTGGCGGCCGGCAAGTTCGCCGACGTGGTGGCCGTGCCGGGCAATCCGCTGGACGACATCGCCGCCATGGAGAACGTGCGCTTCGTCATGCAGGGTGGCAAGGTCGTCAAGCGCGACGGCCGCGCCGTCGCGCGCGACTGAGACCGCGCGCCCGCGCGGCGCGGCGGCACGGATTCCGCCGCCGCCCTTGATCGCGTACCCTGCCGCCCCCACTGCGGCGGCGTCTCCGTTCGGTTCCGGCCGGGCGGCGCGCCGCCCTCCCTTCCGCGCAGGTACCCCCACATGGCCGAGTCTCTCCACGTTTTCGACGCCACCGAAGCCAATTTCGAGGCGCAGGTCATCAATGCCTCCTTCGAGCAGCCGGTGCTGGTGGACTTCTGGGCGGCCTGGTGCGGTCCCTGCCGTTCCCTGGGCCCGATCCTGGAGAAACTCGCCGGCGAATTCGGCGGCGCCTTCCGTTTGGCCAAGGTCGACACCGATGCGCAGCAGCAGCTCGCCGCGGTGTTCGGTATCCGCTCCCTGCCCACCGTGGTGCTGCTGCAGCAGGGCCAGATGGTGGACGGCTTCATGGGCGCCCTGCCCGAGGGCGAGGTGCGCAAGTTCCTCGCCAAGCACGGCATCGAACCCGGTGCGCCGGCCGCACTGGCAGAAGACGACTTCCTGCCGCCGGAAGCCCCCGAGGATGCCGTGGCGCGCCTGCGCGCGGAGATCGCCGCCGCGCCGGACAGGCCGGAGCTGAAGCTCGACCTCGCGCTGGCGCTCATGCAGGCCGGCGACGCCGCGGCAGCCGAGGCCGAGCTGGACGCCCTGCCCGCCAACCTCGCCACCGACAGCCGTGCGCAGCGCCTGCGCGGTCAGCTCGACTTCGCCCGGGCCCTCGCCGGCGCGCCGGCGGCGGAGGCGCTGCGTGCGCGCATCGCCGCCGACCCGGACGACTTCGCCGCACACGACCTGCTCGGCGTGCGCCTGCTGCTGGAGGGCGAGACCGCGGCGGGCCTGGACGAATTCCTGCACATTCTGCGCGCCAGGCGCGACTGGAACGAGGGCCAGGCGCGCAAGCGCCTCATCGCCGCCTTCAACGTGGTCGAGGACGAGGACCTGGTCGCTGCCTACCGGCGCAAGATGGCCGCCGTGCTGTTCTAGCGTGCACGCCGCGGCGCGGCGGCCGGCGCACACCTTCGGCAGCACCCGGCGCCGCCGCAGACGCGGCGCGGCTGGAGCACCTGCTCGGCCCGCCTGCGCCACGCTGCGAGCCCGTCCTCATCGCCCTCCGCCATGACACCCCGCGTCCTGCGCCGCCTGTTCAACCTCTGGCCGCCCTTCCTGTTCTCCGGCATCCGCGTGCTGGCGCTGGCGGACGACTGGCGCTACGCGCGGGTGCGCCTGAAGCTCGCCTGGTACAACCGCAACTACGTGCGTGCGCACTTCGGCGGCAGCCTGTTCGCCATGACCGATCCGTTCTGGATGATCCTAGTGATGCACGGCCTGGGGCGCGACTACATCGTCTGGGACAAGGCCGGCGAGATCGACTTCGTCGCGCCGGGGCGGGAGACTGTGTACGCGGAATTCCGCCTGGACGAGGCGGTGCTGGAGCAGCTGCGCGCCGCCACCGCCGACGGCGCCAGATGCCTGCACTGGTTCGACACCGAGGTGAAGACCGCCGGCGGCGCGCTGATCGCCCGCGTGCGCAAGCAGGTCTACGTGCGGCGCAAGCGCCGGGACGCCTAGGCCAGCGGGATGCCGGCCAGCGCGGCCACGCTGCGCACGGCCAAGCGGCACACTTCGTCGGGCGGCAGGCGCGCGTCGATGGACAGTGCGCCCGGCGGCGGCGATTCGAAGCGTGCCAGCACCTCGGTGACGAGCTCGGGCGAGCGGTCGCGCGCCTGATGCCGCGCGCCCGCCAGATCCGCCTGGATGCGCTCGCGCGCCAGCTCGGCCGGGCAGTCGAGGTGGATGGCCACCGGCTGGTAGCCGAGCTTGCGCACCACCTGGTCCACGCGCAGCAGGTCCTGGCGGCGCGAGAAGGTGCAGCCGTCGATCACCGTGGACTCGCCCAGCATGCAGTTGATCTCCAGCGCCAGCAGCAGGGCGCGGAACGCGGCGCGCTTCTCCATGAAGCTGTAGCGGCAACGCGGGAACAGCGCGGCGCGGATCGCGTCGCGGTCGACGCAGCGCAGGCCGAGCTGTGCCACCAGGGCGCGCGCCACGGTGCTCTTGCCGGCGCCGGGCAGGCCCATCAGGGCCACCACGACCGGGCGCGCCGGCAGCGGATGCGACAGCGGCGGCGCCGCGGCGGCGAGCTCGCTCTTGGGCAGGGGCGTGGGCAGGGACGGCATGCGGGGCTAGCCTGCCAGAGGCCCCAACGCGCCGCCAGCGCACGCCGTCACACCCAGGGCGCTCCGGGCCACGGCGGCCGCGGCGCGCACTTGCCCTAGAATCCGCCGACCTTCCCCCTCCGGTCCGGCATGAGCGCCGCCACGCCCACCTTCGACATTCCCGGCTACCGCATCGTGCGCCCCCTCGGCGAAGGCGGCATGGCCACGGTGTATCTGGCGCTGCAGACCGCCCTGGGCCGCCAGGTGGCGATCAAGGTGCTGGCCGTGCAGCGCGCGCCGAGCGAGGAGCTGGTGCGGCGCTTCGAGCAGGAAACACGCCTCATCGCGCGCCTGGACCATCCGCACATCGTCAGCATCTACGAGGTAGGCCGCACCTCCACCGGGCAGCTGTACTACACCATGCCCTACCTGCCCAACGGCGACCTCGCCTCGCGCGACCTGCGCGAGGACCAGACCGGCATCGTGGCGGTGATGCGCGCACTGTGCCAGGCCCTGGCCTATGCCCACGACCAGGGCATCGTGCACCGCGACGTGAAGCCGGAGAACGTGCTGTTCGACAAGCTGGACCGGCCACTGCTGGCCGACTTCGGCATTGCCCTGGCCACGCACAGCGACGTGCGCGTGACGCGCGAGGGCGCGACCCTGGGCTCGACCGGCTACATGAGCCCGGAACAGGCGCGCGGCCTGGCCATCGACGGCCGCTCCGATCTCTACAGCCTCGGCGTGCTGTGCTACGAGCTGGTCGCGGGCGAACTGCCCTTCCAGGGACCCGATGCCCTGGCCGTGGCCCTGGCGCACGTGGAGAACCCGGTACCGCGCCTCTCGCCCACGCGGCGCCACTGGCAGGCGCTGATCGACCGCGCGCTGGCCAAGGATCCGGCCGAACGCTTCCAGAGTGCCGCTGAACTGCTGGAGGCCCTGGACGCCGTCCAGGCCCACCTCAACGGCCAGGCGCCGTCCGGCGCCGGCGCACCCGCGCCGCGTCGCCAGCGGTGGGCCTGGTCGCGCAGCCACTGGCTGGCGGCGGGTGCGGCCGGGCTGCTGCTGGTGGGTGCGGGTCAGCTGCTGCGCGGCCCCGCGGCCGAGCGCGCCGGCGGCGAGCCGGCGACGGGGGCGACACCGGCCGGCAACGCCGCCGCCGGGCGCGCGGACGACGCCGTCCCGCCGGGCGCCGCCGAACGGCTGCTGGACACCGCCACGCTCGATCGCCTGCTGGCCGAGGGCGGCGCGCTGCTCAAGCAGGGCAAGCTGGTGGAACCGGCTGGCGACAACGCCGCCGAGCGCTATCTCGCCGTGCTCAAGCCCTACCCGGACCAATCCGAGGCCCTGGCCGGACTACAGGGCGTGCTCGATGCCCTCGGCGCGCGGTTGGAAAAATCCCTGCAGCGCGACGACGCCGCGGCCGCGCGCGCCGACATCGAGCAGGTTCGCCTGCTGCTCGACCGGGCGCCCGCCCAGCACGGCGCGCTGTGGAGCAGCTTCGCGAGCCGCGCTGCCGATGCCCTGAACCGGAACCTGCAGCGCGCCGCACGCCGCTTCGATGCGACCGCGCTGGAAGGCCTGCGGGCGCCGATGGACGCGCTCGGCGCCGAGGGAGCCGAACTGCGGCGGCGGCTCGACGCCCTGCTGCGCACGCCGCTGCCCACCGCCGGCGCTGCGATGCGCGATGCCGCGGGTCCGCCGCTCGTCTTCGTGCCCGCGGACCGCGGCGCTCCCGCTCTGGACCACGCCTTCGCCCTCGCCACCACCGAGGTGACGCGCGCCGAGTACGCCGCCTTCGCCCGCGCCAGCGGCCGCGCCGCCGCGTCCTGCCGCGTGCCGCACCAGCCGCTGTCGCGCCTGAAGAAACTCGCCTGGCAGGACCCCGACTTCGCCCAGACCGACGCCGATCCCGTAGTGTGCGTGAGCTGGCAGGATGCGCGCGCCTACACGCGCTGGCTGTCGCAGCGCACCGGCGCCAGCTACCGCCTGCCGACCCAGGTCGAGTGGCTGGCCGCCGCGCGCGGCATCGGCGCCGCCGACGCCTGCCGCGGCGCCAACGTGGCAGACGCGAGCAAGGGCAGTCTGCTCGGTCTCGGTGACCGCTACAAATGCAGCGACGGCTACGCCTACACCGCCCCGGTCGGGCACTTCCGTGCCGGTGCGCTGGGCATCGCCGACCTGTTCGGCAACGTCAGCGAGTGGACGCTGGACTGCAGCAGCGGCGCGCCGCTGGAAGCCCTGCTCAAGGACAGCGCCTGCCCCGAGCGCGTGTTCCGCGGCACGTCCTGGCGCGACGGTCCGGCCGAGCCCCCGCTGGAGCACCGCGGCGCCAGCGATCCGGACGTGGGCTACACCACCGTCGGCTTCCGCGTGCTGCGCGAGGTGGCGCTGGACGACCTGCCCGGGAGCGAATAGTCAGCGCGGAAATGGCGGCGTGACAGGCTGCCTGGGAGGAATGAGCGCGACGAACCACGCTGTACCGCGCTGTGTGTTCTGCTTCCTCCGCGTCCCCCCTGCCAGCCCCTGCCTCGCAACCCGACGTCCACCCCGATTTCGATCCCCTCACTCCTGGCCCCGCCCATGCGCCCCCTCCACCCGCAACGCTACGTACTCACCGGCCTGCTCGCCGTGTTCCCGCTGTGGATCACCTGGCTGGTGTTCAAGTTCGTCTTCAACCTGCTCTCGCAGTTCGGCGCGCCGGTCATCGCGTCCATCTTCGACGGCCTCTCCAGCGCCTTTCCCGGGGCTGCCGCCTGGCTCGGGCACGCCTGGCTGGTCTCGATCATCGGCTTCGTGGTGACCCTGCTCACCCTGTACCTGATCGGCCTGATCGCCGACCGCGTGCTGGGTCAGCGTCTCTTCGCCGCCATCGACCGCCTGATGGAGCGCATCCCGCTGGTGCAGTCGATCTACGGCGGCACCAAGAAGCTGATGAGCGTGCTGCAGAACAAGCCCAGCGGCACGCAGCGCGTGGTGCTGATCGACTTCCCCTCGCCCGACCTCAAGACCATCGGCTTCGTCACGCGCGTGTTCGCCGACGCCGACGGGCGCGAACTGGCCGCCGTGTACGTGCCCACCACGCCCAACCCCACCGGCGGCTACCTGGAAGTCGTCCCGCTGGACCGCCTCACCGCCACCGACTGGAGCGTGGACCAGGCCATGGCCTTCATCCTTTCCGGTGGCGCGGTGGCGCCCGACGCCCCCTTGCCGGCCTTCACGCGGCGCATGGACAAGGTCAACTAGTTTCGCCGCCGCGCCCGCCGGCGCTGCACGCCCTCTCCCGCCTCTTGCCGCAGGGACGCCCCGTGGACATCGACAACCGCTCGCAGAAGCTCTACCTCGTCCTCACCGGATTCTTCATCGCCAACGCGATCATCGCCGAGTTCGTCGGCGTGAAGATCTTCGCGCTGGAGGACACCCTCGGCATCGCGCCGCTCAACTGGAACCTGTTCGGCCAGTCCGGCTCGCTCAACTTCACCGCCGGCGTGCTGCTGTGGCCGATCGTGTTCATCATGACCGACGTGATCAACGAGTACTTCGGCCGCAAGGGCGTGCAGTTCATTTCCTGGCTCGCCGTGGCACTGATCTGCTACGCCTACCTGTTCGCCTTCGCCGCCATCCACCTCGCACCCGCCGGCTTCTGGGTGGGCGCGGGCAGGAACCAGGGCGTGGACAACCTGCAGACCGCCTTCGCCGCGATCTTCGGTCAGGGCCTGTGGACCATCGCCGGCTCGATCATCGCCTTCCTCGTCGGCCAGCTCATCGACGTGGCCATCTTCCACGCCATCCGCGCCCGCACCGGCGAGAAGCACATCTGGCTGCGCGCCACCGGGTCCACGCTGGTGTCGCAGTTCATCGACAGCTTCGTGGTGCTGTACATCGCCTTCGTGCTGGGACCGCAGAAATGGTCCATCGCCCTGTTCCTCGCCGTTGGCACGGTGAACTACATCTACAAGTTCGTCGCCGCGATCGTGCTCACGCCGCTCATCTACGCCGCGCGGCGCGGCCTGGACGCCTACCTCGGCAGGGAACTCTCCGAGGAAATGAAGGAGCGCGCGGCGGCGCAGTAGGAAGCCGCGGCGCGGTCTGTTCGATTCGCCGCCGCGCCGCGTTCTCTCCAGCATGACCGCCACCGCAGCGGGCGCCTTCGCCCAGCGCGGCGGTCGGGGGGGACCATGCGCGGCACCCGCACTTCCGATTTCTCCGCTCCGCGGCGTCGCACCGCGGCGCGTACCGGCACGCGCGGCGCGCTCCTCGCGCCGCTGCTCGGCCTGATCCTCGCCGGCAGCGCGGCGGCCGCGGTCAATGCGCGCCGACACGTCGTCGCGGGCGGCGGTGGCAGCAGCAATGGCGGCCCCTTTGTGCTGCGTGGCACCGCCGGCCAGCCCGAAGCCGACGCCCTCGATGCCGGCGCAGGCGCGCTGCGCCTGCAGGGCGGCTACTGGGCCAGCGCCGGCCTGCCCGATGACCGCCTCTTCGCCGACGGCTTCGAGCCCTGAGCCATGGGCGTGCGCTGCAACCGACCCTCCCGCCGACGCGCCCGCGCGCGTCGCCCCGTCCACCCGCACGGAACCTGCGCATGAACCGCTGCTGCCTCTCCATCCTCCGCACCGCGCTGCTCGGCGCGCTGCTCCTCGCCGGTGCGGCCACGGCCGCCCCCGCCGGCAGCGCCTTCACCTACCAGGGCGAACTGGACAGTGGCGGCCTGCCGCTGACGGGCACACCCAACCTGCTATTCCGCCTCTACGATGCGATGCAGAGCGGCAACCAGATCGGCAGCGCCATCGCCATGGCGAACTATCCCGTGGTGGCAGGACTGCTGACCATCGACCTCGACTTCGGCGCCGGTGCCTTCAACGGCGAGGCGCGCTGGCTGGAGATCACGGTCGACGGCAACGTGCTGGCGCCGCGCCAGCTGCTCAGCGCCACGCCCTACGCCCTGCGCGCACTGGGCGTTGCCGACGGCGCCGTCGGCGCGGCGCAGATCGACCCCACCCAGGTGCAGGCGCGCGTCGGCGCCAGCTGCAGCGCCGGCAGTGCCATCCGCGCCATCGGCACCAACGGCAGCGTGCAGTGCGAAAGCGCCGGCAGCGGCACCGTCACTGGCGTCACGGCGGGCGCGGGCCTGAGCGGTGGCGGCAGCAGCGGCAACGTGAGCCTCGCCATCGCCAATGCGGGCGTGGTCACCGCCATGCTCGCACCGGGCGCGGTCGGCAGCGCCCAGCTCGGCAGCCTCGCCGTGACCGCCGGCAAGTTCGACCCGACCCAGGTGCAGGCGCGCGTGACGTCCAGCTGCGCCGCCGGCAGCGCCATCCGCCAGGTGAACGCCGACGGCACGGTGTCCTGCCAGGCGGCCGGGACGCTCACCGGCGTCGCCGCCGGCACCGGCCTCAGCGGCGGCGGCAGCAGCGGCACGGTCAACCTCGCCATCGCCAACGGCGGCGTCGGCGCGGCGCAGATCGCCAGCGGTGCGGTGGGCAGCGCGCAGATCGCCGATGCCAGCATCGGCAGCGCCGACATCGACACCAGCCAGGTGCAGGCGCGCGTCGGCGGCAGTTGCGCCGTCGGCAGCGCCATCCGCAGCATCGCCGCCGACGGCAGCGTCACCTGCGACACGCCGGTCGCCGCGGCGCTGCCGCCGCCGCGCCCCGCCTTCAGCCGCGCCGACATCGACCTGCCCGGCACGGTGGGCGAATCCTCCATTGCCCTCGGTGTGGACGGCCTGGGCGTGATCGCCTGGTACAACCAGTTCAGCAACAACCTGCACGTGTCCCATTGCGCGGACATCGCCTGCAGCGCGGTGTCCGACGTCGCCGTGGACGGTGCCGGCAGCGGCCCGACCCACGCCATCACGATCAACAGTCAGGGCCGCGCCGTCCTCAGCTACGAGGGCTTCTTCACCGGCTCGCTCAAGCTCGCCACCTGCATGGACACCGCCTGCTCCGCCGCCACGGCGGTGACGGTCGACGCCGGCCCGAACGTCGGCCGCTACAGCTCCCTGGGCATCAACCAGTACGGCAATCCGGTCATCAGTTACTACGACGCGGCCAATGGCAACCTCAAGGTCGCGGTGTGCCAGGCGCCGGACTGCAGCGCGGTGCAGGCACCGGTCACGCTGGACGGCGCCGCCAACGACGTCGGCCAGCACAGCGCGCTGCTCGTCGTGCCCGGCCCTTCCGACCCGCTCATCGTGGTCAGCTACTACGACGCCACGGCCAAGGCGCTCAAGGTGGCCAGCTGCAGCGCGGCCAACTGCGCTGCCGGCAGCGCGACGGTGCTGGATGCCACGACCGGTGCCGGCATCGCCAGCAGCATCATGCTAGGCAGCGACGGACTGCCGCTGGTGGCCTACTGGACCGACAACGGCAGCAATCAGGGGGCGCGGGTGGCCCACTGCGGCACCCCCACCTGCAGCAGCGCGACGATCACGCCACTGCTCGGCGTCAGCGGCTACACCCTGCAGCAGGTGTATGCGGCCAACGGCGCCGACGGTCTGCCCCTGCTGAGCTTCCACACCGGCGCCAGCCCCGGCCTGACCCTCGTGCACTGCGCCGACGCGCGCTGCAGTGCGCCCACCTTCGTGACGCAGTCCAGCGGCGCCATCGTGCCGGCCGATCCCATCGCCTACGGCTTCGTCATCGGCAGCGACGGCGCGCCGCTGTTCGCCACGCGGCGCAGCACCGGCACCAACGGCAATCTCGGCATCACCCACTGCTCCGATCCCTTCTGCCTGCCCTGGCGGCGCGGCCGCTGAGAGTGCTCGCCGCCAGCGCGGGGCTTCGGGCAGACTGCGCGCTTCGCGCCGCCGTCTGTCCGGAACCCGCATGATCCCGCGCCTCTGTGCCTGCCTGGCCCTGCTGTCTGCCACCGTTGCACCCGCCGCCGACTGGACCACGCCGGCCGAAGCCACGCAGTTCCGCCAGACGCCGGACTACGCCGACACCCAGGCCTATCTGCAGCGTCTGGCGGCCGCCGCGCCGCAGCGCCTGCGTCTGGTATCGATGGGCCGCTCGCCCGAGGGACGCGAGCTCACCGTGGCGGTGGTCGCCAGCGGCGGCGAGTTCGACCCGGCGGCGGCGCGCGCCAGCGGCAAGGAGATCGTCTTCGTCCAGGCCGGCATCCACGCCGGCGAGATCGAAGGCAAGGACGCCGGCCTCATGCTGCTGCGCGACCTGGTGCTGGCGAAGAAGCCGCCGGCGCGGCTCGAGCGCAGCATCCTGCTCTACCTGCCGATCTTCAACGTCGACGGCCACGAACGGCGCTCGCCCTACCAGCGCGTGAATCAGAACGGCCCGGCGCAGATGGGCTGGCGCGGCACCGCGCAGAACCTCAACCTGAACCGCGACTACGTCAAGGCCGAGGCACCGGAGATGCAGGCCTGGCTGGCCTTCTGGAACGCCTGGCTGCCCGACCTGCTGGTCGACGTGCACACCACCGACGGCGCCGACTACCAGTACGACCTCACCTGGTACACCGAGGACTGGGGCAATCTGCATCCCGCAGTGAAGGCCTGGCAGGACGCGGCGCTCCAGGGGCGCGTGTTCCCACGCACGGAACGACGCGGCCACCTGCTGGCGCCCTACCTGGAACTGGTGGACCACCACGACCCCGCCAAGGGCATCGGCAACTTCGGCTCCGGTCCGCGTTACTCCACCGGCTACGCCGCGCTGCAGAACCGCGCCGGCCTGCTGCTGGAGACGCACATGCTCAAGCCCTACGGCGAGCGCGTGCGCGCCACCTACGACCTCCTGGCGGAACTGCTGCGCGAGTTCGACGTCCACCCCGGTGCCCTGCGCCGCGCCACGACACAGGCCGACGCCGACACGGCGGCCCTGGCAGGGCAGCCCGCAGCGCGCATCCCGCTGCGCTTCGAGCCGGACGGCCGCTCGGTGCCGTTCACGTTCAAGGGCTACGCCTACACGCAGACGCCGAGCACGATCTCCGGCGACCGCTGGACGCAGTACGACCCGCGCCACAGGCGGACCCTTACGGTGCCCTGGTTCCGCGACCTGCGCGTGAGTGTGGCTGCCGCGCCACCCGCCGCCTACGTCATACCGGCGGCCTGGGGCCAGGTGATCGACAAGCTCGCCCAGCACGGCGTGCGCACCGAACGCCTGGCGCAGGCGCAGCGCCTGCCCGTGCGCGCCTGGCGCCTCGCCGCGCCGCAGTGGAGCGCGCAGCCCTTCGAGAACCGCCTGATGCTGACCTCGGTGCAGGTGAGCGACGAGGCGCGCGAGGAGACCCTCGCCGCCGGTTCGGTGCTGGTGCCCATGGACCAGCGCGCCGCACGCGTGGCCGCGCACCTGCTGGAACCGGAGGCACCCGATGCCCTGCTGCGCTGGGGCTGGTTCAACGTGATCTTCGAGCAGCGCGAGTACGCCGATGCGCGCGTGGCCGAGCGCATCGCGCGCGAGCTGCTGGCGCAGCGGCCGCAACTGCAGGCCGAGTTCGATGCCGCGCTCAAGGACCCGGCGTTCGCCGCCAGCCCGCAGCGACGCCTGGACTTCTTCTTCGAGCGTTCGCCCTGGCACGACGAGCGCCTTGGGCTCTACCCGGTGCTGCGCCTGGACGCCGACGCCCTGCGTCGGGTGCGCGCCGCCGCGGAAAAAGCGGCAGACGCCGCGCCTTGAGGGCCACATCGCCGGTGCGGCGCGCACCCGCGCCGCACCGGCAGGGGGTGGCGCCGCGGCGCTACTTCAACATGCCCGCAACGCGGGCCCCGTCGAAGCCCCAGTGGCCGTCCTCGCGCCGCATGCGCACCAGGTACAGCATGCGGCCGTTCTCGTAGGGCACACCTTCCACCTCCAGCAGTACCGTGTCCGCGTCGAGGCGCTCGCCGCCGGTGATCTTCGGGTGCTTGGGCAGCTGAAAGCCCAGCGTGGACTTGGCGTCCTGCAGGTTCTCCTCGGGCGTGTTGTACTCGCGCCGGTAGTTCTCGCCCTGGGCACGGCTGAGCAGGGCGAGGATCCGGCCGAGGTCGTTGCCCTGCACGGCTGCATACAGCGCCATCAGGGCCTGGCCCATCTCGCCGCCGCCGGCTGCCACCGCCTGGCCGGGCGCCCGCGCCGCTACCGCGGCGTCGAAGTTCACGTCGACCGACCAGCTCGGACCGTCGTGGGTCTTCACCGGCGCTGCCACCTTGACCGTGCACGCCACGCGCTCGCGCGTGTTGCTGGCGCACTGCGCCTGCAGCGAGCCCTTCTGCCCCATCATCGTGCCCGAGGTGTCCACGTACTGCGTGCCGCCGATGTGCGCGTTCATGCTCACCTCGCCGTTGGCGCGCACGAACAGCGACAGATAGTCGGCGTCCTTCACCGCCGGATCGTTGATCGCCACCGCGTAGGGATCGTCGTCGGCGGCGATGGCAGCGCGATCGACGGCCGCCGTGGTCAGCATGACGTAGCTCTCGAACTCGCGCGGATGAAACTGGTCGCGCACGCGGAAGGCGGCCACCTGGCTCGGCTTGAAGGCCTTGCCGTCCAGCACGAACTGGCCACCCACGCTGTCCGCCGCCGCGGCGGCACCGCAGGACAACATGAAAAACAGACTCACCCGATGCAGCAGGGACATGGCGCTACTCCCGTGACGCGGCCGGACATCCCGCCGCTTGCCTGAAACAAACGCCGCGCGCTGCACTGGGCGAACACGCCGGTTCGAACCCACCCTCACGCCACGCGCAGCGCGCGCCGCTCGATGATCGCCTGCGCCACCCACTCGCCGGTTTCGACCGCGCCCTCGATGAAGCCCTGGTTGTCGTAGGCGCAGTGCTCGCCAGCAAAGTGCAGGCTGCCGACCGATTCGCCGGCGGCGCCACGCAGCGTGGTCCAGTCGCCGGGGCCGTAGCAGGCGTAGCTGCCAAGCGTCCACTCCTGGCTCGGCCAGTGCATGCGCGCCTGGCGCTGTCCGCGGCGCGCCGCGCCGACGCCGGGCCACAGGGCTCCGAGCTGGTGCACGGCGCGTTCGGCCTGGAGCGCGGGCGTGCCCTCGCCCAGTTCCAGGCCGTGGCGGCCGCCGGTGAAGTTGGTGAGCAGGCCGGCGCGACCGGGCTGGCAGCGACTGGTCTCCCAGGCGGTCTGCAGCGGCAGGTCGCTGTACAGCGCGCCGCTCATGGCGTGGCGCGTGGCCCACACGCGCTCGTCGAAGCCGATCATCAGTTTGGCATTGCTGCCGTAGCGCAGGCCGGCGATGGCGGCGCGCTTGGCCGGCGGCAGGTCCAGGTCCAGGCGCACGCGCCGCAGTGTGGTGAAGGGCAGCGCCAGCACCACGCGCCGCGCCACGACCTCGCGGCTGGCCGCGCCGCGGCGCAGGCCCAGCACATAGGCACCGTCGCCGCGCTGGCGCAGCGATTCCAGCGCGGTGCCGGTGTCGATGGCGTCGGCCAGACCGGCCGCCAGCCGCTGCACCAGCAGATCGTTGCCGCCGCGCACGTGGTAGCGCTCGTCGCTCTCGCCGAAAATGTGGAACTGCTCCGTGCCCGTGCCGATGAAGTCGATCAGGTTCAGCGCGGACTGCTCGGCGCATTCCAGACCCATCTCGGTGGTGTAGGCCACTTCGATCAGCGTGCGCAGCCAGCCGCGGACGCCAAGGCGATCGAGGTAGTCACTCAGGCTCAGGCGATCCAGCGTCTCCATGCCGCCCGGTGCGGCGTAGGTGACGGGCGCTTCGGGCAGGGTCTCGGCGTCGCGCGCGATCTGCGCCGCCAGCGGAGCGAACTCGCGCAGGATCTCGGCCTCGGTGTAGCGGCGCCCGCCGCACCACCACACCTCGCCGTAGGCCGCCGTGGCGTCAGTATTCAGGTCGTCCAGGGCCAGGCCCAACTCGGCCGCGAGGGCGCGCACGCGCGCATGGCCACTGTCGATGAGCTCGCCGCCGAGCTCGCACACCTGCTCGCCACGCTCGCCGAAGTGCCCGCGCAGGCTGAGCACGCGCCCACCCACGCGCTCGCGCGCCTCGAACAGCCGTACCGGCACGCCGGCCTGGCGCAGGCGGTAGGCACACACCAGGCCCGCCATGCCCGCGCCGACGATGGCGATGGCCTCCGCGTCGCCCGCGCGCCGCGGCGCGGGCGCACAGGCCGCCAGGGCCAGCCCCGCCGACAGGGTCGCCGTCTGGCCGAGAAAGCGCCGGCGCGCGGCGTCCACGCGCGCCTCGGCCGCGCGCTGCTGCAGGGCGTCGAGGGATTCGCCACTGCGCCGCGACAGCGCTGCCAGGGCAGCGGTACGGCGCAACAGCTGGAACAGCGGCGTGCGGGACATGGCCTGGTCTCCTGCGTGGATGGGACACGGAGCAGAACGCCGCGGCGGACGCGGGCGAACAGCCGGCAGCATCGGCGATGCGTGCCGCCGCGCTCAAGCCGCGGCGCAGCGCGCCCCTCGGCTATGCTCGGCGCCCATCCCGGAGGAAGCCGATGTCCGCCAGTCCCTACACCCCGCCGCAGGCCGCGCTGGTCGACGCCCCGCCGGGCAGCCACGACGACGCCGTGGCCATCCGCGAGGCGCACCTGCGCCACGAGGTGCAGTTGAAGTCGGTGGGCCTGCTGTACTACCTCGGCGGCATCGGCATGGCGGCGGCCATCGTCGCCGGGGTGCTGGGCGTGATCGAGCACAAGCCAGCCCAGCCTGCGCCCACCGCGGCCATGCTGGTGCCGCTGCTGGTCTATGTTGCCTTCGGCGCCGGCGCCTTTGCCGTGGGCTACGGCTTCCGTGGGCTGCGGCCGTGGGTGAAGATCCCCGGCACGATCTTCGCGGTGCTGGGCCTGATCAGCTTCCCCGTCGGCACCCTGATCAACGGCTGGATCCTGTATCTGATCCATGGCCGCAAGGGCCGCACGGTGCTCGGCCCGGACTATCGCCGCATCATCGCCGCCACGCCGCAGGTGAAGTACCGCCGCGGCGTCGGCGAGTGGATCGTCCTCGGCCTGCTGCTTGCCCTGCTGCTCGGCGTACTGGCGCTGCTGGTGGCGACCACGCTGCGGCGCTGAGGCGCTAAAGCCGCAATCACTGCCACGGCGTAATCAAGAACTTAATCACAACATTCACATATACATTAGGAACAGCCAGGCGGATGATGCGCGACGAAGAATTGCCGCAAGTAGTTTGCTAACCCTCCGTGCACTGTCTGAAGCTGCTCGCCCTGATCCCGCTGACCGTCGCTCGCGCTTCCCTGGCGGCGAGCGATCTCGTGGTGGAGGTCGACCGCCCGGACGGCGACACCGGCACGATGCACTACGCCGAGGGGCTGACCCTCACCGCCCCCTGCGCGCGGCCGCTGCGGCTGCCGGGCAGCGCGCCCGACGGAGACACCCTGCTGCCGCTGCCGGGTCCGTCGTTCCGCCTGCCCGGGGCGCGCTACCTGCTGCTGGGCTGGTCGTCCAGCGGCGGGGGCCTGCAGGGCGTGCACGCGCTGCTGCTGGCCTGCGGCGACGCGACACTGCGCGTGGTCGATCGCCTCGACGTGGTGACCGACCGCGCGCACGCCGGCCTGCTGGTGCACCAGGACGCCGACGGCAACGTGGCCCTGGGCCTGCCGCCACCACCGGATGAGCCCGTGCACGAGCCCGAGGCATGGGCGCTGTCGCACAGCGACGGCGCGTCCGCGTTGACCCTGGAGTCGATGCGCCGCTTCGTCTATGTCCCGCTGCCGTCGAACCGCGCCGACCCGTTCTATGCGCCACCCGCGCAGCTCGGGCGGCGTCCGCAACGGGTGGCCTGGATCCGCGTCAGCGCCGGCGGGTTTGTCCTGCCCGCGGAACCCGGCGCCTCCAGCGCCCCATAGGTCCACCCGGGGCAGCGCGGCGATTTCGCTGCGTCTTCACGCCGTCGCGACAACAATGACGTTCGGCGCAGCACCGGCCGACAGGAACGCAGCGTGGGGCGTGCGGTCGAAGCGCCGTGGGCAAGACAGCCGGAAGGGGTCGGCTGCGGCGTCCACTCCCTGCCGCGCAGCATGCCAGGCCCGGTCGACGGGGCATGCCTGCGCCGCCCACCCTGCGACCTGCGGAGCCCCGCGACATGATCTGGATGTGGCTGGCCTTTCTTGCCTTCGTGCTGCTGATGCTGGCGCTGGATCTCGGCGTCTTCCATCGCAAGGCCCACGTGGTCAGCGTGAAGGAGGCAATCGGCTGGTCGGCGCTGTGGATCGCACTCGGCTGCGCCTTCGCCGTCGTCGTGTACTTCGCCTATGACGGCCAGTGGTTCGGCCTCGGCACCCTGCCCGACCCGGTCGACGGCCTGCCCAACAGCGGCGCCACCGCGGTGGAGAAGTACCTCGTCGGCTACGTGGTGGAGAAGTCGCTCAGCGTCGACAACATCTTCGTCATCGCCATGATCTTCGGCTTCTTCGCCGTGCCGGCGCTGTACCAGCACCGCGTGCTGTTCTGGGGCATCCTCGGAGCGCTCGCCATGCGCGGCGCGATGATCGCCGTGGGTGCGCGCCTCATCACCGAGTTCCACTGGCTGCTCTACCTCTTCGCCGCCTTCCTCATCGTCACGGCGCTGAAGATGCTGCTCATGAAGACCGAGCACGCCAACCTGGACGACAACGCGGTGATCCGCCTGGTGCGGCGCTGGTTCCCGGTCACGGCGCGCTTCCACGGCGAGCACTTCGTGGTGCGCGCGGGTTCGGCCGCCTCGCGCGAGAGCGAGGTGCCCGGCGCGCCAGTGCAGCGCGACGAGGTGGTGGAGAGCGCCCGCCCCGGTACGCTGCTGCTGACGCCGCTGGCGCTGGCACTGATCCTGGTCGAAACCACCGACCTGATCTTTGCCGTGGACTCGATCCCCGCCATCTTCGCCATCACCGGCGACGCCTTCCTGGTGTTCACCAGCAACGTGTTCGCCATCCTTGGACTGCGCTCGCTCTACTTCGCCCTGGCAGGAATGATCGATCGCTTCCGCTATCTCAAACCCGCGCTCGCCCTGGTGCTGCTGGTGGTCGGCGTGAAGATGCTGCTGGCGGAGTGGCTCAAGCTCGCGCTGGGCCGGCACTTCAATCTGTATCTGCTGGCCGTGGTGCTGGGCATCCTGGCGCTGGGCGTGGTGGCGTCGCTGCTGAGCGGCGCCCGTTCGCGTCCGCGCGACGGCGCCACCTGAGTCAACGCAGGGCGCGACCGGGGAGCCATGACGCCCCGGTCGCGCCTCACCTCAGAAGCGCAGGCCCAGGCTCAGGCCATACACCCAGGGGTCGACGTTGGCGGTGCCGATGTCGGCGCCGTCGAGCTTCACCTGGGTATCGAAGTCGAGGTAGCGCGCGTCGCCGCGCAGGAACAGGCTGTCGGTCAGGGCGACGTCGACGCCGAGGTTGAAGTTGTAGCCGTTGGAGCCGCCGGCGGAGAGGTCGCTGCCGGCGATGGCGCCGATGGCGCGCTCGCCGCTGAGGCTCACACGCGTGTAGCCGAGGCCGACGAAGGGCCGGAAGCGGCTGCCGGGCAGGAAGTGGTAATTGACGCTGAGCGAGGTCGGACGATGGGAAACCTTGCCCACGTCGCCGAGACCCGCCAGCGAGACGGTGTGATTGAAGCGGCCGAGGCCGGTCCACAGCTCGGCCGACCAGTTCTCGTCGAAGCCATAGGCGAAGCTGGCCGTGGTGCTGGCGTCATCGTCGATGCTGGCGCGGGCGCCGGCGAGCGTGCCGTTGCCGCCCTTGGGGTTGACGCTGCTGACGCCGAGCGTGGCGGTGAAGGACTGGGCGGCGGCAGTGGTGGCGATACAACTGCCGATGAGGGCAAGCGCGAGCGTGGCCTTGCGGAGCATGGCGGGGTGTCCTCGTGAGTGTGGGGGCTGGCGGCCGCGCGATCGCGGCCGCGGCGAAGACTGCCGGCGGCGAGGTCAATCGCCCGTGATGCCGGCGTGCGCGCGGCGTGAAGGCGCGCGGATCAGAGCGCGCCGCGGCGCTTGAGTTCGGTGTAACGGTTGACCAGGGCGATCGGCAGCTGCTGCGGCTCAACATCCAGGCAGGGCACGCGCGACTCCTCCAGCAGGGCGAACTGGCGACGGCGGCGTTCGAGGTATTGCGCGGTGGCCGCGTGGGTCAGCGCGGCATCCAAGCCGTCCACCGGTGCTGCGAGCGCGGCATCGAGGATGTGTTCGCGCAGGCTGGCCAGCACCACGAGGTGACGCCGGCGCAGCAGGGCCAGCGCCGGGCGCAGGCTGTCGTCGTCCTCGTCGCGCAGATTGGAGACGATCACCACCAGGCTGCGCTTGGACTGCCGGCGCAGCAGATCCACCGCGGCGGCGTAGTAGTCGGGTGCGTGCAGCGTGACGTCGAGGTCGTAGCTGGCTGCCAGCAGCGCGTTCAGCGCCGCGTGCGACTTGCGCGGCGGCACGTAGCGCTCGACGCCGCCGAAGCTCATCAGACCCACCGCGTCGCCCTGGCGCAGGGCCACGTGGGCCAGCAGCAGGCAGGCGTTGAGGGCGTGGTCCAGATGGGAGAGCGCGCCGTCGCGCGCATGCATGCGCCGGCCGCAGTCGAGCAGCAGCAGCACCTGCTGATCACGCTCGTCGCGGTACTCGCGCGAGACCAGACGGCGCACACGCGCGCTGGCCTTCCAGTCGATCTGTCGCGGCGTGTCGCCCTGGCGGTACTCGCGCAGCTGCTGGAACTCCAGGCCCTCGCCGCGGCGACGGCGCTGCAGCACGCCCAACTGCGACAGGCGGTGGTCAGTCGCCAGCAGGGCGTAACGCACCAGGGCCGAGAAATTCGGATACACGCGCACCGCGGACGGCGCGCCGGCGTCGAGGCGCCGCTCCCACAGGCGCAGCGGCGAGGCCAGGCGCAGCTCCACCGCGCCGAAGCGCAGCTCGCCGCGGCGCAGCGGCCGCAGGCGGTAGTGCAAGGTCACACGCTGCCCGGCGGCGAGCCTGACGGGCTGCGGCAGGCCGGAGACCTCCGCCGTATCGGGCACGTGATCGAACAGGCGCAGACGCAGCGCGCCAGCGTCGCCCGCCTGCAGCTCCAGGGACACATCGCTGTCCACGCCGAGCGACAGCGCATGGGCGTGGCGGCGCCGCACCTGCGGCGGGGCGCGGCGCCCCAGCAACAGCGCATCCAGCGCCAGCAGGCCCGCGGCCAGCACGCCCGCCGCGAGCCACACCAGGTGCCAGCGCGGCGCGAAGGAGGCCAGCACGGCCAGCGCCAGCACCGCGGTGGCCAGCGCCAGCGCGCCCGCCGTCGGCACCAGCAGCCCGCGCCGCGGCGCGGCCGCGCGGGCAACGTCCGCAGCGATGGCAAGGCCTTCGCTCACAGGCGTGGCGCCTCGATCTTCTCCAGCAGCTCGGCAATCAGCGCGTCGGCGCTGCGTCCCTCCACCAGCAGGTCGGCGGCCGGCTGGATGCGGTGGCGCAGGGCCGCCGGCGCGAGCTGCTTGAGGTCATCCGGGGTGACGAAGTCGCGCGCGCGGATCAGCGCCAGGGCGCGGGCGGCGCGCACCAGGGCGATGGCGCCGCGCGTGCTCGCGCCGCTGCCGATGCCGGGGAAATCGCGCGTGGCACGCACGATGCGCAGGGCGTAGGCCTCCACCGCCGCGTCCACGCGCACGTGCGCGGCCAGGGCCTGCAGCTTCACCAGGTTCTCCGGCTGCACCACGGTCTGCACACGCTCCACCGGTAGGCGCTCCACGCTGCGGCGCTGCGTCACCGCGCGCAGGATCGACAGTTCCTCGTCCTCGTGCGGGTAGTCGATCAGCACCTTGAGCAGGAAGCGGTCGAGCTGCGCCTCGGGCAGGGCGTAGGTGCCCTCCTGCTCGATCGGGTTCTGCGTGGCCAGCACCATGAAGGGCGCCTCCAGCGCCTGCGCGCGCCCGTCCAGGGTCACCTGCGCTTCCTGCATGACCTCCAGCAGCGCCGCCTGGGTCTTGGCCGGCGCGCGGTTGATCTCGTCGGCCAGCACGAAGTTGGCGAACACCGGGCCGCGGCGCGTGGTGAACTGCGCGCTGGCCGGGTCGTAAACGGTGTGGCCGGTGACGTCGGCCGGCATGATGTCCGGGGTGAACTGGATGCGCGCGTAGTGGCCGCCGACGGCGCGGGCCAGCGCCTGCACCAGCAGGGTCTTGCCCAGGCCCGGCACGCCTTCCAGCAGCACGTGGCCGCCGGCGAGCATGGCGGCCAGCACCTCGTCGACCACGCCGGGCTGGCCGATGAAGGCCTGGCCCAGGGCGGCCTTGAGGCGTTGCACCAGGTCGCTGGCGCGGGCGAAGGATTCGGCGGGGATGCGCGCGGCGTCGTTCATGCGGGTCACTCGCTGGCGGCAGAAACGGGGGAGGATCGCGCTGCGGCGCGGCGACGCGGCGCGGCGTGCAGCGCGCGGCAGGCGCGCGCCAGGGCGATGAAAGCGGCGGCATCGGCCGGTACGGACGCATCGACCACGGCCTGCGCCATCAGACGCGGCAGACCGTAGCGCTGCTGCAGGAAGGCCACGAGATCCGCCGGCGCCAGGGCGCGCGCGTGCGGATGTTCGCGCGCCACGCGCGTCAGCGCCGCCTCGCGCGCGGCGCGCGCCAGCTCGGCGCGTGCCTGCTGCGACCACAGCAGACGGCCGCTGGCGCGCAGGTGCTCGAGCAGGCGCCGGCGCACGGGTTCGGGGTCGGCGCGCACAGGGCCGAAGCGCGGCATGCGCGACCACAGCCACAGCACCACAAGCACGGCAAGACTGGCCAGCACGCGCCAGGCGTGGCGTCCCAGCCACTGCCCCAGCCCACCCTCGGGCGGACCGTGGAACACCACCTCGGCGGGCGCGCCGCCAAGCTGCAGCAGGCGCCAGAGGAACTCCGCGTTGTCGGCGCGGGCCAGGTCCCAGTTGGCGGCGAAGCGCAGGTCGTTGATCGCGGTGAGGCGGCCGCGGCCGAGCTCGCGATGCAGCACGCGCACACCGTCGCAGCCCGACAGCTGCCACAGCGGCGGCTCCGCGCTGGACAGGCTCTCGGCACCGGCCACGGCGGCGCGCAGCGCGGGCTCGCCCAGGCTGTCCACGCGCAGCAACGAGGACGACGTCACGGCGATCTGCTCGCGCCGGTCGCCCCAGTCGCCGAGGTCCCAGCCCACGGCGTCCTGACAGGAGCGCCGATCCGGCTCGGCGCGACGCAGGCCGAAGGCATCGAACACCGGATCGCCGCTGCCGGTGCGTTCGGACTCGACGATGAGGTGGGCGCCGTCCTGCACCGCTGCGCGCAGCCGCGCCAGCGCGGCGGCCGAGACGTGGCCGCGCGGCGCCGGCAGCACGATGACGCTGCCGGCGGCATAGCGCGGCGCGCCCTCCAGGCCGACCTCGTAGCGGCTCCTCACGCCGAAGCGCTCGAGCAGGCGCGCCGCGGCGAGGAAGCGATTGTTCCAGGCCTGCTCCTGCGGCGGCACCGGGGTGCTGACCTCGCGCCGCTCGTAGCTGCGCACGAACCACAGCGCGGCCAGTCCCAGCAGCAGCCCGAGCAGCAGCACGGTGGCCAGGCCGCGCCTCACGCGGCGCCCCCGGCCGCGGCGCGCGGCATGGCGCCGGCGTGCTGCGCGCACAGCGCCTCGATGCGCTCCGGTGCGGGCAGGCGCGCGGCATAGGCGGCCTCGCTCCACACCGGCAGCAGGGCAGTGAAGTAGTCCGCCGCGGCCGCCGGCAGCGCGCGCTGGGCCAGGGTCAGCACGTCGCCCTCGGTGGCGCCGCGGCGCACCACCAGGCCACGCTCGTGCACCACGTGCGACAGCGCGCCGCGGTACAACAGGGACAGCGCCTCGCGCCGGCGGCCGGCGGCGAGGAGGGCACGCGCCGCGGCGGGAATGTCCGGCGGCAGACTGTCGGGATGGATGGCCAGACCGAACAGCTGCGCGGGAGCGGCGGCGCGCCCCGCGGGCGCGCTGCGCCCCGGCCAGTGCCGCACCAGCAGGCCCAGGCCCACCACCACCAGCGCCGCCAGGGCCACCCAGGCGACCACGCGCAGCACCTCGGCCAGCAGCGTGGCCAGCTTGCCGAGGGTGGCGCCGTCCGACCGCCGCGGCGCCGCGGTCCCGGCGCGCGGAATCGCCACCCAGCGGCGTTCGCTGCGCGCGCTGCCGAACGCGGCGTCGGCCAGCACCTCGCGCGCGGCGCGCTGCACCGGCGTCTCCTGCGGCGCGTAGGGCGCCGGGCACATGCCCGTATCCCGGGCAGCGTCGGCGGCGGCGGGGGCGGCGGCGTCGGGAGCTCCCTCGCTCCCCGCCGCGTCCTCGCCCGCGTCGGCGGCGAGCGTCTGCGCAACCGCGTCGGCACCTGCTGCTGCCACGGCGGCGACCGCCGGCAGCGCACGCAGCGGCGGACAGGCCAGTGCGGCGGCCGCGAGCAGGATCAGCAGGCCCGCACGCGCCCGCTGCGCGACGCGCCGCTCGGCCATGCGGCGCAGCGACACTTCCACGTCCCAGCCCTCCAGCAGCACGCGGCGGTTGAGGTACAGGGCGAAGCCGCCGGCCACGTAGAAGGGCTCGATGAGGCTGATCGCGGTGACGTAGGCGGCCGTGTCGCGCCAGGTCCACCAGTCCGTGGCCGTGGCCAGGTGCGACCACAGATCGCCGCGGCCATCGCGCGCCCACTGCAGGTCGGTACCGAACAGTTGCGCCAGGGCATACAGCCCGTACAGCACCACCAGCTCGAAGCAGGCGCAGACGAAGGTGAGGCCGAGCGCGTGCGCGCCGGCGCGCTGCTTGAGCAGGCGCCGCCGCGCCGCCGCGGCGCGCCCGCGCTGACGCTCCAGCTGCGTGACTGGCAGGGTGAAGGAGCGCGCGTAGTCCCACAGGCGCGCCAGCAGCGACCAGGCCAGTCCCGGGCTCAGCACCTCGCGCCAGGCGGCGAGGGTGGCGCCGAGCGTCGGCACCTCGCCGAACACCGCCCGGCCGAGCACGTGCAGCAGCCAGCGGTCGGCGACGGGCTTCATCCACCACAGCAGCAGAGCGGCGAGCCAGGGCTGCGCGCGCAGGGCCAGCGACAGGGCCAGCGCCAGCGGCAGGTAGACCGCCGCCCACACGCGCCACAGCGGGGCGGCCCAGTGCGCGGCCATGCGGAAGCCGAGGTCCACCGCCTCCCAGCCCTGGCGCGGGCGCAGCACCACGGCCACCTTATCGAGCTGCACGCGGCGCCTCCGCGCTCGGCGCCGCCGCCCGCCCGGCCAGGCTGAAGTAGGCCAGCACCAGCAGGCTCAGCAGCGCGCCGACGCCGTACTTCAGCGGCGGATCGAGGGTCAGCGGCGACCAGAAGCCCTCCACCACCGCGGCGGCGAGGAACATCAGCGCGGCGCCGCCGACGAGGCGAAAGGCCACGCGCCCCTCGGCCACCAGCGCCGCACGGCGCGAGCGCGGTCCCGGCATGAGCATGGCGCCGCCGAGCTTCAGGCCGGCGCCGCCGGAGATGACGATGGCGCCCAGCTCCAGCGCGCTGTGGCCAGCGACGAAGGACCAGATCTGCGTGCCCAGCCCGACCTGGCTCAGGTGGCCGAGCACGGCGCCGATGAACACGCCGTTGAACAGCAGGAAGAACACGCTGCCCAGGCCGAGCAGCGCGCCGCCGGCGAAGGTCTGGAAGCCGATGCGCACATTGTTCCAGACGTAGAAAGCGAACATCTCGAAACTGCCGGCGGCCTCGCGCCGACCCAGGTGCGGGTTGTCGGGGCTGTACATGCGCTGCAGCTGGGCCAGTTGCTCGGGCGGGATCACCACGGCGGCGAAGTCCGGCCAGATCTGGATCGCCGCGAGCAGAGCCAACAGCGGGCCGAAGAACAGCAGGCAGGCCAGCCCCAGCGCACGCCGCTCGCGCCGCACGAGCGCGGGAAAGCCCGCGGTGAGGAAATGCCCGAGGCCCTGCTGCGCCGGCGCCGCGGCGGCGTACAGGGCGTGGTGGCCGCGCAGCACGAGCTGGTGCAGGCGCTCCACCAGGGTCGGCCCGTAGCGGCGCTCACGCGCCAGGGCGAGGTGGTTGCACAGGGCGCGGTAGGCCGCCGGCACGTCCGCCGCCGCCAGCGGCGCGGTCACGGGCGTTGGCGGCGGTGTCGACGGCTTGCCGCGGCGCGACGGACGCGCCGCGCGCGCGACCAGCCAGGCCTCGAAGCGCGCCCACAGCTCGGCGTGACGCCGCTCGAACTCAGCCTGGCGCATGGCCGACCAGATGGTTGGCCATGGCCGTGAGCTGGGCAGCGGGCTCGCCCTGCCCTTCACGCAGCCAGGGCGCAGCCAGCGCCGCCAGCTCGGCCGCGCGCGCCGGTCCCAGCTGCGGCGCGCGCTCGGCGAAGTCCAGCACGCAGCGCGCCTCGTCCAGGCTCAGCCCCGGCGGCGGCGGCAGCGGCTCGGCCGCCGGGATGCGGCGCTCCTCCACGCGGCGGTCGGCGTACACCACCAGCGTGCCGGCGACGAAGTCGCCCAGGCGCTTGAACTCGCGGTTGCCGAGCATGGCGGCAAGGCCACCGAGGTAGCATGCCGGCAGGAAGTCGGCAAAGCGCAGCAGGTTGCGCGTCAGCGCCGCGCCCCAGCCCAGCGGCGCGCCGTCGTCGCGCACCACCTTCAGGCCCAGCGCCTTCTTGCCCGGGGTGGCGCCGTCCAGGCGCGCCTCGCACCAGGCCGGCACCAGCCACTCCAGCGCGAACCAGCACAGCAGCCACAGGCCCACGCCGAGGCGGCCGAGCTGGCCCAGGACGATGGCCAGTGCGATCAGCACGGCCAGGCGCCAGAGGAAGTCCAGCAGCCAGGCCAGGGCGCGCGGTACCGGCCCCGCCACGCGCAGGTGCAGGGCGATGCCTTCGGGTGTGGCGACGCTGTGGACCGTGTCCAGCATCACTCGTCGAAGAAGATGTCGCGGTAGCTGGTGTAGCAGGCGATGAGCATGACCGGGAACAGGACCAGCCAGCCGAGGAAGAGCGGCAGGGTGGCCACCACCGCCAGACCCAGCAGGCACAGGCCGAACACCAGGAAGGGCACGAAATTCACCAGGCAGGCGCGGAAGCTCAGGCGCAGCGCCTGCAGCGGCGGCGTGTCGTGCAGGGCCACCAGGGCCGGGGCGAAGTAGGTGGCCATGATCAGCGGCAGCAGCAGGGCCAGCACCAGCAGCACCACCAGTACGACGATGAGGTCGCCCTTGAGCACGCCGCTCATGCCGAGCAGCACCGCCGGCACGCCGACCACGAGGATCAGGCACAGCGTTGCGCCGATGTAGATTCCGGCCAAGAGCGCCAGACCGCCGAAGCGCGCCACCACGCCGTCGATGACTTCGCTGATGCCGCCGGCGCCGCCGCGCCGCAGTGAATCCGCCAGCAGCGCCACCGCCGCCCCGGAGAATGGCGTGATCGCCTGCTGCACGATGCCGCCCACGATGGGCAGGAACTGCAGGGCGATGCCCAGCGCCATCACCACCAGCATGAGCACCACCCACGCGCCGGGGTTGAGGCTGAGCAGCTCCCAGGCGGCGGCGATCCAGTTCCAGCCCCGCCCCGCCGCCACGCGCCGCGGCTCCCGGCGCAGGGCCTCGGCGCCCTGCGCCACCACCACGTCCGCCACCGCAGCCCGCGGCGCCTCGTACGGATTGCCCGACATCGATGTCTCCCCGCCCATGGTCCGTGCCAACGATAGCCGATGGCGCCGCCGAACAGCGCGCGCCGCGGTGGCGCTCACACCGTCAGCTGCATGCCCGGCCGCGCCAGCTCCACGCGCGCGCCGTAGCGCTCGCGCAGGCACTGCGCCAGCGGCTCGCGCGCGATGTCCTCGCCGTGCACCAGGCACACCGGCGGACGGCCGCTGCCGGCGCCGGCACTGATGCCGCCGTACCACTGCAGCAGGCCGGCCTGGTCGGCATGCGCCGACAGGCCGCCCACCGTGTGGCGCGCGGCGTTGACGCTGATCCATTCGCCGAACAGCTTGACCTGGCGTACCCCGTCCACCAGCAGGCGCCCCAGCGTGCCCTCAGCCTGGTAGCCGACGAACACGATGTGGGCATCACGCCGACCGAGGTTCTGCCGCAGGTGGTGGCGGATGCGTCCGCCGTTGCACATGCCCGAGCCGGCGATGATGATCGCGCCGCCCTTGAACTCATTAATCGCCTGCGACTCGGCCACGGAGTCGGTGAAGCTCAGATTGGGCAGGCGCAGCGGATGCGGGCGCGCGCGCCACAGCGCCCGCGCCTCGGTATCGAACAGGTCCTCGTGGCCCTCGTACACCTCCACCACCTTGGTCGCCATGGGGCTGTCCAGGAAGATGCGGAAGCGCGCCAGGTTCCAGGCCTCGAAGTGCTGCGCGAACCAGTACAGCAATTCCTGCGTGCGCCCGACCGCGAAGGCCGGGATGACCACGTTGCCGCCGCCGGCCGCGGCCGCCTCGATGATGCCGGCCAGCTCGACCAGGGTGTCCTCGCGCGAGCGGTGCAGGCGGTTGCCGTAGGTGGACTCCAGCAGCACCAGATCGGCGCGCTCGATCGGCGCGGGGTCGCACAGGATGGGCGTGCCGCGCGGGCCGAGGTCGCCGGAATACACCAGGCGCCGCGCCGCACCGTCCTCATCGGCCACCAGTTCGACCGCGGCCGAGCCGAGGATATGGCCGGCGTCGTGCAAGGTCAGGCGCACGCCCTGCAGGATCTCGCGCGTCTCGCCGTAGGGCAGCGGCTGCATGCGCTTGAGCGCCTCGCGCACGTCCTCGCGCGTGTACAGCGGCGGCAGCGGGCGGCGGCCGCGGCGCATGCGCTCGCGGTTCTCGCGCTCCAGATCCGCCTCGGCCAGGGCCACGGCATCCTCCAGCATGATGCGCGCCAGATCGGCGGTGGCCGGGTGGGTGTGGATGGGACCGCGAAAGCCGCGCCTGACCAGCAGCGGCACGCGGCCGATGTGGTCGATGTGCGCGTGCGACAGCACCAGCGCGTCGATGCGCCGGGCGTCGAAGGGAAAGGGCTCGGCATTGCGCCGTTCGGACTCGGGGCTGCCCTGGATCTGGCCGCAGTCGAGCAGCACGCTGCCCGCGCTCGTGGTGACCCGGTGGCAGGAGCCGGTGACCTCGCCCGCGGCGCCGCAGAACTCGACCTGCATGGATGACCCTCGGATGGCGGGTCGCACGACCCGGCCCGATTATGCCGCGCTCCGGGGGCGCCCCCCGGCTGCGGCGCGGGCCCGGACCGTGACGGGGCAATGACCTTAGACACTGTATGCTGCGCGGTTGCACACCTACCCTGCCGCGCGCCAGCCCGCCCGGAAGCCCGATGAATCGCACCGCTCCCCCGTCGCTTGCCTTCGCCCCCGGCCCGGCGCCCGCCGCGGCGCGCGCGGCGATCCGCTGAGGCCGCGCCTCCCCTGCCACGGCCCCGTGCCCGCGAGAAACCGCCCATGAAGCTCCTGCCCCGCCTCCTCGTCGCCGCCGTCACCCTGGGCCTGTCGCTCGGCGCCGCTGCCAGCTACCACGCCCTGGACGTGAAGGAATTTGACCGCGCCGTGTCGCCATGCCGAGACCTCGACGCCTTCGTCAATGCGCGCTGGCTCGCCGCCAACCCCATCCCCGATGACCAGACGCGCTGGGGTGCCTTCAATCAACTGCGCGAGAAGAGTCTGCAGACCCAGCACGCGATCGCTGAGGAAGCCGCGGCCAAGCTCGACCGCGTCGGGGCCGATTCGATCGACTACCGGGTCGGCGCGTTCTACCGCGCCGGCATGGACGAGGCGGCCATCGCGGCGCGCGGCTACGCGCCGATCAAGGCCGAGCTGGCGCAGATCGCGGCCCTGCGCGACGGCGCCGCCGTGGCCGCCTACCTGCGCGAGCGTCACGCGCGCGGCCTCGGCGGCGTGTTCGGCTTCTACGCCAGCGCCGACTACAAGAACGCGGCGCGGCAGATCGCCTACGCGCGCCAGGGCGGGCTGGGCCTGCCCACGGCGGAGTACTACAGCAAGCCCGAGCACGCTGCGCTGCGCGACGCCTACGTCGCCCACGTCGCGCGCCTGTTGCAGTTGGTCGACGTGCCGGCAGAGGCGGCACAGCAGCAGGCCCAGGCGGTGATGGCGCTGGAAACGCGCCTGGCCAAGGCCTCGCTGTCGCCGGTGGAACTGCGCAAGCCGGAGAACCAGTACCACTTCGTCAGCGTGGCCGAGGCCGACCGCCTGACACCGCACTTCTCCTGGAGCGCCTATCTGGCCGCTCAGGGCGTGGACGCGAAGGACGGCTTCTCGCTGTCGCAGCCCGGCTTCTTCGCCGCGCTGGACACGCTGCTGGCCGAGGTGCCCGCGGCCGACTGGCAGGCCTACCTGCGCTACCACGCGGTCGAAGACGCCGCCGACTACCTGGCGCCGGCCTTCGCCGAAGAGTCCTTCGCCTTTTACGGCAAGACACTGTCGGGCCAGCCGCAGATGAAGCCGCGCTGGAAGCGCGTGCTGGACAGCACCAACGAAGCGCTGGGCATGGCCCTGGGCGAACTGTACGTCGCGCGCGCCTTCAGCCCCGAGGCCAAGCAGCGCATGAACACGCTGGTGCAGAACCTGCGCCTGGCGCTCAAGGCGCGCCTGGAACACCTCGAATGGATGAGCGAGGCCACGCGCCGCCAGGCCCTGGCCAAGTGGGAGACCTTCCTGCCCAAGGTGGGCTATCCCGACACCTGGCGCGACTGGAAGGGCCTTGCGCTCAAGCCCGACGACTACTACGGCAATGCCCTGGCCGCCGCGAAGTTCAACCACGACTGGCAGCTGGCCAAGGCGGGCAAGCCCACCGACCGCCAGGACTGGGGCATGACGCCGCAGACGGTGAACGCCTACTACCGCGCCACCGACAACACCATCAACTTCCCCGCCGCCATCCTGCAGCCACCGTTCTTCGACCCGCAGGCCGACGATGCGGTCAACTACGGCGGCATCGGCGCGGTGATCGGCCACGAGATGATGCACGGCTACGACGACAAGGGCAGCCAGTTCGACGCCCAGGGCAACAACGCCAACTGGTGGACGCAGGACGACCGCGAGAAATTCGAGGCGCGCACCGCCCTGCTCGGCGCCCAGTTCGACGCCTACGAGCCGCTGCCGGGCCTGCACATCAACGGCGCCCTGACCATGGGCGAGAACATCGCCGATCTCGGCGGCATCACCATTGCCTACGACGCCCTGCAACTGGCCCAGGCGGCGCAGCCGCGCGCCGCAGCGAGGAAAATCGACGGCTACACGCCGGCGCAGCGCTTCTTCCTCAACTGGGCGCGCGTATGGCGCGGCCAGTCGCGCCCCGAGGCCCTGCGCGTGCAGATCGCCTCCAACCCGCACGCGCCCGAGCGCTATCGCGCCATCGCCGCGCCCTCCAACCTGCCCGCCTTCGCCGCGGCCTTCGCCTGCAAGGCGGGCGACACCATGGTCCGCGCCGGCGACAAGCAAGTGAAGATCTGGTAACCACCGCGCTCCGCGCACCCTGCTCCAACGCCACCGCGGCTCGCGCCGCTGCAAGGAAACCACCATGCAAAATCGCTACGTCAAACCGCTCGTCCTCGCCATCGCCTGCGCGGTGTCGGGTGCCGCCTGCGCCGCCACCGAACCGCTGCGCGGCCTGGATACCGCCCACTTCGACGCCAAGGCGGCCGTCTGCGCCAATCTCAACGACCACGTCAACGGCACCTGGGCCAAGACGGCGCAGATCCCGGCCGATCGCACCACCTGGGGCAGCTTCGAGACGCTGGGCGAGCTGTCGCTGGAACGTACGCGCGGCCTGGCCGAGGAAGCGGCCAAGAATCTTGACAAAGCCGCTGCCGGCTCGATCGAGCAGAAGATCGGCGCCTTTTACCGCAGCGGCATGGACGAGGCGGCCATCAACAAGGCCGGCATCGAGCCCATCGCCGCCGACCTCAAGCGCATCGACGGCCTGAAGACGCCGGACGAGATCGCCGCCTTCCTCACCGACATGCACGCGGCCGGCATGCCGCTGCTGTTCGGCTTCGGCGGCGAGGCCGACTTCAAGAACTCCTCCACCACCATCGCCTACGCCGTGCAGGACGGGCTGGGCCTGCCCGAGCGCGCCTACTACCTCGAAGACGGCAAGGACGGCGCCTACAAGAAGATCCGCGACGCCTACGTCGCGCACATCGCCAAGCAGCTCGAACTCGGCGGCAGCGCCGCCGCCGACGCCACGGCGCAAGCCAAGACCATCCTCGCCTTCGAGACGCGCCTGGCCCAGGCCTCGTTCGCGCCGATCGAACTGCGCAACCCGGAGAACCAGTACCACTTCGTCAGCGTGGCCGACGCCGAGAAGGCCACGCCGCACTTCTCCTGGAGCAAGTTCTTCGCCGCCAACGGTGCGGAGGTGAAGAACGGCTTCTCGCTGTCGCAGCCGAAGTTCTTCGCCGAAGTGGACAAGATGCTGGCCGAGGTGCCCGCGGCCGAGTGGCGCGCCTACCTGCGCTTCCACGCCATCGACAGCGCGGCGCCCTACCTGTCCGACGCCCTGGCCACCGAGAACTTCAACTTCTACGGCAAGACCCTGCGCGGCCAGCAGGAAATGAAGCCGCGCTGGAAGCGCGTGCTGGGCTCGGTCGAGGACAGCATGGGCATGGCGCTGGGCCAGCTCTATGTGAAACAGTACTTTCCGCCGGAGGCCAAGCAGCGCGCCGACGAGCTGGTGCAGAACCTGCGCGTGGCGCTGAAGGCGCGCATCGAGAAGCTGGACTGGATGAGCGCGGACACCAAGAAGCTGGCCATGGACAAGTGGGCGAGCTTCATGCCCAAGATCGGCTACCCGGACGAGTGGCGCGACTGGACGGGACTCAGCGTCAAGGCCGACGGCTACTTCGCCAACGTCGCCGCCGCGGCCAAGTTCAACCACGACTGGAACGCTGCCAAGATCGGCAAGCCGGTCAACCGCAAGGAGTGGGGCATGACGCCGCAGACGGTGAATGCCTACTACAACCCGCTGCAGAACGAGATCGTCTTCCCGGCCGCCATCCTGCAGCCGCCCTTCTTCGACGCCAAGGCCGACGATGCCCTCAACTACGGCGGCATCGGCGCGGTGATCGGCCACGAGATGTTCCACGGCTACGACGACCAAGGCAGTCAGTTCGACGCCCAGGGCAACTTCAAGAACTGGTGGACGGCCGAGGACAAGAAGAAGTTCGAGGAGCGCACCGCGCGCCTGGTCAAGCAGTTCGACGACTACGTGGCCATCGACGGCCTGCACGTCAAGGGCCAGCTCACCCTGGGCGAGAACATCGCCGACCTCGGTGGCCTCAACGTGGCCTACGACGCGCTGCAGATGGCGCTGAAGAAGAACCCCGCGGAAGCCGGCAAGAAGATCGACGGCTACAGCGAGGACCAGCGCTTCTTCCTCAATTTCGCCCAGATCTGGCGCCGCGTGTTCCGTCCGGAGGAACTCAAGCTGCGCCTCAATACCGACCCGCACGCTCCGGCGTTCTTCCGCGCCATCGGCGCACCTAGCAACATGCCGGCCTTCGCCAGCACCTTCGCCTGCAAGCCGGGCGACGCCATGGTGCGCACGGGCGAGCAGCAGGTGGTGATCTGGTAAGGACCCGGCACACGCCGCGGTCGAAGAAAGGGCGCCCTCCGCGACGCCCTTTTTTCATGGCGGCCGCGGGCGTGCGCGCCGCGCGTGACCCGGCCGCCGCGGCGCGCTAGCCTGCCGGTCCGCCCCGGCCCGGAGCTCTGCCCTTGAGCACACCCACCCACGACCCCATCGAAGGCGGCTGCGACTGCCGCCGCATTCGCTACCGGCTGCTCGATTCGCCGCTGTTCGTGCACTGCTGCCACTGCCGCTGGTGCCAGCGCGAGAGCGGCGCCGCGTTTGCCTTGAACGCGATGATCGAGACGCGCCTCGTGCAGATCCTCGGGGACGCGCCGGACCTCGTGGATACCCCCTCGGCCAGCGGCAAGGGCCAGCGCATCGCGCGCTGCCCGCACTGCCGCATCGCCGTGTGGAGCCACTACGCCGGCGCCGGTCCGGCCGTTGCCTTCGTGCGCGTGGGCACGCTGGACGATCCCGACCGGCTGCCGCCGGACATCCACATCTTCACCGCGAGCAAGCAGCCCTGGGTGATCCTGCCCGCGGAAACGCCGGCGGTGCCCGCGTACTACGAGCGCGAGCGCTACTGGCCGGCTGCCAGCCTGGCGCGTCGCCGCGCGCTGCTGGCGTCGCTCCCGCCCGTCTGAGACCGCGGCAGCACGCGCCCGCCGCGACATCGGCGCGGCGGCCGGCGGCGCGGGCCGGCATTGTGGGCGCAGCGGAAACACTGCGCTGCCGCGCGGCGCGTTTATCTGCCGGCCGCGCAACGGCATGCTGCCGGCATGTCCGCCACCATCCGCCAACCCGTCCTGTTCCTCGGCCACGGCTCGCCCATGAACGCCATCGAGGCCTCGCCCTGGCGCGCGGCCTGGGCCGATCTGGGCCGGCGCCTGCCGCGCCCGCGCGCCATCCTGTGCGTCTCGGCGCACTGGGAGACCCGCGGCGTGTACGTCACCGCCGCCGCCGCGCCCGAGACCATCCACGACTTCTACGGCTTCCCCAAGGCGCTGTTCGACCTGCGCTACCCGGCGCCCGGCGACCCGGCGCTGGCGCGGCGCATCGCCGCCCTGGGCGCGGACCTGCCGATCCGCTGCGACCCCGGCCGCGGCCTCGACCACGGCGCCTGGAGCGTGCTGCACGTGATGTACCCGCAGGCCGATGTACCGGTGCTGCAGCTCAGCCTGGACACGCGCCAGCCCGGCCCCTGGCACTACGCCCTGGCCCGCCGCCTGGCGCCGCTGCGCGAGGAGGGCGTGCTCATCGTCGGCAGCGGCGACATCGTGCACAACCTCGGTCTGTTCCGCTTCCACGCCAGCGCCGGGCTGGACTGGGCGCTGCGCTTCCGCGACGAGGTCAACCGGCGCATCGCCGCGCGCGACCACGCCGCCCTGGCCGACTGGCCGCGCCTGGGCACGGACGCGCACCTGGCCATTCCCACGCCCGAGCACTACCTGCCGCTGCTGTACGCGCTGGCCCTAGAACGCGACGACGACAGCGTGGAAACCTTCAACGACGACGTAATCAGTGCGCTGTCCATGACCTCGCTGCTCATCGCACCGCAGCGCGGCTGAGGCGCGGCGCCGCACGCGCGGCTTGGCCCGGCGAGCGCAGGCGCGGATAATCCGCGCCCCGCTATGATGGACGCGCCCATGGCCTTCGTTCCCGGCCAACGCTGGATTTCCAATGCCGAGCCCGAGCTGGGGCTCGGCACCGTGCTGCGCGCGGAGGGCCGCAGCGTGCAGGTGCTCTTCGCCAAGGCCGGCGTGCTGCGCCAGTACGCCAGCCACTCCGCCCCGCTGGCGCGCGCCGAATTTCGCGCCGGGCAGAAGATCAGCGGCAACGGCCTGGCCTTCGCCATCGAGCGCGTGGAACACCGCGACGGCCTGCTGCACTACCACGGCGAGGGCCTGACCCTCGGCGAGGGCCAGCTCGACGACGTGCAGAGCCTGTCGCAGGCCGACGAGCGCCTGCTGTCCGGGCGCGTGGACCGCGCCGACCGTTTCGATTTCCGCCTGGAAGCCCTGCGCCGCCGCGCGCAGGCGCGCCGCACCCCGGCCTGGGGCCTCAACGCCGCGCGCATCGACCTGATCCCGCACCAGCTGCGCGTGGCCGAGATCGCCGCGCAGCGCCGCCCGCCGCGCGTGCTGCTGGCCGACGAGGTGGGCCTGGGCAAGACCATCGAGGCCGGCATGATCACCGCGCGCCTGCTCGCCGCCGGGCGCGTGGAGCGCGTGCTGATCCTGCTGCCCGAACCGCTGGTCTACCAGTGGTTCGTCGAGCTGCTGCGCCGCTTCAACCTGCAGTTCGCCGTGTACGACGCGGAACGCTGCGAGGCCATCGAGCAGGCCGGCGACGCGCGCAATCCCTTCGAGGACGAGCAGCTGGTCATCACCGATCTCGGTTTCCTCACCCGCCACCCCAAGCGCGCGCGCCAGCTGCTCGACGCCGAGTGGGACCTGCTGGTGGTGGACGAGGCGCACCACCTGGCCTGGACGCCCGAGGGCGGCAGCCTGGAATACGACATGGTGGACGCACTGGCCGCCGGCACGCCCGGCGTGATCCTGCTCACCGCCACGCCCGAGCAGCTCGGCCGCAGCGGCCACTTCGCGCGCCTGCGTCTGCTCGATCCGGCGCGCTTCCACGACCTGGAGCGCTACACCGCCGAAGCCGACGGCTACCGCCGCCTGTCGCAGATCGCCGAAGCGCTGCAACAGGGGCGCGCCCTCGATGCTGCCGCCCGCGCGGAACTCGCGCGGCGTCTGGCCGACGACGCGGGCAGCCTGGCCCTGCTCGACGCTGCCGCCAGCGGCGACGCCGCGGCCGCCGGCGCACTGCTCGACGCCCTCATCGACCGCCACGGCACCGGCCGCGTGATGTTCCGCAACCGCCGCGCCGTGGTGGGCGGCTTTCCGCGCCGTCAGCCCGACCTCACCCTCGCCGACGGCGAGGCGCTGAGCGAGGACCAGCGCCAGGCCTTGCTGGCGGAGTTCCACTCCGACCTGCAGCAGCCACCCAGCCTGACCGAACACGCCTACGCCGAGGACCCGCGCCTGCCCTGGCTGCTGGGCCTGCTCGATAACCACCCGCACGAGAAATTCCTGCTCATCTGCCGCAGCCAGGCCAAGGTGCTGGCGCTGGAGGAGGCCGTGCGCACGCGCAGCGGCCTGCCGCTGGCGCGCTTCCACGAGGGACTGTCGCTGCTGCAGCGCGACCGCAACGCCGCCTACTTCGCCCAGCCCGAGGGCGCCCGCCTGCTGATCTGTTCGGAGATCGGCTCGGAGGGTCGCAATTTCCAGTTTGCGCACCACCTCGTGCTGTGGGACCTGCCGCTCGACCCCGACCTGTTGGAGCAGCGCATCGGCCGCCTCGACCGCATCGGCCAGAAGCGCGACATCGCCCTGCACGCCTTCGCCTTCCGCGGCACCGCCCAGCACGTGCTGTTGCGCTGGTACGACGAGGGCCTGGACGCCTTCCGCGCCAGCACCGCCGACGGGCGCGAGCTGTTCAAGCGTTTCGGCGCCGACGTGGCGCGCCTGGCCGAGTCGCACGCGCGCGAAGCCATCGACCCCGACCAGGAGCTCGACGCCCTCATCGCCGAGACGCGTGCCGCGCACGAGGAGCTGTCGGCCCTGGTGCACGCCGGGCGCGACCGCCTGCTGGAACTGGCCAGCGCGCGCGAGGCGCGCGGGGAAACCCTGCGCCAGGCCCTGGCCGCGGCCGACGACGATGCCGACGCCGACCACTTCATCCTGCGCCTGTTCGAGCAGTTCGGCGTGGAGCACGAGGAACTGGACGGGCGCAGCGTGGTGCTCGATCCGGAATACCTCAGCACCGAGGGCTTTCCGGGCCTGAAGGAAGGCCCGCAGCAGGCCACCTTCGCCCGCGCCGAGGCGTTGGCGCGCGAGGACCTGCCGCTGCTGCGCCTGGACCACCCCATGGTGGCCGGCGCCATCGACCTGCTGCTGGAGGGCGAGCAGGGCAATGCCGCCCTCCTCGTCGACGACGTGCTGCCGCCGCGCACCGTGCTGCTGGAGGCCGTCTACGTGCTGGAGTGCGTGGCCGAGCGCAGCCTCGCCCCCGACCGCTTCCTGCCGCCCCTGCCCCTGCACGTCATCGTCGACACCAAGCTGCAGGCGCGCGACGGCTACGTGCCCAGCGGCCCTTCGCTGGCCAAGGCGGCCGATCGCGCCATCGATTTCGGCCGCTACCGCAAGTTCCTCGCCCAGCTCGTGCCGCCCATGCTGCAGCGCTGCGAAGCTCTGGCGCGCGAGCGCGCCGAGCGCGAGATCGCCCAGGCCCTGGCCCAGGCGCAGCGAGAACTCGGCGGTGAGGCCGCGCGCCTCACCGCACTGCGCGCGGTGAACCCGGCCGTGCGCGAGCAGGAAATCGAGGCGGTGAACGAAGAATTGGCGGAACTCTCCGACGCCCTGCCCAAGTCGCGCCCGCGTCTGGACGCCGTGCGCTTCGTCTGCAGCCCGGATTTCCTCGCCCTGCGTTGAGGCGCGCGCGTCGGCGCGGTCCGGCGCGAGCGTCCGGCACCGACCTCCAAGCGCCCCGCACCACGCCCCCCGCGCCGTGATCGTCGGCCGCGGGCCGGCGCAGCTCTAGCCGCGCCCGGTCGCGCCGCGCCCGGGATTGCACGGGCACACGCCGCGTTCGGAAAGCCCCCGCGCCGACGACGCACGAACGCGCGCCGCGTCGCCCGTCGCGTGGGGCCGCAGCGGCAGCGCTGGCTAGGGCATGGCGCCCAGATGCGCGCGCGTCAGCGCCGGCGGCAGTGCGCCCGCCAGGCCGCGCGGCGTGGTGGCGATATCGGCATCGCCCGGCAGCGGCGCGCCGTCGGCAGCGTGCGCCCACAGGGCATCCAGTGCGCGGTAGGCGTAGGGCAGCAGCGGAAGGTAGCGCGCCCCCAGTGCCGGCAGGCCGAGGAAGGCGTCGAAGTGCTGGGCGTTGTGCACGCGCCAGTAGCTCAGGCGACGCCCCGCGCCCTGCGCCCAGCGCGCGTAGGCACCGCCGGCTAAGGCTTCCGGCACGAGGCCGTCATCGCTGCCGTGGATGACGATCAGCGGCACGCCCGCCTGCGGCAGGCCGGCGCGGGTGGCGGCCACGCCGGCGCGCACGCGCTGCGCTGCGGCGTCATCGCCGCTCCACAGCGCGCGCAGGCACAGCAGACCCGGCAGGCTGGGATCGGCGCCCGCGGCGAGCGTATCGACCAGGCCGATGGCGGGGCTCGGCGGAATGCCGCTGCCGTCGCTGGCCCAGGTGGCGCGCTCGGCCGCGGTGCTGGCGCGCGGCGCGTGCTGCGCGTCGAGCGCGGCATAGCGGTAGCCGCAGGGCATGTCGCCGGCGCCGTAGCGGCCGTGCGCCGCGGCATAGCCCGCACCCACCGCGCGCCACAGGTCGAAACTCACGCTGAGCGCGCCGGCTTCCAGCGCGGCATCGGTCCAGCCGCTGGCATGCAGTTTCTCGCGCGCCTCGGCCGCCTGCGCCTCCGGCGTGGCCGCCGCCAGCAGACCGCGCGCGTGCAGGGCGGCGCAGCGCGCCAGCCAGGCCGGCGGCCTGGCCCCGCCCGGCCGCGCCAGCGCCACCGCGTCGAAGGCCGGATGCAGCAGGGCGCAGGGCTGCAGCAGCGCGGCCTCGGTGGTGTAGTCGTACAGCGGCCGCGCCGACGCCGCGCCGGGATACACGTTGGGCGACAGCGCGACGATGCCGGCAAAGGCGCGCGCCTCGGGCAGTTCGGCCAGGCGCAGCACCGCGCCGCCGCCGTTGGACACGCCCACGGCGAGCACGCGCGTGTTGGCGAAGTCGAAGCGCGGCTTGTCGGGAAAGGCGGCGCTCAGCTGCGCCAGGCCGAACTGCGCCGCCTGCAGCACGTGGCGGCCCCAGTCGGCTTCCGGGTTGTCGCCGGAATGCAGGTGCTTCACCGCCACCGTGTGCGGCGGCGCCGCGCCCGCCGGCGGTTCGAACTCCAGGCCCTCGCCGCGCGCGCCGCGCGTGCCGTC
>ENA-UOYA01000793-UOYA01000793.1-activated-sludge-metagenome-genome-assembly--contig:-NODE-793-length-37508-cov-8.167784_pt1 | contig 37508 bp, 32 predicted proteins | sample MGYA00238163_ERZ764804 | MGnify/ENA primary metagenome ERZ764804 (study PRJEB28919, sample SAMN05720223) | activated sludge metagenome | isolation source: Anaerobic digester | place: Hong Kong...
ACTCATTTTGTATTTTGCCGGAAGGTTTATCCAAAGTTGTACCATTTGGAAGTCACCGCCTTTTTTGCTCCATTCTTTTTCATGAAATTCTTTATGCAATACCCCTCCGGCAGCCGTCATCCACTGCACATCTCCCTCTCCAATGATGCCGCCGCCGCCGCTACTATCATGATGTTCTACTTTGCCTTTGTAAGCGATAGTCACAGTTTCAAAACCACGATGCGGATGTACGCCAACCCCTTTGGGGACAGCACTAGGCTCAAAATAAAATTTAGAGTTGTAGTCCAGCAGTATAAATGGATTCATACGCTTCATATCCAAGCCATACGCACTCGGAATAAAATTATGTACTCTAAATCCATCGCCTACATAATGTGGCGCAGTTGGACTCATTACCATTTCTATATTTCTCATTTTCAAATTGTTTTATTTTACAACAAAATTATTCACAGTATAGTTGTAAAACATTAACCTATGGTAAGAAAAGAAAACGATAGCGTTTTTAAGGATAGCTGAATCTATAAATCGTATTTATTGCAGTATTAATATTCATTCACTACATTTGAATTAAAATGAGCAATTTTTAATTCTACCGCAGTGAATTTTTACCAAAATAAAACAGCGTTTATCACCGGAGGCTCTTCCGGAATCGGCTTGGCTGTTGCAAAAGCCTTAGCAAAGGCTGGTTGCTCGGTAGTTATTTTTGCCCGCTCGGAAACAAAGTTGCAACAGGCAGTAACCGAAATAAAATCGGCTACTGCCGCAAGGGTTAATATAAAATATTACAGTGTAGATACTACGGATAATATAGCCGTAAAAACTTGTTTGGATATTGCTGTAAAAGAAAGCGGTATTCCGCAACTGTTGGTGAATAGTGTCGGCATTGCACAACCGAATTATTTTGAAAATATCTCTTTTGAAAGTTTTGATAAAACAATAAAAACGAACCTGTACTCCACTTGGAATGTTGTGCACACCCTGCTGCCATATATGAAAATTAAAGGAGGACAAATTGTAAATACTTCTTCCATTGCAGGCTTTCTGGGCATTTTTGGGTACACCGATTACTGCATGAGCAAATTTGGTATCATCGGATTTTCAGAAGCCTTGCGCAGCGAATTAAAACAATACGCTATTAAAGTACAAGTGCTATGCCCTCCGGATACAGATACACCGGGATTTGAAGCAGAGAATAAAAACAAACCTGAAGAAACTAAAGCCATTGGTGGTAACGCTAAATTACTTTCTCCCGATGCAGTGGCAATGGCGCTATTAAAAGGTATGCAAAAAAATACATTTCTCATTCTGCCCGGTTTTGAAGGAAAACTTACAAGACTTTTAAGTCGATTTTTCCCTAATCTAATTGAATGGATAATGCAAATCAATATAAAAAAAGCCCAAAAGCAATTGAATAATAAATAGATACAAAAGATAATTTGCATAAATTAAGCTCTTTTGCACAGACTTAAGACGTTATACATAAAAACAATTCATAATATTATTAATCTGTTATATGCTGCAATAAATAAGCTAAATCTTGTATTTTTGCACAAAATTTTTAGCTAAATGAAGAAAATATTCTTATTAATTATTTGCATTATTTCAATGCATTATGCTTCATTCTCTCAAATAGAAAAACAGATAAATGGAGAGGCATTATCCAAATCAGAAAAAAAGAAACTAGAAGACACCTTACAGGGGTGGAAATTTGGAGGCTTGGGAAGTATTACTTTTAACCAAGCAGGTTTTAAAAATTGGGCTGCCGGCGGAACGAATGCAATATCTTTTCTTTTTAATTTAAGATTTTATGCAGACTTAAAAAAGGGAAACCACTTGTGGCAAAACTGGGTTGCAGGGGAATATGGCATTCAAATTTCTAAAGAAACAACTCCTAAAGTTTCCAAAAATGCCGATAGATGGGAGATTTTCAGCAAATACGGATACAAAATCTACAAGCCCTTGTATATGGCGGCTTATGTGGATTTGAAATCGCAATTCAGTAAATCTTTTGTACAAAGTGTTTCTACATCAAAGTTTGATTCCGTAATTGCAAAAGGAGGCTCTCCTCTAACATTTGAAGGTGCAATCGGTTTGGATTATGTACCGAATGATAAGTTCTCCTTATTCGTATCGCCGGTTGCTGCAAAATTGGTATATGTTGGAGATAACGCCATAGCTCATACAGGTGCGTATGGAAATCCACTAGACCCATTCAAAAATATTAGAAGAGAATTTGGTGCCGTAGTAATAGCACAATACAAACAAACTTTTTGGAAACAAAATATCAGCATCTCTTCCATATTAAAAGTATATAAAAACTATTTGAAAGGCAAAACCCTTAGCTTAGATAGTTTAAACACTCCACGAGAATTAAGTATTTCCGTTCCGGAATCAGCACAACATTATCGTAGAAACATAGACGTGGACTGGCAAACAACTATTGGATTAAAAGTAAATAAATTTTTAACTGCTAATGTTTTCTGGGAGGTAATGTATGATAATGATGTCGTAATTAAAGACAAAAAAACAGGAATGTACGGATATAAGGCCCAATTCAGAGATATTATTGGAGTAGGATTATCGTACAACCCCAACTTTTATAAAGCTAAAGGCGCCAAGCCCAAGAAGATATAATTCAACAATACTATTGTTATGTAAAAAACCGCAGCCTCGCTGCGGTTTTTTTACATTTTTTTACAATACTAAAGAAATCTAAATGACTAACATTCTTTAACAATATATCAAAAGATAAAGAAAAGAAACAGTTTATTTTTGCAACCAAACCTAATTTACAGATATGGAATCAATAGACATAAAATCATTAAACGAAAAAATACAACAAGACAGCGCATTCTTGGAGTTGCTGAATATGGAAATATCCAAGTCCATCATTGGTCAAAAATACATGATTGAACGCTTGATGATTGCCTTATTGGCACAAGGGCATGTACTCTTAGAAGGGGTGCCGGGGTTGGCAAAAACCTTAGCAATAAAGTCTTTGTCTGATGCTATTGACACCAAATTTTCCCGCATCCAATTTACACCCGATTTATTGCCAGCCGATATTTTGGGTACTATGATTTACAACCAGGCAAACGGCCATTTTGAAGTAAAAAAAGGACCTATATTTTCTAATTTTGTTTTGGCAGATGAAATAAACCGTGCTCCGGCAAAAGTACAGAGTGCTTTATTACAAGCTATGCAAGAAAGAACTATCACTATCGGCGATACTTCTTTTAAATTGGAAGAACCCTTTTTGGTAATGGCTACACAAAATCCGATAGAGCAAGAAGGAACTTACAATTTGCCGGAAGCGCAAGTGGATCGATTTATGCTGAAAGTGAAAATAGGCTACCCCGAATTTGAAGAAGAGCGCCAAATTATGCGACAAAATGTAAGTGGCGTAAACCCGAATATCAAGCCGGTTATTTCTGCACAAACTATCCTACAAGCCCGCGATACAGTACGCAAAGTATATATGGACGAGAAAATAGAAAAATATATTCTCGATATCATTTTCGCCACTCGCGAACCCGCTAATTATAAAATAGAAAATTTAAAACATTTGATAAGCTATGGCGGCTCGCCGCGTGCAAGCATCAGCTTAGCATTGGCATCTAAAGCGTACGCATTTATAAAACGTCGCGGATATGTAATCCCCGAAGATGTACGAGCAGTAGCCCACGACGTACTTCGTCATAGAATTGGAATTACTTATGAAGCAGAAGCAGAAAATATTACCCAAGAGCATATTATAGATACTATATTAAACCGAGTCGAAGTTCCTTAGCAGAAGAGCAAAGTTGGGTTTTATGCCTTAGCAGAAGTAATAACAAAAGAGATTATGGCAATACTTATAAAACTAAAAGCCACTTTTTAAAAATAGAAAAGAGAAATAACACGTTCAATATTCCTTTTACCCCACTATTATGGAAGTAAACGAATTACTAAAAAAAGTACGAAAAATTGAAATCAAGACCAAGGGCTTGACGAATCATATTTTTTCGGGCGAATATCACTCTGCGTTCAAAGGGCGCGGAATGTCGTTTGCAGAAGTTCGTGAATACCAATATGGCGATGACGTGCGCAATATAGATTGGAATGTTACCGCTCGCTTCCGACATCCTTTTGTAAAAGTATTTGAAGAAGAACGAGAACTTACCATCATGCTATTGATAGATGTAAGTAAATCATCGTTTATAGGCACACAAAACCAATTGAAAAATGAAATTATTGCTGAAATTGCAGGCGTACTGGCATTTTCAGCAATACAAAATAACGACAAAGTTGGCGTGTTGTTTTTTAGCGATACCGTAGAATTATTTATCCCACCCAAAAAAGGAAAATCACATATTTTACGTATCATCCGCGAAGTGTTAAACTTTAACCCAAAGAGCAATAAAACGAATATTTCTTTAGCGTTGGAAAATTTCAGCAATATGATGAAGCGCAAAAGTATAGCATTTATACTATCGGATTTTATTGATGAAAACTATGCTGATGAATTGCGACATATTTCAAAAAAACACGATGTTGTAGGGATAAAAATTTATGACCAATTAGACGAAGAACTACCAAAAGTTGGACTATTGCAGGTTCGTGATGTAGAAACTAACGAGGCACGCTGGATAGATACGAATGATGCCAATACACAAAAAAATTATAAAGATCGCGCAGTATTTTACGATAAAAATTTTGAACAAAGTTTTATGAAAGCCGGTGCCGATAAATTAAAAATAAGAACAGAACAATCTTATGTGCATATATTGATGAATTTCTTTAAAAAGCGATCGTAATTACTTGCAAAAATTAAACAGTATAAAAGTGAATATAAATAAAGTAAATAAAAATGTAGCAATGGAGAGTAGTAATATTACTTCATTACTCCATTATTTTATTAGTTCATTTTTTATCATTTACAGTCTGCTGATAACCTACGACGTAAAAGCACAAACCGCCACTGCTTCCACAAAACAAAAAGAATATTTGATTGGCGATTGGGTGCCTGTAGATTTATTTGTCTCTTCTACCGGTAACAATAAAGTAGTGTTCCCAACACTTAAAGATTCTATTTCCGAAACTATTGAAGTCGCAAATTATACGCCTATTGACACTGTAAAAAAATCGGGTCAAATAGAGTATCACCAATTAGTCAATTTAGTGGTATTCGATACCGGACAAATTCATCTTCCGCGCTTTCAATTTTTAGTAGATAACAATGGAAAAATAGACACTATTGTCTCGGACCCAATTTTAGTACACGTGGCCGGCGTGAAAATTGACACCACAAAAGATATTAAAGACATTAAAGAACCACTTAAAATTCCACTTACTTTCCAAGAGGTTTTACCCTATATCATCGGGTTACTATTGTTTATTTTAATAGCAGGATTAATAGCATGGTATATAATGAAACGCAAGAAGAAAGAAGCACCACTTGATGAAAAATATACACTACCACCGCATGTTTGGGCATTAAAAGAGTTGGATAAATTACAACATGAAAAACTATGGCAAACCGGTGAAATAAAAACGTATTACTCACGACTGACAGATATTGCACGAAGCTATATCGAATTGAGGTACCACATTCCGGCAATGGAAAGAACTACCGACGAATTGATGAGTGCTATGCACAAAGGCATCATCAAACAAGCATTAAAAAAAGAGTTGAACGATATTTTAGTGTTAAGTGATTTTGTAAAATTCGCTAAAGCACAACCCGACTTTATTGAAAATGAAAATGCGATGAGAATAATTCATGACTTCATCGAAAAAACGAAACAAATACAAGAAGAAAAAACAGAACAAAACAAAAAATCAAACGAATAACCAGCTATATTTTTCGATCACATGCACGCCATATTCCCATACACATTTGCACACCCTCATTACTTCTGGCTTCTCTTAGTCGTGCCGGCATTGGTGTATTGGTTTTATTACAAACGAAGCACGTATTACCCTACATTTAATATACCGCAACATGGCGGTGTGCTATCACAAGCTCCCAGACGGAAAGTGAGATTAATGAGTGTATTGCCATTGTTAAAAATACTATCTTTTATTTGTATTGTTTTTGCACTTGCTCGCCCGCAAAGCGCATTGTCCGAAAAAGAAATTTCCACGCAAGGAATAGATATTGTTTTGTCATTAGATATTTCCGGCTCTATGCTGGCAAAAGACTTTGAACCCGACCGATTGGAAGCGGCAAAAAAAGTTGCCATGAATTTTATTAAAGACAGGCCCAATGATAGAATTGGTTTAGTAATTTTTTCGGGCGAAAGTTTTACACAGTGCCCAATTACTATAGATCATCAAGTATTACTCAATTTATTTAAAGACATACACAGCGGTATGGTGGAAGATGGTACGGCAATAGGCATGGGGCTTGCTACTGCTGTTGCACGCTTAAAAGAAAGTAAGTCAAAATCTAAAGTAATTATTTTAATGACAGACGGGGTGAACAATACCGGATATATAGATCCTTATACCGCTATACAAATAGCTAAAACGTATGGTATTCGGGTATATACCATCGGAATTGGAAAAAACGGAACAGCACCTTATCCCGTAAAAGACCAAAATGGTAAAACCTTTTATCAGAATTTTCCGGTGCAAATAGATGAAGCACTATTGCGAAAAATTGCCCAAGAAACCGGCGGAAACTATTATAGAGCCACGGGAAATTCTTCCTTGAAAAACATCTATACCACAATAGATAAATTAGAAAAATCAAAAATAAAAATCAATAACTATCACCGCAAAAGCGAACACTTTCATGTGTTTGCACTCTTAGCGGTACTTTGCTTGTTGGGAGAATTTATTTTATCTAAAACTTATTTAAAAACAATTTTAAGCTAATGCTGCATTTTGAACATAAAGAATATTTTTTGCTATTATTGTTACTTCCTGCAATAACGGGATTGTATTTTTTTGTTCAACACCAAACACGTCGCCAACTCGAAAAAATAGGAGATTTAAACCTTATCCATCGCTTAATGCCGGATAGAAACGATAAGAAATCATTAGTAAAACTTATCTTATTGAATGTGGTTCTCTTTTTCTTAATTATCGCATTGGCTCAGCCGCAAATGGGTACTAAAATGGAAAAAGTAGAGCGAAAAGGAATAGACGTAGTGATTGCATTAGACTTATCCAAAAGCATGCTATCGCAAGATGTTGCACCTTCTCGTTTAGAAAAAGCAAAGCTACTTATCCAAACCTTGTTAAAAAAACTCGATGGCGACAGAGTGGGCTTGGTAATTTTTGCCGGCAACGCCTATTTGCAAATGCCACTCACTATTGATTATTCTTCCTTGTTATTGTATTTAAGAGCGCTTACTACTAATTCCGTTCCTACACAAGGCACTATTATCACCGAAGCCCTAAAAAAAGCCGAAAGTGCGTTTAATGAAAAAGATAAAAAACATAAAGCCATTATTGTAATCACCGATGGTGAAGACCATGAGGAAAATGCTATTGATGAAGCCGAAGAATTAGCTTCTGATGGGACTAAAATTTTTACCGTAGGCGTAGGTACTCCTAATGGAGGCACTATTCCGGTTTATGATGAAAATGGAAAAATTATCGGAGATAAAAAAGACGAGAATGGCGAAGTAATTGTATCAAAGATGAATGCAAATATGTTACAGGCATTAGCAAAAGGCGGCAATGGAAATTATTATGTTTTGGATAACACAAAACAAGTTGCTGACTTCCTGTCTAAAGATATCGCCAAGATTGAAACTAAAACAATTAATGATAAAGTGTTTACCGATTTTGTAGAACAATTCCAATATTTCCTTTGGTTTGCACTATTGGCATTATTGACAGATTTCTTTATCACTTACAGAAAAAAATGGATGGACGTAAAAAATGAAAAATAAAATCAGATATATAAAACAATGGATGCAGCACAATAAAAAAACAGTTTGGGTACTGTTTTTAGTTAAGCTGCTCGTCAAAATTGTCCTCTTAGGCGCTATTGTTTTTTCTTCTGCAAAATGTAGTGCACAAAGCGCAAACACACTTCTTCGAGAAGGAAATAAATTTTATAAAAACGGAAAATATAACAACGCCACAGAAAGCTATAGCAAGGCATTGCAGAAAGCACCAAAAGATATACGTGCCGCATTCAATCAAGCAGATGCATTGTACAAACTAAATGAAATGGACAAAGCCAAAGAATTATTTAATGCGATAACAAAAGTTGCTACAAATGCACCTATCAAAGCACGTGCATTTTATAATGTTGGAAACGTGCATTACAAACAAGAGAAATGGGAAGAAAGCGCAAGAGCATATAAAGAATCATTAAAACTAAACCCCAAAGATGAAGATGCCAAGTATAATTTAATGATGGCACTGGCAAAAATTAAAAAGAACGGTGGCGGAAATAAAAATCAACCACAAAAAAATAAAGATCAAAAACAAGATAAAGATCAAAAACAAGATAAACAGCAGAATCAAAACCAACAGCAGAATCAAAATCAACAGCAAAATAACCAGCAATCACAACAACCAAAGCAGGGACAGCAACAACAACAGCAAATGAGCAACGAGGAAGCACAAAAGTTGTTAGAGGCTATCAGTGCAGAGGAAGGAAAGGTTCAGCAAAAATTAACCAAAGAAAAAGGCAAACCAAAGGAGGTAAAAGTGCAAAAAGATTGGTAATTTTTAATTCGGAAAAATAAGTGAAAAATTGTAAAACATATTTTAATAAAATTCTATCTGCGGCAACCCGACAGTATATGGATTTTTATTTCAAAATTTTAACTTGTTTCGCTCAAAAAGCATATATCTTTTTAGCGTTATTCTTATTTGTTTCCACCGCAAATGCACAACGGTTTACAGCTTCTTCCGAGTTGAGCCAAGTGCCGCTAAACTATACCTTCGATGTTACCTATGCTGTAGAGAATGGTAGTTTGCAAAAATTTACGCCACCCAGCTTTGAAGGATTTGATGTTGGAGGCCCGGCGCAAAGTACCAATGTTTCAATCATTAACGGTAGAGTTTCAAAATCAGTTTCATACACTTATACCTTAAAACCCAAAAAACAAGGCGATTTTGTGATAGGTGCTGCAACTGCTATTGTGAACGGCAATGAAATGAAATCTAATACGATTGCCATAAAAGTTACTGCCCCGGCAAAACAACAACAAGCGCAACAATACAACGATCCTTTTGATCCATTCCGTTCCCGACAACGCCCACAAACAAATGAGGAGGATATCCGTAAGATGGTAGAAAAAAATATTTTTGTCCGCGTTATCCCTTCTAAAACTTCACTCTATCAAGGAGACCAATTATCGCTTTCGTACAAACTTTATTTCCGTATTCAATATCAAACATTACAAGCACTCAAAAACCCCAGCTATGCCGGATTTCTGAGCGAAGAGTTTAAACTACCGGAGCAAAACCCAAATGAAGAACCACCGATAGAAACTTATGAAGGTAAAAAATATTACGTGCAAGAATTTAAACGTGTTTCCTTGTTTCCCACTACTTCCGGCCGTATAAGAGTAGATCCTATTGAGTTACAAGGAACGGTTTTGGTAGAAGTTCCCGACCCCGATTTTGGTGGATTCTTTAGCACATTACAGCCTTATGACTACGCATTTAAAAGCAACGGAATCGAGCTGGATATAAAACCATTGCCCGAAAAAAACAAGCCCGCAACATTTAATGGAGCGGTAGGAAAATTTGCGTTCAGCGCCGAATACGACAAGACTAAATGCAATGTGGGCGAACCGGTAAAATTAAAATTAACGTATAAAGGTACCGGAAATTTTAAGTTGCTAACGCCGCCAAAACTCACTTTCCCCGAAGAGTTTGAAGTATATGAGCCAAAAACAAAAGATGATTATTCCAATAATGGCAGCGTAGTATCAGGCACTAAAACATTTGAATACACTTTAATACCACAAGATGGTGGCATTTACAAACTTCCTAAATATGAGTTTGCCTATTTTGATGTGGACAAAGCAGATTATGTAAAATTTACACTTCCCGAAACATCTATTGAGGTGAGCGGAAAAGCGAAGCTCAGCCAAAACGTAGTGAATTTTTTTAAGCGAGAAAAAGAAGACAAACCTAAAAGTATTTATGGTATAAAAAATCAATTTGTAGATAATGTTACCTTTGTTGGAAGCACAACGTTTTGGTCGCTTACTACCGCACCAATTTTATTATTAGTAATAGGCTTTTTCTTTAGAAAACGAGAATATTCCGATGGTGATTTATTGTTGATGCGTAGGAAAAAAGCGAATAAAATAGCATTGCGCAGAATGGCTACAGCAAAAAAACTACTACAATTAAATAATGAAAATGCTTTTTATAACGAAGTAATTCGGGCTTTGTGGGAGTATCTTTCCGACAAACTCCTTATTCCTCCAAGTGAGTTGTCTAAAGAAAACATTGCCGATAAATTACAACAACGTGGAGTAGCTGAAAATAAAATAGAGGAACTAAAAACAACCTTAGCTACTTGCGAACAAGCTTTATTCTCTCCGATAGGAAAAGAAAATGCGATGAAAGAAACGTACAGCAAAGCAATTGAGTTGATTGTAGATTTTGAAGAACAGTTAAAACAGAAAACAGCATGACCAAGTTTTTTCTAAAATATAGCCTGGTAATACTTGCATTGTTTTTATTGTTTAATGCAAAAGCTCAAGAGGCGAGTTCGCTATTTCAAACGGCAAATACCTACTATAAAAACAGGCAATACGATGAAGCAGAGAAGCTGTATTTGTTGGTACTGAAGAAAGATAGCAAGAATGTAAACGCATTATACAATTTAGGCAATACCTATTTTCATCTGAAGCAATTTCCGTATGCAGTATGGTACTACGAGCGCGCTTTAAAACTAAACCCTGATAGCAAATATATAAAACACAATATTGAAGAAACGAACAACAAACTATTTAATAAAATAGAATTTAGTAAAGAGTTTTTTGTAACAAAGCAATTAAAAGGATTGGTGCACGCTACTTCTTCCAACGGCTGGGGAACGTATTTACTTATAGCATTATGGCTGGGAAGTATTTCTATGGTTATCTACTTCGTTACAAAGCACAATTTGTTTTATAAAATTGGAATCACAGCATTATTGGTAGCTGTGCTGTTTGGATGGTTTACGTATAGCACATTTGCCAAAGAACACCAGCAAGACTATGCAATAATTTTAACCACAACGGCTTACTTAAAAAATGCGCCGGTAGAAACCATGAATGCTGCCGATACGATACAGACCGGCGTAAAAGTACAGATTATTGATGCCGATAAAAATTGGAGAAAAATAAAATTACCTAACGATAAAATAGGTTGGATAGAGAAATCCAATCTCGGATTGATCTAATTTTCTATCTTTAAAACGTAATCCCTATTGTGATAGGAACATAATGTTTTAACGTAATTTCAGGTGTATTTGCATACGTTTGAATAATTTGCCCGCTTCCGTTCAAACTTTGCACATCTACTTTGCGCTGCAAATGTTGTAAGCGATAGCCCACACCAAAATGCATCGCTAATCTTTTGTTGGGAATTACATATCTGCCACCAATCATAAACTCCCCAAAAGCACCCGAATATTTACCCTTATTATTTACTCGATTAAAATAAGTATCTATAAACACGGCACCTCCGATTCTTTCAGATAGAAATAAATTGAAATTTCCTTTCAGAAAATATTCTCGCATTTCTACAAAAAATGGAAAGGTAAAATAATAATAACTAATGCCGTAAGTAGAATTAGGTCTGAAATCTAACCCTACGCCGCCCCCCACAAAAAATTTAGGATTAATTAAAATGCCATGTACCGTGCGAAACATAATGCTGGGCTTTTCTACTTGCAAATTTGTTTTTCGAGCCGGCTGATCGGGAAATTTTTGTGTCATAGTTCCTGCCACGTTTATCGCCACTCCTACCTCGTTTACAGAAGAATATCGGGTGGTTCTTATATTTTTTATAGAATCAACATCTAATACAATATCCTCTTGCGCTTTGGTGGTATGCAGTAAGCCAATAACCCCTAATATAAAAAACAATACTCTCATTACTTTTATTTTCGTTATAAATTTAGCATTTTATATTTATTTATACTTCACCTTTTTAGAATAGACTCTTTTACACAAAATTGCCCGATTACTCATATCTTTTTTGTATTTTCAACCATGCTAAAAATTGGCAGTTCTCTTTTGTTTTCTTTCCTGTTTTATGTGCAGCTATCCGCACAATCTTTCGATTATTCCGAAAATTGCAAGCAAGCCTATCATGCTATCTATAAATTAAAAATAAATGAAGGAATGCAATGGCTGGCGAAAGAAAAAAAAGAACACCCCAAAAACTTTCTTCCTATTTTTCTTGAAAATCATGCCGATTTTTTAAAGCTAAATATCAATGACAACCGTGCATTGTATGACAACACAAAATCAAGAGTAGAATATAGACTGGAACGATTAAAAGACGGAGACAAAAATTCTCCGTTTTATTTATATACGTTAGCAGAAATTCATTTACAATGGGCATTTTGTAAAATTAAATTCGGAGAATACGTAAGTGCCGTTTTTGAAGTAAGGAAAGCTTATCAAATGCTGTTAGACAACAAAAAGAAATTTCCCGATTTCAAACCGAATACCAAAAGTATAGGATTGTTGCACACCTTGTTCGGTGCTGTACCCGACAAATATAAATTTGGCGCAAAATTATTGGGGCTAAAAGGCTCTATTGAACAAGGTTTAGCAGAATTAAATTCAGTGATGCAAGATGACGATTTCCAATTTCGAGATGAAACGATACTGATGTACACTTTGCTGATGTTGCACTTGCAGAAAGATGAAACTACCTCTTGGAATATGATACAGAGTGCCGAAATTCCGTTAAACGACAACCTGCTGAATTACTTTGTAGCAGCGACCGTAGCGAACCATACAGGTAAAAACGATAAGATGATAGAGATACTTACAGATCGACCCGTTGGAAGTGCTTATTACCCATTTCCCTACCTCGATTTTATGCTGGGATTTGCTAAACTAAACCGATTGGATAGCAATGCCGATGTGTATATAAAAAAATTTATTACTCAAAATAAAGGACGGTCGTACCAAAAAGAAGCTTATCGAAAATTAGCGTGGTATTATTTGGTAAATGGGCAACCGGCTTTATACAGAAAATATATGCAGCAAATTTTATTAATTGCGGATGCTCCGACAGATGAAGATAAATCGGCGCAGAAAGAAGCATTGCAAAACATTATCCCACAGCAGGAATTATTGAAAGCGCGCCTGCTGTTTGATGGCGCATACTACGAAAAAGCATTGACAGTCCTAGATGATATTTCTTTTGATAAACTATCTAACTCGAGAGATAAAATAGAGTACTTTTATCGAAAAGCCAGGATTTATGATGAACTGAATAAATCAAATGACGCTATTAAATTTTATCTATTAACAATAGAAAAAGGAGCAGACTTTAAGTATTATTTTGCAGCAAATGCTTGTTTGAAAGTGGCTACTATTTTTGAACGATTATTAAAGCAAAATATGGCCATAAAGTACTATAAAAAAGCCATTGACTTAGACAAAGATGAATACGCCAACAGTATTGACGCTGAAGCCAAAGCCGGACTCAATAGGTTGGGAGAATAACCCGTTTTTAAAAATTCCTACCAAAAAAGTGTAACTTCATTTCAATTTTATGCTCATCCAACAACATATATCCTTACAACCATACAATACTTTCGGAATATCTGCAGAGGCTGCTGCTTTTTGCATCATCCGAACCAAAGAAGACGTAATTTCATTAATTCAAAATGAACTAAAAAGCTACGCATACTCGTTGGTGATTGGTGGAGGAAGCAATATTTTATTGTGTAGTAATGTGGAAGGCTTAGTAATAAAAAATGAGATAAAAGGCATAGAAATTATTGAAGAAACCGATACGGAGGTATGGGTGAAAAGCTACTCCGGTACAGTATGGCACGAGCTGGTAATGTACTGCGTAGAACGCAATTACGGAGGTATTGAAAATCTATCGCTTATACCGGGCACTGTGGGGGCTGCCCCGATGCAAAACATAGGTGCGTATGGTGAAGAATTAAAGAATGTTTTTGTATCCTTAGAGGCTATTCATTTGCAAACTGGAAACACGAAGATTTTTACTAAAGAAGCATGCAAATTTGGATATCGGGAAAGCGTATTTAAAAAAGAAGAAAAAGGAAAGTATTTTATTTGTGCAGTCACCCTAAAGCTTGAAAAATATCCTACGATAAATACAACGTATGGAGATATTCAGAAAATAATTGATGAGAAAAAAATAGAACATCCTTCCATTAAAGACGTGTCTGAAGCGGTAATACAGATACGGGAAAGCAAATTGCCCAATCCGAAAATATTGGGTAATGCCGGTAGTTTTTTTAAAAATCCGGAGGTAGAACAAAATAGCGCAAGAAATCTATTGGAAAAATTTCCGACTATGCCCCACTATACTATGCCAAATGGAAAAATAAAAATCCCTGCCGGCTGGTTGATAGAGCAATGCGGCTGGAAAGGCAAACAAATTGGACATACCGGCAATCATGCTAAGCAAGCACTTGTAATTGTAAATTATGGAAATGCTACAGGAACTGAAATTTGGAAGCACGCTTTGGCTGTACAACAATCCGTAGTAGAAAAATTTGGAATCTGCATGGAATCGGAAGTGAATATTATTTCCTAAAATAGCTACTATTTATATTTATTGTTGGTGCCTAATCGTTTCTTTGTCGCTTTGTCCACTTCATCCGTTCTCTTGTTCATGTCAAGCCCGGGAGTTTTGGATTTCGCTGCTTTTGGCTCTACTTTTTTCGGCGCTTTTTTGCTACTGCCTTTTTGAAAATTATAGCCGACTTCTACATTTAATCCAAAGAAATAATTTTTAGATTTCTTATAGTCAGGATGCACACGGTATGCCGTTGCATTAATATCATTAAACCCAAATTTTGTTTCCAACGCCACCCCTAAATATATATGGTTGTTAAATATGTAATCAAATCCATAGCGTAAGACACCTACCCCTTGCACTTTTTTGTAGTAAGAAGTATAATTATCTGTAGGGTTAGGGGCGTATGCCGGATAGCCGCCCAAGCTTGCAGGGATTGGATAACCATAATTTCTTATCAACCCCGTATTTTTATAATCTACCGTATAATTTTCTGTCGCTTTCAATAAAAAATCTACTTCTAAGCCTACCAATAATTTCATTCTCCAGTGAAAATTGTCATCTTTCACCAAAACATGCTCTTTTTGTCCGCGCAATAAAGGTGCAAAGCGATACAACACTCCAAACCCCATATATTTAAAATCTACGGATTTATTGTGCGTGCCAATTAAGCTATCATATTTTTTCCATTTAAAAACATCTCTGTATTTCTGCCCTTCGTCGCAAAAATTGGCAAAGGCGACAATACCGTGTTGCTCCTTAAAATTATAACCACCTTGCACAAATGCATGATAGCTGAATTTCGGACGATAGTCTAACTGTTTGCTGTTTTCGGCTAAATAAAAGGTGTTTTGAGCCAACATATAAGATATGCCGGGCGTAATTCCTACACTTATGTTTCCTCCTTTTTGGGCAAAGCCATTAGAAAAGCTGAGTATGAATAATAATATGAATGTAAATTTTGTTATTTTCATGCCTACCTATTTTTGAGTTGTTTATTTTGTTGGTTATCAAAGATAAGAAAATCCATTCATTTTTTAGTTATAGCAGATGAGTAATAAAAAATCCGGTCTGAGTAAATCTACTTTAATCAGAAGCATACAATGTTCCAAATCATTATATCTCTATAAAAATTTTTATTCGCTGCGCGATAAACCCTCGACGGTACAGCAGCAAAAATTTGACAGAGGCCACCGTGTCGGAAAATTGGCACATTTATTATTCCCGGATGGTAAAGATTGTTCTCCGCCAAATCCGTTTAGTTATGATGAATCTATAGCCGCTACTAAACTTTTAGTGCATCAGCAATTCCCGGCAATTTATGAAGCTGCCTTTAAATACAACGGCATCTTAGCGGCATTAGATATACTTACTTTCGAAAACGGGAAATGGTATGCTTATGAAATAAAAAGCTCATTACGGATTTCTGCAACATACTTACTTGATGCAGCAATCCAATATCATATCATCACCCGCAGCGGATTGCCTTTAGAAGATTTCTTTATTGTTACAATTAATAATGAATATGCATTTGATGGTACCTTGGACGTACAGTCTTATTTTAAAAAAACTTCTGTATTAGCAGAAATAAAAGAACGACTCCCTTTTGTAGAACAAGCAATAGATAATGCAATTGTAACTTTACAGCAAACTACCGTTCCTGATGTGCCGATTGGTGCGCATTGCACAAAACCTTACCCCTGTGATTTTCAAGGATATTGTTGGGCAAATATTGCTAAAGATTCTATTTGGTATTTGCCGGGAATTTCAATGCAGGAAAAAAGCAACTTTACGGAAATGGGGATAAATACAATCGACCAAATTCATGAGCGTGATGAGCTAAATTCCAGACAAAGAGTAATTATTGACAGCATGCGAAATGGTAAACCTCACATTATTCAGGATAAGTTAAACGCTTTTTTATCCGAAATAAAATACCCGCTGTATTACTTCGATGTGGAAGCCTTTCAGCCAGCAGTGCCGTTGTTTGTCAATACTAAGCCCTATGAAAGAATACCGTTTTTATACTCCTTGCACTATAAAGAAAACGCAGAAAGTGAACTGCAACACGTCAGTTATATTTCACCCGTTGGTGCAGATGATAGAATTAATTTTGTAAAACATTTTTTAAATGCAACGGAAAAAGAAGGAAAAATATTAGTATTTAATACGCTAATGGAAAAAGGCGTTTTGTTTCGATTAATGAATGATTTTCCGCAGTACAAAAAAGAAATTTTAGATCGCATAAATCGTATCATAGACATTGAAATTCCATTCAAGGAATTGTACTATTACCATCCAGCGCAGCAAGGTAGCTTTTCTTTAAAAGCCATCGGCAATGCGTTGTTGAGTCGCAATGAATTTTCAAATAGCCAAGTGAAAAGCGGCGAAGAAGCCATGGCTGTATATAACGAGCTTTTTTATTGGACAGAAAAAAAGGAAATAGAGGAAAAGCTAAAACACTTACAGAAATATTGCTACACCGATACCTATGTATTATACGAAACCGTAGATGCACTGAAGAAACTTATATAAAAAACAGCTACTTCTATAAAATTATAGAAGTAGCTGCTTGCTGGAGATGAATAACTTTTATTGAGGAATATTAAATGTTGTACATATTTCTTCGTAGGTCATTTTTGAATAGGGTTTTGCTAATCTTAAATGCTTTGAAGCTGGTACGATAATATACCTGAATTTATTATTAGTAGCAGGCGAAGAGGAAAGTGTAGAGGTGAATCTGATATTGCCTACCGTCAAAACATAATTCCACAGAACCCCTGAAGTATTAGCAGGTAGTGATCTTACGTTTGTTCCGTCAGCGGTAAGTTTGGTATAGGCCAATACTAGGCTACTATCCAGTGTTGCTTGTGTAATTTTACTCTCTGCTCTGTCAACATAAAATGCGCTTGCCACCCCTGACCATGTTCCGGCATCTTGCCAGTCAGAGTAATAGACATTCGCATTTCCGTCTTTTCCCGCAGGACCTTCTTTTGTACAAGATATGGCTGTTAATACCGCTAACGCCATAAATAAGTGCATTAATTTTTTCATGATTTTGATTTTAATTAATCAAATGTATTAACACAGGGAATAACTTTTTCTTTTATTTAGTATTCGGGCGGTATTACTTAGTATTCGTATATTTTTAACCCTATTCCGCCAAAGCAGTACGGCTTTTTTTTAATAAGTTTAGGATTTACTTGTGCTCTAATATTTTAATGCATCAAAACAAATTTCAACTTTGCTGTTTCTTTTTTACCGCTGCCTTTGCAAAGCGCAAAATAGACTCCTGTAGCTGCTCGCTCGCCATTTACCAGATTGCCATCCCAAACGGCTTGCCCTCCTAAGGCGGTAGTTTCATATACCAAATTTCCGCTTATATCTATAATTTTTATAGTACAATTATCGGGGATTCCGCGGAAGGCTATTGGGCCGGTGTAATCTGCCCGCACCGGGTTGGGATATACAAATGGAGCCGGAGTTTCAGCGGTAGTGACGGTAGCATCCGCCCGATAGCTGCAAATGCCTTTTCCGGTGCCGATAAATAAATCGCCGTTTTCTGGATTTATCGCTAAAGAGCGAACATAATTTGACAATAATGGAGAATTGTCTTCATTGAAATAATGAATCGTTTTTCGTCCGTCCGGGCTTACTAAAAACAGACCATTGTTGGTGCCAATCCACTTCCTGTTGGCATTATCTACAAGCAAGCAGTTTATTATTTCGTCTTCTAATAAATTATCGCAAAATCCGCTGCCATCATTGCGGTCTATGCATATCTGTTCTGCCTGGCAGGAGTTGTCGGTTACATATCCCGGGCATGGAATTACTGCAATTCCTTGTTGTGTGCCTAACCATATTTCGCCGTCTTTGTCTTTCGCCATGCAGATAACATTATTTGCAGGCAAATTGCCACTGCTGGTTGAAAAATTAAAATACTTGTCATCCGATTTATCGTCGATGTTATTCCCGTAATTTAGCATCACTACCCCGCCGCCATTATCTTGTTTTGCTACCCAAATTTGGTTGAAATCGTCCACTAAAATGTCTTTGACCAATTTGTCGTTTAAAAAACCGGTATTGAAATATACGTAGCTGCCATCTTGCTTTCTACAAACAATTGGCGTATTGGAGTATTCATCGGCAAGCCATACATTTCCTTGTACGTCGAGGTCGGCACCCATTATTCTAAATATTTTTTTACTGGGATCCACTGCACCCGGTCGGAATTTATTGATCTTAAAGCTTTTGTCGGCAAGTGTGTATTCCAAAATTCCGGTTTGAGAGCCAAAAATAAGTTTATTGTCTTGAGGAATGGGTTGAACCACCGAGATGTCAAAAAATGAATCTAAAGTAGGCGTATTGTAAATGTTTAAGTTGTCCCACGTGTAATCTGTGCAGAAATATATTCCGTTTTTGTTAAAAGCAGGAGCTCCACCATCTGTAATATCTGAAGAAGTAACCCATAATGTTTTATTCAGAAATTGCATTTCTTTATTGGTGATTTTTGGCGGGCCATTCGGGTAAATAGTATTGAAATTTGCTCCTTCTTGATAGGATAACCCACGATACAAATCGGCATACCAGATGGTATTATTTTTATCCTCGATAATTTGAAGTGGAAAAGCAATTCCATTTGCTGCACCATAAAAAATAAAAGATGTTCCAGTCCATTTCCCAATTCGCGTTTCAATGACGGCATTGCTGTTATTCAGTTTTTGCTGTACGATAAATAAGTGCCCATTAGAATTATTTAAATTACGTGTTACCCAATTGGCATCGCTAAATAATACCGACCAGTTTACGCCCTCCCATTGATACAGCGCACTGCCTACCGCAGCTATAATTTTACCTTGATATTGGGTAACTGCAGTAGCTTCTAATGCGGGTATGCTGCCCGAGTAGGCAGTCCAATTGTTGAAGTTTAACAAATTAACGGCAGGGCTATTTACGCCACTTAATATGCCCTTTGTGGTTGCAGCAAAAATAGTGTCTTTGTTTGCCCAAACGACATTTACTTTATATGTGTTTAGTCCATCATTAAAAATATCTGTTTCCGCTATTTCTTGTTTTTCCAAATTCAATTTTACAATCCCTAAGCCGGTGGCAATATAGGCAACTCCATTAGTACAAAAAATGTGATATATGTTTTTATTTCCCGTAATATCGGCATCTTTCAGGTAAGGGATGTTTTTAATTTTTCCGTTTTGTATTAAATCGATATTGGAATTGGTATATGCGATTACCAAAGTAGAAGTGGCGGTGTCATACCCAACTTGTGCAACAAATACTTCGGCTAGTCCGCTTACTTTAGTATATTTTTCTATAAGATGATTGTCCATATTTACCCCAATTACACCAAATTCACAACCGGCATATACATAATTTTTACTTTGACAAATAGAGAGTGTGTTTTGTAGAGGTAAATGAGCCGTCCATGTTCCTAAGGGTAAATTTTGTGCAACAGCTATTTGCTGGGCAGCCCATCCCGTGTATATGAAAAACAGTAAAAGGTAGAAATAAAAGCCCTTATATTGCATCTTTCGATTAAATTATTTCCAAATCTATGCAATTTAAAGCATAATATAGGATAAAAACCACATTTTAGTAGAGCTTTTAGTATCTTTGCGAAAATTTTTTTTAAAGGAGATGAGCAGCTCAAATACACGAAAATATAAAGAAATCAAGAATTTGTCACAAGTGCAAATTGAACAAGAAATCGCTCAGTTCTGGAAATCGGAACAAGTGTTTGAAAATAGCATTACGACAAGAGAAGGGAAAACACCATTTGTCTTTTATGAAGGGCCGCCGAGCGCAAACGGCATGCCCGGTATCCATCATGTATTGGCGCGTACTATCAAAGATATATTTTGCCGTTTTAAAACGTTGCAAGGCTATCAAGTAAAAAGAAAAGGCGGCTGGGATACACACGGACTTCCGGTAGAGCTGCAAGTAGAAAAACTATTGGGGATTACCAAAAAAGACATCGGGACAAAAATATCTGTGACGGAGTATAACCAAAAGTGCCGAGAAGAGGTAATGAAGTTTAAAGATGTTTGGGATAATATTACACAAAAAATGGGCTATTGGGTCGATTTGGAAAACCCATATATTACCTTCGATAATAATTATATAGAAAGTATTTGGTGGATATTAAAAGAGTTCTACCAAAAAGATTTATTGTACAAAGGGTATAAAATACAGCCTTATTCACCGGCTGCCGGAACAGGATTAAGTTCCGCTGAATTGAACCTGCCGGGCTGCTACAAAGATGTGAAAGATACCTCTGCAGTAGCGCAGTTTAAGATTAGTCAACCGTCCGTAGTGGAAAACCCATTGTTTTCCATTAAAAAGGAAGATTACTTTTTTTTGGCATGGACCACCACACCATGGACATTACCCTCCAATACCGCATTAGCTGTTGGCGCAACTATTGATTATGTTTTGGTGAAAACGTTTAATCCTTATACGCATATTCCGGTGAATTTAATTTTAGCAAAAGAGTTATTGCATAAATACTTCCAACCGGAGAATGAAAATAAAGACTTTGCAACGTACCAAAACGATGCAAAAAATTTACCCTATCAAATTTTGGCTACATTTAAAGGAAAAGACATTGCCGGTATCCGTTACGAACAATTATTACCCTTTGAAGCGAACCAAAAAGACAATATAGAAGGAGATGCATTCAAAGTAATTATAGGCGATTTTGTTACCACTTCTGATGGAACAGGTATTGTACACATTGCTCCGAGCTTTGGAGCTGACGATATGAAAGTAGCTGCCGAGAATGGTATTGGGAGTTTGACTTTAGTAGATAAAGAAGGAAAATTTGTTGAAGGCGTCGGAGAATTTTCCGGCAGATATGTAAAAGACTATAAAAACGAAGCCAATTACGTTTCCGTTGATATAGATATTTGTGTAAAATTAAAAAAAGAAAACAAAGCATTTAAAGTCGAAAAATACGAGCACTCTTATCCGCATTGCTGGCGCACCGACAAACCTATTATCTACTATCCGTTAGACTCTTGGTTTATTCGAGTTACAGCGGTAAAGGAAAGAATGATAGAGCTGAATAAAACGATAAATTGGAAACCTGAAAGCACTGGAACAGGTCGCTTTGGACAATGGCTTGAAAATTTAGTAGATTGGAATTTGTCGCGCACCCGCTATTGGGGAACGCCGCTACCTATTTGGCGTACGGAAGATGCGAGCGAAGAAAAATGCATTGGCTCGGTAGAAGAATTGAAAGCAGAAATGGAAAAAGCAATTGCTGCCGGATTTTTATCAAAAGAAATAATACACCAATCGTTCGATTTACATAAGCCTTTTGTTGATGATATAATTTTGGTATCACCTACCGGAAAACCTATGAAACGCGAAAGCGACCTTATAGATGTTTGGTTTGACAGTGGTGCAATGCCTTATGCTCAATGGCATTTCCCTTTTGAAAATAAAGAAACTTTTGCAAAATCGTTTCCCGCAGATTTCATTGCAGAAGGAGTAGATCAAACACGCGGTTGGTTTTATACACTGCATGCAATTGCAACGATGTTGTTTGATTCAGTGGCATACAAAAACGTAGTTTCCAACGGATTGGTGTTAGATAAAAACGGCAATAAAATGTCGAAATCTAAAGGAAATACAGTAGATCCTTTTGCTACAATAGAAAAATATGGCGCCGATGTAACTCGTTGGTATATGATTTCAAATTCTCAGCCGTGGGACAATTTAAAATTTGATGAAGAAGGCTTAGCAGAAACATCGAGAAAACTTTTTGGTACAATTTACAATACGTATAATTTCTTTGCTATTTATGCAAATATCGATACGTTTAAATTTGAACCGTCCTGTGTAACGCCGATACATGAACGCACAGAAATAGACCGCTGGGTAATTTCGAAATTACACTCTTTGGTGAAAGAAACAACAGCAGCTTACGCAGATTATGAACCTACAAAAGCCGCACGATTAATAGAAGATTTTGTAATCGAACATTTGTCCAATTGGTATGTGCGATTGTGTCGTCGTAGATTTTGGGGTAATGAGCTTTCACAAGATAAAAAAGCTGCTTTTGAAACACTATATGAATGTTTGCAAACGGTAGCGCAACTGATGAGCCCGATAGCTCCTTTCTTTAGCGATTGGCTTTGGCAAAATTTATCGGATACAAAAACCTCTGTCCATCTATCATCTATTTTAGCAGCAGACGAACACTTGATAGATGTCCCCTTAGAACAACGCATGGAATGGGCACAAGAAATAGCTTCATTAGTTTTATCACTGCGCAAAAAAACAAAAATAAAAGTGCGCCAGCCACTGCAAAAAATATTAATCCCTGCAATCGATAAAGAATTTATCGCTCAAATAGATAAAGTAAAATCATTGATACTTGCAGAGGTGAATGTGAAAGAAATTGAATACATCGGCGATACTTCCGGCATTATTACCAAAAAAGTGAAACCTAATTTTAAATTATTAGGAAAAAAATTAGGTAGTAAGATGAAGCAAGCTACAGAAATTATTCAGCAGTTACCCGATTCGGAAATTCAGCAATTAGAACAAATAGGAACGATAAACGTTACCATCGATAATGAAGTATTTCCGGTATTATTGGAAGAAGTAGAAGTAATTTCAGACGATATACAAGGCTGGCTGGTAGCTACCAATAATGGCATTACTGTTGCATTAGATATTCATATATCTGAAGAGTTGAAGAATGAGGGCTTCGCCAGAGAAATAGTGAATAAGATTCAAACAGAGCGTAAAGAATCAGGATTTGAAGTTACTGACAAAATTATCTTGAATGTGCAAAACCAATTGGTACTCAATAGTGTATTGAATACCTATAAAGAATATATTTGTAATGAAACTCTAGCGTCGGATATCATTTTTAGCAGTGAGGTATCTAATGCAAAAGATTTTGACATCAATGGTGAGATATTAAAATTATTCATTCAAAAACTGTAGAAGATGGCAAAAGTGACAAAGTCCAAAAAGCCTGCGCCTAAAGCCCCGGTAAAAAAAGCAGCTGCAAAACCAGCCGCAAAAAAAACGGCTGCAAAACCAGTCGCAAAAAAAACGGCTGCAAAACCGGCCGCAAAAAAACCGGCTGCAAAACCAGCAGCAAAAAAACCGGTTGCAAAACCCGTAACGAAGAAGCCAGTCGCAAAAGCACCGGCTCCTAAAAAAGCGGCTGCGGCTAAAGCAAAACCAGCGCCTAAAAAAGTAGCGACCAAACCGGCTTCTAAAAAAGCAGCCGTTAAAAAACCTGCGTTAAAAACGCCCGTAAAAAAAGCAACAACAGCCCCTAAAAAAGCAGCACCGGCAAAGCCGATAAAGAAAGCAGCGGCAAAACCTGTAGCTAAAAAAGCAGCAACTCCTAAAGCACCGGCAAAGCCGATAAAAGCAAAAACTGTTACCCCACCACCGGCTCCGAAGCAAACAGTAAAAGCGGAAAAACCTAAAGTGGAAAAATCTAAAGCACCTGTAAAAGCAGCTACTTCAAAGCCAATCATAACTACTGATCGGGAGGCAGCGGTAACTAAAGCACACCAAATTTCTGCACAACGACATCAACAAGAAGAGAAAGCACCCGCTGAAACAAAAGTAGTACGCTATGGCGATGCAGACTTAGCACTTTTTAAAGCAACGATATTAAAGAAAATAGCGAAAGCAAAAGACGAAATAGATTTTTATACCGACCAAATTCGCTCCGCATCCGAGTCGGATACGCAATTTGCCAGCATGGACGATGGCTCTGTGACCTCTGAACGAGAAAATATGAACCAAATAGTATCACGCATGCAGAAACTAATTTCACACTTAGAAAGTGCTTTGGTGCGTATTGAAAACAAAACGTATGGGATTTGCCGTGAAACCGGAAGATTAATTCCCAAAGAGCGATTATTGATAGTGCCTCATGCTACACTAAGCGTAGAAGGCAAGAAAATGGAAAAAAAATAATCTTTTTATAAATAGATAAACCATTAAAAGCCAATGAAGAAAATTATCTTTGTTGGCTTTATTTTTTAGAACTTTTTGATATTGTATTATGAGCAAGAGAGCAATCGCCCTAACCACCATATTTATTTCACTAACAATAGACCAGATTACTAAATTTTGGGTAAAGCTAAGTATGAAAAGTGGCGATGAATTTGCCTACATCGGACAGTGGGCACGTATTCATTTTGTAGAAAATGAAGGTATGGCATTTGGAATGAGCTTTGGAGCAGGAATGGGGAAGTTCTTATTGACCTTTTTCAGAATTATCGCCGTAATTTTTATCAGCTATTTATTGTCACAACAAATTAAAGACAAAAAATCTTCCAAAGGATTCATTTTTGCCATGTCATTAATTTTAGTAGGTGCTATCGGGAATATTGTAGATAGTATTTTTTATGGACAACTATTTTCTGATAGTGAAGGACATATTGCTACTTTATTTCCTGCCGGTGGAGGCTATGCGAATTGGTTTCATGGTAGAGTGGTAGATATGTTTTATTTTCCAATTTACAGAGGCATTTTACCCAATTGGATTCCAATTTATGGCGGAAAATATTTTGAGTTTTTCCAATTCATTTTTAATGTAGCGGATGCATGTATAACCATTGGAGTGTTTATTATATTAATATTCCAAAAGCAGTTTTTCAAAGACTTGAATGCTGCTAACACGAATCCTACAAAAGAAATATCCACACCATAAGCCACTTCTTGTTTCTGATAAGGTAACTTATATATAACGAGAATTTTAAGTGGTTGCCGAGAACTTGTTTTTGGAATGAGTATCTTTATTCATTAAATTTTGATGCGTATGGATTTTCTACAACAACCATTCTCTTGGTATGTGGCAGGGCCACTGATAACGGTTAATTTATTTTTATTGTTCTACTTTGGACAGCGATTTGGCATCTCTACCGGAATGAAAACCGTGTGTGCCGCTTTGGGAGCCGGAAATAAATACCACTTCTTTAAGTACAATTGGAAAGCAGATTCGTGGTTGCTGATTTATATTTTAGGTACAGTTATTGGCGGATATATTGCATTTCATTTTTTTAATGCGGGAGCTCCGGTAGTTGTAGCGGAGAAAACAGCAGCGGCCTTACAACAATTGCACATTGCCGCCAATCAATCGTTCGAACCGGCAGAAATTTTTGCACTTCAGAATGCATTTTCCCTCAAAGGTATCTTGTTGTTGTCCATAGGTGGTTTTCTCATCGGCTTTGGCACTCGATGGGCAAATGGTTGTACTTCAGGTCATGCCATCGCCGGCTTAAGCGACTTGCAATTACCTTCCTTAATTGCTGTAATTGGTTTTTTTATCGGAGGCTTACTTATGACGCATCTTATTATTCCTTTTTTATTTAAATAAAAAACAATGAAACAACTTAAATTCTTATTGCTCGGTATATTTTTCGGATTCTTATTGGCAAAGGCACAGGTCATTTCGTGGTTTCGTATTTACGAAATGTTTCGCTTCGAATCCTTCCACATGTACGGCATTATTGGCAGTGCAGTATTATTGGGAGTGTTAGTAGTACAATTTATAAAGCGCAGTAATTTAAAATCTATAAATGGTACGCCTATTGTAATAGAACCGAAAGCCAATACATACAAAGCAAGTTTATTGGGAGGTATTTTATTTGGCTTAGGTTGGGCATTAGTAGGAGCTTGCCCGGGACCTATTTTTATTTTAATCGGTGCCGGCTTTTGGGCGTTTGTGATTGTATTGGCTGCGGCATTATTGGGGACTTTTGTGTATGGAATATTCAGCGATAAATTACCTCAATAAGCTGTATATTTGAACAGATAAAAGTAAAATCTAAAAAATAGTTTATGGCATACCAAGATTTAGCTCCCAAGGAGTTTTTAGAAACCTATAAAGCCCAAGAAAGCAATGCAGTGCTATTAGATGTACGCACGCCGGCAGAAATTGCAGAAATTAATATTGATGGGCATATTGCCATTGATATACAACATCCTACTTTTATAGAAAAAATAGGACAATTAGATAAAACCAAAACTTATTTTGTGTATTGTAGAAGTGGCAATCGCAGCGGACAAGCCTGTAAATTTATGGCCTCACAAGGTTTTGAAAAACTATACAACTTAAAAGGAGGAATGCTCGCTTGGATGGATACGGATTTTGGGTAATTAAAACTCAATTATTGCTGCCCCGTAGCAGTAGGGGTAATAGCATAATTTTCGTAAGGCAGCCGCGATTGTATTGAGCGCGCCAACGTAATTTCATCTACATATTCCAATTCGCCACCAAAAGCAATACCGCGAGCGATAGAGGTGATTTTTAGGTCAAACGGAGCCAGTATTTTAGATAAATAGAAAATAGTGGTATCTCCATCAATAGTAGGATTTAACGCCATAATGATTTCTTTGATTGCTTCCGTTTTCACCCTTTCCAATAATTGCTGAATATTTAACTGCTCCGGCCCGATGCCATCCATCGGCGATATCAGCCCTTCCAACACATGATACATTCCGTTGTAATGTCTTGTGTTTTCAATGGCAATAATATCTCTAAAATTTTCTACTACACATATTACCGATTTGTCGCGGTAAGCGTTGGTGCAAATACTACATTCCTCCGCATCAGAAACATTGTGACAGTTTTTGCAGAATTTTATTTCGGTGCGCATTTTTAAAATGGCTTCCGATATATATTGTGTGTTTGACAAATCGTTTTGCAATAAATGCATCACTAAGCGCAATGCGGTTTTTTTACCGATACCTGGCAAGGTGGCAAACGCATTTACAGCATCTTCTATTAATTTCGAAGGGAATTGCATACTGCAAAGGTACTAATAAGTAAAGAGCAGCGAGCTATTCGTGGATAATTTTTTGTTGCAACCTTGTCATTAAATCGTACATTGTTTATTCAAATTAATAATATGTCGCCAATTGTAATATCGCTATGCCTGATTGCGTATTTTTTATTTTTATCGGTAATAGCTTGGTACACTTCTAAGAATGCCAGTAATAAAGATTTCTTTGTCGGCGGTAAAGCATCGCCGTGGTATATTGTTGCGTATGGCATGATAGGAACTTCTTTGTCCGGTGTTACGTTTATTTCTGTTCCCGGAAAAGTTGGAGCAGCACATTTTGCCTATTTTCAAGTAGTACTCGGATATCTTATCGGGTATTTTGTAATCTCTTTTGTATTGCTGCCGCTGTATTATAAATTAAATCTCACTTCTATATATACCTATCTTCAAAAAAGATTTGGAAATACCACCTATAAAACCGGTGCCGGATTTTTTATTTTATCGCGCACCTTGGGGGCTACTCTGCGTTTGTATTTAGTGATAAATGTATTACAATTATTTTTGTTGCCTGAAGGCATCGGGTATTTTACATTAGCGTCTTTAGCCATTTTAATAATGATATTGCTTTATACATTTAAAGGTGGCGTAAAATCTATAGTATGGACGGATATGTTGCAGACTACTTTTATGTTATTGGCACTGATAACTTGCGTTTGGTATATAAAAAATCAGTTGCATTTATCATTTGGCGGATTATTGGGCGCATTGAATGAAAAAGGATATACAGAAATATTTATGACGGATTGGTTGAAAGGCAATTTCTTTATAAAACAAATTGTAGGAGGGATGTTTATTACAATTGCTATGACAGGATTAGATCAAGAGATGATGCAGAAAAATATCAGTTGTAAAAACTTAGGCGAAGCACAAAAAAATGTGATAACGTTTAGCTTTATTTTGGTAGTGGTAAATTTTATATTTTTAATATTAGGCGGAGTATTGTTTTTGTATGCACAAGCCAAATCAATAGAAATACCGGCAATGACGGATAATTTGTTTCCTATAATAGCCTTGCATTATTTACCCGGATTTATATCGGTAATTTTTATAATCGGGCTGATATCTGCATTGTTTCCAAGTGCTGATGGCGCACTCACTGCACTTACGTCTTCTATCTGTATAGATATTTTAGGAATTAACGACAATAAAAAACTAACCGAAGAACAACGCACCAAAACACGGCTGACCGTTCATTTTTTTATGGCTTTTGTGTTTTTTCTATTTGTCATCGGGTTTAAAATTTTAAATAAAGAAGCTATTATAGATTTACTCTTGAAAGTAGCCGGATATACGTACGGGCCACTGTTGGGTTTGTTTATGTTTGGCATATTTACCAAAAGAAAAGTTACAGATACACTGTCACCGATAGTGTGCCTAACAGTACCGGTTTTTTGCTATATTATCGATATAAATTCATCTAAAATCATTGCGGGTTTTAGCTTCGGAACAGAGATGTTGCTGTGGAATGGATTATTAACATTTATAGGTTTGTATTTTATCAGCCAACCCAATACTAAAGCAGCTGTTTGAAAATCAGTAGTTTATTTATATCTTTACAAGTCGGACTTTTAATAGTTTTACTCAATACTTAATACTTAATACTTAATACTTAATACTTAATACTTAATCATGTCGTTAGAAGATTTTAAAAAGAAGAAACCATTTAAACAAAAAAATTGGACACAAGTAAATGCTTCCAACAGTTGGAGTATGTTTCGGATTATGAGTGAATTTGTGGATGCTTATGATAAGATGGATAGAATCGGTCCTTGCATTTCTATCTTTGGTTCTGCACGTACGAAGCCCGAAAGCCCATATTACCAAATGGCAACACATGTAGCAGAGCGACTTACGGAAGAAGGGTACGGCGTGATAACCGGTGGTGGTCCCGGAATTATGGAAGCGGGAAATTTAGGAGCAAAAAATAAAGAAGGAAAATCGGTTGGGCTAAATATCGAATTGCCATTTGAGCAAGGACATAATGCCTATATTGATAGCGATAAATTAATTTCGCATCATTACTTTTTTGTGCGCAAGGTGGTGTTTGTAAAGTATGCGCAAGGATTCGTGTATCTACCCGGCGGCTTCGGTACTTTTGATGAATTGTTTGAAGTAATGACGCTGGTACAAACTAAAAAAATCGACCGTGTGCCTATCGTGTTAATGGGGAAAGCATTTTGGTCGGGGTTGATGGATTGGATGCGCCATGAAGTACTCGGCAATCAACGTAATATCAGCGAAGCCGATTTCGATTTGTTTTTGCTGACCGATGACGTGGAGGAAGCTATTGCTTATATCAATAATTTCTATGCACAGCATGATTTAGCCCCTAATTTTTCTTAATTTTTTTTGAAGATTTTCGCTTGGTCGGCTTTCTTGCCGACTTTTTTATTTTTGCTAATTCTTTGTTGAACCATTCAATATCGGCAGTGTCTTTGCTAAATGAAAAATCTTTAAATTGTTCGGGTTGTTTTTGAATATCTCGCAAAATTATTAATGCTTTTCCTACATTGACAAAATAATCTCGATGGTAACCAATGTTTGCTTTTCGTTGTACAAACATCTTGAACGCTTTGAGGTGTATGGCAAACATCTTCATGTCGTTTAGCTCAAATAGTATTTTTAAGATTAAATATTTTGCGTTCAAATTCCATAAAATATCGTTAAACTCATTGGTCAATAAATGCTTTAGTGCTTTTTGTAAGTCTCCTTTGGCATACTGCACTTTAGCCATATTAAACCCTACCGTCATTTTCCGGTATTCAATGTGGATGGATTTTGAAAATTGAAGGATAAATTTTTCAGTACGATCGAGTTCTTTTAGTTTTAATCCTAAAGTAACTACGTTGGTAAAACTAAACCTACTGATTTCATTATGCTCCATTAAGTATTTGTGTTGGATAGCGTAGATATATAAATCAAAAGCCTGTGAGGTGTATTCTGCTATATTCTGGTTGGATTTTTTTATACAAAAATTTATAGCAGACAAATAGAGCTCTCTTACATCTTGTAACGAAAAGGAGTTGCTGCTTTCTTTTAAATCTATAATTAATTCCTTGTAGGCATCTTCGTCTTCATTGGTCAATACTTTGTAGGTGTTATAGTAAATTCGAACGGCAGTATTGTTTAAAAAAAATGGATTTTCGAGTAATTTAAAAGTAGCATCAAGTAAATGGTTGTTGAGCATGTTTGCGGAAATTTTTTGTATAGATTGAGAGATGCACGCATACTTCAAACTTTCTATAATTGAAAAAATAGCAAGCTGATCCATTACTTTTTGTAAATTAAAAGCAGAGCTTCTGTCGTTTCTGGATTTTAACCGAAAGTAAAGTGCTTGTGCCTGAAAATGCTGTAAGTGATAGGATACATTTCTTTGTTTGGCATGCTCTAAGTCGGCAATATTTTCTTCAATTATTTGTTCCGCAAGTTTATAATATTCATGTTCGATATAATTTTGAGCTAATAGTTGCTTGTAAAGAATAGGTTGTTGGTGTATATTGCTATACGCCACAAAATCTTCTACAATTTCTGTTGTCATCCATAGCAAATGCCGTATCCGTAAATCATTATATTGGGTTTGAGGATATACAAAATCATGGGCTTTATCTTTGGTTATAGAGCGTGGAGAAAGGGATTTTCGACTGTCTATATATTCAAAAAACTTTATTATGTCGTCATTTTTGTTGACAAAATTGGACTTAATCCACTTTCGTAATTTTCTTCTTCTTTCTACATTAAGTGTTGATATTAAGGATATTAACTTAGTGTCGTACATAAATAGTCATTTTTTTATAATTTCTTAATTTTTATGACAGAGGCAAAAATTTGTGCCTGTAAATGTAAAAAATATTTACAATATTTGTAGTTAAGCGCAAAAGAGAAAAAAATAATTATGAATTGCAGTTTTAAATGGCTGATTTTTTGGTGTACCGCAATATTATTGCTGGTGGGCGGATGTAAAAAATCAACACCGGCAAATAAGCAAAATCACTTTATCAAACAGACCAACCATGTTCATGAAGATAATGTAAATGGGCGCACACCACCACCAAATAATGTAATCGAATCGACAAATTTTTATTACAATGAAGATGGTACATTGCAACAAGCTACCGTGTATTCAGATACTACGACGTCTTCTACCTTATTAAAAAAGATTGATTTTACGTACGGTACAAACAAAGTGTATGCAAATACCTATTTAGATACCGTTGGGAATGTGATATACACGATTACTTTCAACGACAAAAAACAAGTAACTTCCGTATATCTACCGGATAGTAGTGGGTTGTACATCTCCTATTTTAATGATAGAATTTCTTCTGTTCGTTCGCTTCCTACCGGCTTGGAATATTTTGGGTTTATTTTTGATGAACAAAATAATTTATTGCAATATAGCGCCAGACAAGACAGTATTTTATATTGGCGTATCTTTTTAGAGTATGACAATCAAACGATAGAGCGCGAATTTGATAGCAGATTTTTTACCAAAGAAATAAAATTCATATATATCGGAGGATTAGATTTGATTCAAAAACTTGGATTAAATTACGGAAAAGCTACTCAAAACCGATTAATAAGACGTACAGAAATATTTATGCCTCTGGGTAGAGTGCATGAAATTTACAATTACGGCTATACCGCAGATGCTAAAGGACGGATAATAAAGCGCAATGTCCTTTTTAGCACGGATACCTTATACTATCAATTCAAATATTGACCATAGAGTGGATGCACATCCATATTTGTTTTTTCTTACAGTTTAGTCGCTTAGGAACTCCGGTCTCGCCGGAGTTCCTTGTTTTATAGCGTAAATACAGTATTTTTAACACATGAAAAAATTGCTGTGTATTTTTTTTGTAATCGCTATGCCTTTTTTTAACGGCGTAAAAAATACCGCAGCACAATCCTATACTATCGGAGATTTCTCCAAACCAATGCAGTTGCCGTTTTTTTTGGCAGGTACTTTTGGCGAGCCGCGCCCCGATCATTTTCATTCGGGAATAGATATAAAAACAAATGGGGTAGAAGGACAGCCGGTGCTTGCCGTTGCAGATGGCTTTATTTCTCGTATTCGCGTATCGCCGTATGGGTATGGCAAGGCTATTTATATTGTGCATAGTAATGGATATACTAGTGTTTACGGACATCTTAGCAGATTTTATGGCAAAATAGAACAGTATATTCATAAACAACATTACACCACGCAAAAATCCGAATTGGATATTATCCTAGATAGCACTGTCTTTCCTTTACATCAAAATGATACCATCGCATTTTCCGGAAATACGGGAGGAAGCTCTGCGCCACATTTGCATTTTGAAATTAGAAACACCCAAACAGAGCATGCTTTAAATCCATTAGATTTTTACCCTAAGTCTTTTTATGTAGATACCATTGCCCCCCAACTTAATAAAATAAAACTTTATTTTGGAGACACTGCTTCGTTTTATACTGCCGTTTCGGTAAAATATCCATTGATTAAACAAGATGGAATATACACCACCACCACACCGATACCAAAATTGAATTTCCCTCGATTTGCCATTTCTTTGGAAGGCTACGATAAACAAGATGAGTCGGAAAATAAAAACGGAATCAATAAAATTGCTTTGTTTGCGAATGATAGTTTGATTTTTCAGTATAAATTAACAGAAATAGATTTCGATAAAACCAGAATGTGCAACGCCTTTGTAGATTATGACGAAATGATGAAAGGAAACGGATATTTTTACAATTGCTATCAATTGAGAAAAAATACATTGCCGTTTTATTTAGCAGGGTATAATGGTATGTTGGATACCCATGCGTTTAATTTTTCAGAATTAAAGATACAATGCATCGATTACAATTCTAATTGCTCAACAATAAAGTTGTCCTTCCAATCCATTGGAGATAATATAAGCAAAAGCGTTGCAGACTCAAGTTTAAAAGCAGCGACAACCGTAATAAATGCATCTAATTCGGATAGTTTTGAAGTGGGAAAATTCAAAATTAAATTTGTATCGAATACTTTTTATGATAATGCTCCGCTTGCAATTACAACGATAAAAAAAAATCCAAAGATACTTTCGGATGAATACCATGTTGGAAATAAGAATGAACTCCTGCCTCTTCAAAAGCCGGCAACAATAACAATAACTTCGACCATTAAAAAGCAAAGAAACAAAATAGTGCTTGTACGCAAAGACTTTAATGGAAAAGAAACTGCACTGAAAACAACCGTTACTAAATACAAGTTCTGTGCCTCTACCATGACACTCGGCACTTTTTACTTAAAATATGATATCATAAAGCCCAATATTCAAAAGATAGAACTGCTCCCTGAAACGATAACGGCGAATGTTTCAGATAATCTATCAGGAGTGGATACTTACAATGGATATATCGATAATAATTGGGTTAATTTTTATTACGATGCAAAAAACGACAAGCTAATTTATACTGTAGATGAGCATTGTACTAAAGGTGAACATTTACTAAAATTAATTGTTACCGATAAAGTTGGAAATGAAAATACAATTCTTCAAAAAATTAATTATCCATAAAAAAATATATGCTAACCACAGGAACTAAAGCACCAAAAATTAAAGGGGTTGAATTTAAAGGAAAAACAACCGTACTCTATTTTTATCCTAAAGATGATACGCCGGGGTGCACTGCAAATGCTTGCAATTTCAGGGATAACTATGCAATGCTTACCGAGCAGGGTTTTACCATTATTGGTGTTTCGCCACAAGACGAAAAGTCGCACACAAAATTTAAAGAAAAATATGATCTGCCGTTTGAGCTTATTGCAGATACCGATAAAAGCATTGCACAAGCCTACCAAGTGTGGGGGAAAAAGAAATTTATGGGTAGAGAATACGAAGGTATTTTGCGTACTACTTTTGTAATCAACGACAAGGGAGTCATTACTACAATTATCGATAAAGTAGATACTAAAAACTCTACAGAACAATTGCTGAAATCTATAGTAAAATAAAAGGAGATTTGCCCGTTTATTACTCCCTATATTTAGTTATTCTTTAGGTATGTGTAAAGAAATCCCAATCTAAATGCAACGTAAAAATATTTTTTGCGTAGCTTTAGTACAATGGAATTTGTAGGCGTAAATACCGATGTGAGTATATTAAAGCAGTTGCTAAAAGTAAAATACAAGCAACTGAATGCAATATTAGAAGCTACAAAAGCTATTAACAACAACGTTTCTTCGGAAGGGCTTTATCAGATTTATGTATATACGCTGCGCGAGCAAATCCACGTAAGAGAAATTGCATTGTTTATGTTTGACCAAGCGTGGAAGCGCGTAGTGTGGGAACGTGAAGAAAATCAAGAAGCATTTATTCCTATCCAATCCCATTTTGAAAATTATCATTCTGCCAAAGAACTTACGCCGGAAGAACAAGTGATTTTTGGAGGATTCAAATACATAATTCCCGTTTATCATAAGCAGCAACCTTTAGCATTAGCCTTGTTAGGCGAGATAAACAACAGTTTATTTGAACACAAGGAAGAATTGCTGGAGTTCACGCAGATATTTACCAATATCATTACGGTAGCCGTAGAAAATAAGCGTTTGTTCCGCAGGGAATTAGAAAAAAAACAATTAGATAAAGAGTTGGATTTGGCCTCCAAAGTGCAAGGTATGTTGATACCTAAGAAACTGCCTAAAAATAATTTATACGAGTTTGCCGGTTTGTATTTACCTTTTAAAGGCATCGGTGGCGATTACTACGATGTTATCCATATCAATAAAGACGAGTTTGTTTTTTGTATCGGAGATATATCCGGGAAAGGTGTGGCAGCAGCATTGGTAATGGCAAACTTGCAGGCCTATCTAAATGCTACTTTAGGACTAAATTACTCCAAAGAAAAATTTATAGAAAATCTGAACCGAAAAGTATTTTCTATTACCGAAGGAGATACGTTTATCACTTTATTTATTGCAAAATATAACATTATTACCCGCGAATTAGAATATATAAATGCCGGACACGTACCTCCGGTGTTAGTTCATAATAACCGCGCAGAATTACTTAATAAAGGCACTACCATTTTGGGTATTTTTGAAGAACTACCTAAAGTAGAATTTGGCAGTATTACCATAAAACCCGATACGACTATCGTAAGTTTTACCGATGGATTATCAGAAATGGAGGACGAAAATGGTACACAATTCGGACAAAAAAGGTTGACGGATTTTGCGCTGCTTCATTATCATTTAAGCCCGGAAACATTTAATAAATTACTGTACGAAAACGTAAGTAAATTTAAAGGCAATGTCCTTTTTAATGATGATATTAGTGTGTTGACGGCAAAATTCCTGTAGTATTTTCTTTGGCGGGTGGCAGAACTTCAGGTTGCATTGTTGTTGTGTCAAAGTTAATTAATAAGGCAAGACACATATAAAATAAGGAGCCTACTTTATTAGCTTCTACTAAATCGCTCAACGTATTATTGAGTAAAAATACAATGATGCACAAAGTAACAGCAGCAATGTATCTTTTTTGTTCGAAAACGGCAGTGTTATATGCATGTTGCGCCGTCAGTAAAACAATGACGAGCAAGACAATAAACAGCAGCAATGCCGGAATACCTTGCTCCGTAAGCAATAGCAAAAAGTAATTATGTACCGTAGATTTTTCTTCGTTGTCGCTGATATATGTTTCGTAAGCAGAGACGGTGTATTTTTTATAATTAGAAACAAAATTATTTGGGCCTACGCCCACCAACGGATGTGCTTTAAATAAGTTTACGGCAGCTATCCATCTGTAAAAGCGTTCTACCGTACTCATGTCCTCCATCTCAAAAGTAGAAGTAAGGTGCTCCGCCAATTCATCATGATATATGGTATGCTCATAATCGGGAGAATACTTCAAATACGTATTGTCTTTTAATATAAAAATGGTAAAAGATATTGCTACAATTCCACTAATTACTACTAGATATTTTGTGCTATTTAATCGCAGTATAAAGTAATAAACAATCATTGCGCCTACGGCTAACCATGCGCCACGAGTATATGAAAAATAAATTGCCACCAAAAACAGTAAGATAGAAAATTGCAACAGCCGTTTTTTAAAACTCCCTTGCGCATACCACGTGCTTGCTAAGTATAGAAATGGCAATAACATAGTAATAAATACAGCATAGTTCACATGGTTTCTGTAAATGGGATGCACGCAAGAGGTAATAGAATCAAATGTAAATTTTTCCAAAGCATGCCGTATCATTACATACACAACACTAATGCCGGTTGGGATAAACAAACACCAAAAAAATAGTTTAAAACTTTTAATCGACTTTATCAGGAGCAGAGGAAGAATAAAAAAGCCTAATAAATACCACGATTTTGCCAATAAATATTTCACCGATAAAAAAACATTTGTAGAAAATAATGTAACATACACACTCCAAATAAAAAGTGCTGAAATGCTAATGAATATGGGATGTTTGAATGGTTTGGTTTGTAATTTTCGCCAATGAACTACAAGATAAAAAATAACACACCCCGCCAGTAAAATCACTAAAGGCTCAGAGGGTAAATCTGTACCAAAACTTCCGAGTTGCATTTCTATTGACATTGGCAGTGTAAGCAACAGCAAGAAAAATACTATACGAAAATTTAGTAGCGTAAATAACAATAATAAGCCTACAAAAGGCAGTACAAACAGCAGGTACATTTTGTAGTATATTGCCGCAGAAAAAAACAACAACCCGATACTTCCTAAAAACAGAAATATCCATTTATCCTTTTTTAAGATAAATTCAGGAATTTTTAAATCCGTATTTGTCTGCATTTTTGTAGAGTTCGATCAGTAAGGCAACAAAAGAAGCAAACAGTACCGCCACGAAAGCAGTGCTTAATACAATCAGCCAACGCACCGGTTTTGTTTTCTTCTCGGCGGGTGCTGCGTCTTCCACAATATAAATAGTTTTGAAATCGGCAGAAGAGGAAACTGCATATTG
>ENA-UOYA01000794-UOYA01000794.1-activated-sludge-metagenome-genome-assembly--contig:-NODE-794-length-37469-cov-30.500053_pt1 | contig 37469 bp, 28 predicted proteins | sample MGYA00238163_ERZ764804 | MGnify/ENA primary metagenome ERZ764804 (study PRJEB28919, sample SAMN05720223) | activated sludge metagenome | isolation source: Anaerobic digester | place: Hong Kong...
CCAGCAAGGCGGCATCACCAATCACGAACACTTCTGGCCGTTCCGGCAATTGCAGCGTCGGCAAAACGCGCACCCGCCCCTGCGCGCCATGCTCAACTGGCAGACGCTGCACCAGGTCCGCTGCGCGAACCCCGGCAGCCCAGATCAAGGTGTGTGCAGGCAACACCTCCCCACCTTTCAAGGTCACTCGCTGCCCGTCATACTCGGTCACCGCTGCGCCAAAGCGCACTTCCACGTGTTTGCGCCACAACGCCTCGGCAGTTGCTTCGCTCAGTTCAGGCGGCAAGTTTGCCAGCAGGCGATCGGTCGCCTCCAACAGCACCACGCGCACATCTTTGAAATTGAGGGTAGGGTAATCCTTGCGTAAAACCAGGCCGATCAGCTCGGCCAAGGCCCCGGCACACTCCACCCCCGTCGGCCCGCCCCCAACCACCACAAAGGTCAACAGCGCCCGGCGCAACGCTGCATCCCCAGTCTGATTGGCCAACTCAAACTGCCGCAAAATATGATTGCGAATCGCACTGGCATCGTCGAGCGTCTTCAGCCCAAAGCCATGCTGCTGCACCGATTGCAAACCGAAGAAATGGGTTTGCCCGCCGATTGCCAACACCAGGTAATCATATGTCATCTCTCCCATCGTCGTTGACAGGGTGCGGGCATCCAAATTCACCCCGGTCACCTCACTCATGCGAAACTCGAGGTTTTTCTGGCCGCGCAAAATCGCCCGCACCGGATGAGCAATCTCATCCGGTGAAATGCCGGCCGTTGCCACCTGATAGAGCAGCGGCTGAAACAGGTGATAATTGTTGCGATCTAGCAGCGTAACGCGCACCGGCAAGCGCGACAGGCGGCGGGCAAGGCGCAACCCGCCAAACCCGGCTCCAACAATGACGACATGTGGATCTTTTTCAGAGGAATGACCCATTCTTGCTCCTTAGACACACGATCATGGCGAAGAGCAATCTGCTTGGTTGCAAGAAGATTGCTCAGCCGCCGAACTTGTTCAAAACGACACCAAACAGCGATGATTTTAAATGAAAGCCAACCGCAATGCAAGCGCCGTATAACATTTCAACGGCGTTTTTGCACAACCGGCCCGCCCTCCAACAGGCGCACCGTCTGCGTCGGATAGGGAATCTCGATCCCCTGCGCTGCAAACGCCTGCTGCAAAGCCGCAATGGCCGCATCCCTGGCCGATAAGACAGTTGCTTGCTTCGTATCCACCCAAAAGTAAACCGTCAGGTCAATCGAGGCACTGTTGAACAACTGAAAGAACGTCTGCGCCGCCGGTTCGGACAGGCAAACGGGCAGCCCTTGCAACGCCGCCAAAGTCACCTGCTGCACCTTACGCAAATCACTGCCATAGGCCACCCCCACCGTCAATTCTACCCGCCGTTGCGTGCTGCGCGTGTAATTCACAATCGCATTGCTCAAAAAGTCTGAGTTAGGCAAAATCACCACCCGGCCATCAAAGGTAACAATCTCCGTGCTGCGCAGGTCAATCGTCCGCACCGTGCCTTCATATTCCTTCACCGCCACCGCATCGCCCACGCGAAACGGCTGCTGCAACAAAATCAACACCCCGGCGGCAAAGTTCTTCATCACATCTTGCAAGGCAAACCCAACCGCAAAGCCAACAATGCCCAACCCCGCCAAAAACGCAGTGACATCAACGAACTGCTGCAAAGCCATCAGCACCCCCAGGGTGAGGATGCTCCAATACACCAAATCTTGCAACAATTTAACCGCCCCTGCCCCCGAATTGCGACGCGTCAGGGCACGCTGCACCAACCCACTCAGCAAGCGCGCCAGCAAAAAACAAACTGCCAAAATGCCAATCGCCAGAGTCAACTTTCCCAAAATGCTCAACACATAGGGCGCAATCGTATACCAGGTACTCATCTTCACTACCTCCAAATCTGGCCGGAAGTATAGCATTGTTTGCAACTTTACACACAATATTTTCGTAGATACAGTAAAATACAATCGCCCTCACGGCACGATTCTTATCGCATTTTGTTTTATCGGAGCATTGCTTGAACCCCCTTCAAACCTGGCTTTCTTCCCTGCCCATCCAACGCGTCCTCGATCTTGCCACCGGCAGCGGCAATTTCATTGGCCTTTTATTACCCCTCCTCGACCAAACAGTTGAGATCATTGGCCTCGATGCAAACGAGCGCGCCGGCACAGCATTTGCCGCCACGTTTCGCGATCAAGCCAATGTGCACTTTCAATTGGGCGATGTACAAACAGCTAACTTTGCCCCGGCCTCCTTCGACCTGATCACCATCGCCAATTCGCTGCATCACTTCGAGCAGCCGCAGCTTGTGTTGACACGCGCGCTGCATTGGCTGCGCCCCGGCGGTCACCTGCTGATCGCCGAAATGTATTGTGATGCACAAACACCCACACAGCAAACGCACGTCTTGCTGCACCATTGGTGGGCAGCCATAGACCGCAAACACGGCATTGTGCATCAGCCAACCTTCAGCCGGCAAGCGTTGCTGACGCAGATTGCTGAGCTAGGCCTGACCGATTTGCGCCGCTACGATGAATGCGACCTGAGCAACGACCCCAAAGACCCCGGCTTGTTGGCTGAGCTGAACACGGTCTTTGAGCGCTACTTGCAACGCGCCGAAGGGTTTCCCGATTTGATTGCCGAAGGCCATGCCTTGCAAGAACGGGTGCAACAAATCGGCTTTCACAGCGCCACCACCCTCTTTATTATTGGAACAAAACCATGACACCCCCACAACCGACCCCCAAAGCCCGCTTATTGACCCCGCTGTTGCTGCTCTTCATGCTGGCCATGATCCTTGCCAACCTGGGCGGGAATATGTATGGCCCATTAGAAGCACTGTATCTAAAAGAATTGGGCGCAAACATTGGCCAACTTGGCCTCTTCTACACCCTCTCGCAAATCATTCCCCTGCTGTTGCAAATTTTGGGCGGATGGGTTTCCGATTCGCTTGGACGGCTGCGCGCCATTGCCATCGGCAGCGTGATTGGCGTTTTGGGCTACGTTCCCTTGCTGCTTGCCAACCGTTGGGAATGGGTGCTGGCGGCCTCAGCGCTGAGCGCCATCACCCGCTCGCTGATTGGCCCAAGCTTTGATGCCTTCATTGCTGATCACTCCGCCCCCGAACAGCGCGCCCGCCTGTTTGGCATCACCCAAACCTTATATAGCGTGGTCGGCGTCATTGGCCCGTTGGCCGGCGGCTATCTGGTGGAACAAATGGGCTTCAAGGGCATGTTGCTGGTCGCAGCTGGGCTCTACATTCTGGCAACCCTGTTGCGCGTCAGCATGGCGCGCGAGGCCGCCCGCAACGGCAGCACCCCCTCTGCCACATTGCGCTTGGGCGACCTAAAAAACAACCTCGGCACGATCTTCAGTCTCATTCTGGCCGGCGGTGTCTTTACCTGGATTTTGATCACCGATGGCGTGCGCGACATCTTCTTCAACATGTCGTTTAGCTTCCTCTCGGTCTACATGCAAGACATTGCCGGGCTCAGCGTGTTGGAAATTGGCACCATGAGCAGCATCTTCGGCATTGCCATGATGGCTGTGATGATCCCCGCCGGTTGGCTGGCCGATCACGTCGGCGAACGGGTCAACATTGCCATTTCATTTCTCTTCCTGGCGATTTCAATTGGCATGATTGCCCTGCTTCCGCCCGACAGTGCGCGTTTGCTCTACGCGCTGGGATGGATCATCGCCGGCATTGGCGTCGGCCTGGCAACCCCCGCCTATCAGTCCTTGATCAGCAAAGCTGTGCCGCAGCACCTGCGCGGCGTTGCCTTCGGCCTCTTCAGCACCAGCCTGGGCCTCGTCTCGCTGCCCGCCCCAATGATTGGCAGCTATCTATGGGAAAACGTCAACCCACAATTTCCCTTCCTGCTCACGGCCCTCATCTCGCTACTCTGCATCCTGCCGGCCTGGTTCAAGTTCCGCATCCCTGCTGCTGCCGAATAAAAGGCCTTCCTTGCCCGCGGCCTGATATAATAGGCACAGGAGCAAGCAAACCGTGAACATTTTGGTCTGTATCAAACAGGTGCCAGGCACCAGCAAAGTAAAAGTAGACGAAAAGACAGGCGTGTTACTGCGCAGTGGGGTTGCAGCCAAACTGAACCCCTATGACCTGTACGCACTGGAAACCGCCCTGCGGCTCAAAGAAGCGCATGGCGGCGAAGTGACCGTGCTGACAATGGGCCCCGCGCAAAGCGAAGCGATTGTGCGCGAGGCGTTTTGGATGGGCGCTGACAGCGGCACCCTGCTCAGCGACCGCCGCTTTGCCGGCGCCGATTGCCTGGCGACAGCCTACACCCTCTCGCAGGCCATCCGCACCCTGGGGCTGCCCGACTTAATCCTGTGTGGCAAACAAACCACCGATGGCGACACCGCCCAGGTTGGCCCCGAGCTGGCCGAATTCCTCGACCTGCCCCACCTGACGCATGTCAGCGCCATTCAGGAAGTGCACCCCGACGCCCTGATTGTACGTGCCGAGCTGCCCCACGAAGTGCAGGTCGTGCGCATTCTGCTGCCCTGCCTGCTCACGGTTGAAAAAGGCATCTTTCAGCCACGCCTGCCCTCCTATCGGCGCAAATTGGCCAGCCAAAATCGCCCCATCCGCCGCCTGACCCTGGATGACCTGCCCGACAAAGACGAAAACCATTATGGTCTATCCGGTTCGCCAACGCGGGTTGTGCGCATCTTTCCGCCCGAAGCACAACAAACCAGCCAAACCTGGCAAGGCAACGGCGAAGAGCTATCCGAAAAGCTGCTCAACGCCCTGCTGGAAAGGAAGCTGCTCTAATGGCTGGCATTGTCATTCACCCCGAAAAAATTAGTGACGCGCAGGCACTGACCGCCCTTTGCCCCTTTGGCGCGCTGTGCTGCACCCCCGACGGACGCCTGGAAATCACCGAAGCCTGCCGAATGTGCAAAATTTGCGTGCGCAAAGGACCAGAAGGCGTGTTTGAATACCGTGAAGATGTCCTCTCACCGGTTGATAAACAAGCCTGGCGGGGCATTGCCGTCTATGCCGAACAATTTCATGGGCAGCTTCACCCCGTCACCTTTGAGCTGATCGGCAAAGCGCGCAGCATGGCCGAACGCACGCAGCAACCCGTGTATGCGTTGCTCATCGGCCAAGATGTTGCCGCGCTCACCGAAACCCTGCTGGCCTACGGCGTAGATTGCGTCGTATTGTATGAAGACGAAACCCTGCGCCACTTCACCGTAGAAGGATACACCGCCGCCCTGCAAGACTTCATCGAAGCCTACAAACCCTCCATCGTGCTGGTGGGCGGAACACAAAGCGGTCGGTCGCTGGCCCCGCGCGCCGCCGCGCGAGTGCGCACCGGCCTGACCGCCGATTGCACCCTGCTGGATGTCAGCGACAGCGGCGACCTGGAGCAAATCCGCCCCGCCTTTGGCGGCAACATCATGGCACACATCCGCACCCCCTATCACCGCCCGCAATTTGCCACCGTGCGCTACAAAGTCTTCAGCAGCGGCAGCCGCGTGGCCACCCCCACCGGACGGGTGGAGCGCCGTTCACTGCCGCCCGAAAAGCTTCAGCTGCGCACGCAAGTGCTGCAAACTCAGCCCAAACCACCGGCGCGCACCATTGAAGATGCCGATGTCATCATCGCCGCCGGGCGTGGCCTGCGCCGGCAAAAAGACCTGCAATGGATTGAGGAATTAGCCGCCTGCCTGAATGCCCAAATTGCCGTTACCCGCCCATTAATAGAAGCCGGTTGGGCTGACCCGCGCACCCAAATTGGCCTTTCGGGGCGCACCGTCAAACCACGGCTGATCATCACCTGCGGCATTTCCGGCGCGGTGCAATTCGTCAGCGGGATGAAGGGCGCCGAATGCATCGTTGCCATCAACACCGACCCTCAGGCGCCTATATTTAATGTAGCCCACTATGCCCTTGTGGGCGATTTATACGAAGTGCTGCCGGCGCTCATTCAGCGTCTGCGTGCCCTGCCAACGGATCGCGGAGGTTGATATGTCCTCATTTAAATCTGTAGATGCCAACGACCTTGCCGCCCTGCAAGCCATTTGCCCCGGGCGGGTTTGGAGCGGAGAAGCAATTTCGCCCGACTTTGCCCACGATGAATTGGCCGGGGCACATTGCCTGCCCGAAGTCCTGATGGAACCGCTCAATACACAAGAAGTTTCCGCCGTAATGCGTTACGCCTGGGAACACAATTTGCCCGTCACCCCACGCGGTCAGGGCACCGGCCTGGTGGGCGGGGCTGTTGCCCTGCAAGGCGGCATTTTGCTCAACCTCAGCCGCATGAACCGCATCTTGGAGCTCGACGAAGAAAACCTGACCCTGACCGTGGAGCCGGGCGTGCTGATTATGGATATTTACCCATATGTCGAAGCCCACGGCCTTTACTACCCGCCAAACCCCGGCGAAAAGAGTGCCACCATCGGCGGCAACGTCTCAACCAATGCCGGCGGCATGTCCGCTGTTAAATATGGCGTCACGCGCGACTATGTGCGCGGGCTCGAAATTGTCCTGCCGGATGGCAACATCCTCGAGCTGGGCGGCAAAGTTGTCAAGAACAGCTCCGGCTACAGCTTGCTCAACCTCATCATCGGCTCGGAAGGCACGTTGGCAATCGTCACCAAAATCATCCTGCGCCTGCTGCCGCTACCGCCGCTCACTTCCAGCCTATTGGCGCCCTTCCCGGACTTGAAAACCGCTGCCCGCGCCGTGCCTCACCTGCTGCGCCTGAAGGCCACCCCGCGCTCGATTGAATTCATGGAGCGCGATGTCATCCTGGCTGCCGAAGAATACCTGGGCAAACAACTGCCCGATTCCTCTGCCGAGGCCTATTTATTGCTGTTGTTTGATGGCGCAACCGAGGAAGAAATCGAACGCGCCTTCGATGCCGCTGCGCAGGTTTGCCTGGAATGTGGTGCGCTGGATGTGCTGCTCGCCAACACCGAAGAACGCCAAGAAAGCATTTGGAGCCCGCGCGGCGCCTTTTTGGAAGCGATCAAAGCCTCAACGACCGAAATGGATGAATGTGATGTCGTCGTGCCGCGCACCGCCATCGCCGACTTCATCGAATTCGTCGGCGAAACCGCCACCCGAATCGGCCTGCGCATGAAGAGCTTTGGGCACGCCGGGGACGGCAATTGTCACATCTACCTGTTGCGCGACGATCTATCACAAAATGAATGGCAACAACGTCGCAACGCCGCCTTTGAACAGCTCTATGCCCGCGCCCGCCAACTGGGCGGCAAAGTCTCAGGTGAACACGGCATCGGCTACGCCAAACAGCCCTACCTGGCTGCCGCCGAGGGCCCCCTTGTACTCAACCTGATGCGGCAAATCAAACAGGCCTTCGACCCCAAAGGCATCCTCAACCCTGGCAAAGTCATCGGATAGCTGACATCAATGGCTCAACCCACATAACTGCGCCGAAAGTGCCCACAGTCGCGCCCCTGCTTCTGGCCGCAAGGCATAGGGGCTGGGCCGCAAAGGCTTGCAATCCTTCCAATAGGGCGCCGGTTCAACATCCTGCGCCTCTGCCAAATAAACCAACGTCTGCGCCGGCTGTTCCGGCGGCGTGCCACCCTTGCGACGCTGCTCCCAAAACCAGCGTTCCAACCCACGCATGCCCTTCAACCCAATCTCTGTGTTGACCAGGCCAGGGTCCACCGCAAAGGCGCGCACCCCCTGACCGGCGAACCGCCGGTTGAACTCCACCGTGAACAACACATTGGCCAGCTTGGATTGCTTGTAAGCCAACAACGAGTGATACCAACGCCGCAACATCACATCACCCCAAATCATCCCCATCCAACGGTGAGAGGCAGAGCTAACCGTCAGCACCCGCCCCGCCCCGCTCCGTTGCAGCGCCGGCAGCAAAAGGTTGCTCAGCAAAAACGGTGCCAGGTGATTGACAGCAAATTGCAGCTCGTAACCATCCTCCGTCAGCGTCCGCTGAGTGGCCACCGCCCCCGCATTATTCACCAACACATCCAACGCCCCGCCCGGCACATCCGCCTGCACCTTTGCAGCTAGCTGCCGCACCTGACGCTGTGACGACAAATCAGCCAGGTAGTAACGCACCCTGGCCTGCGGACAAACCGCCCGCACCTGTGCCTCGGCCTGAGCGCAACGCTCCGCCGAACGCCCCACCCCCAACACCTGCGCCCCCCGCGCACACAAAGCCTGCACGGTTGCCAGGCCAATCCCTGCGGTTGCACCCGTGATCAAAATCGTCTTCTCAGCCAAGGCTTTCATCAACATACCCTCCAGACACAAGAAATCAAAAAGCCATCGTATCACAATTTTGATGCAATGGCAAAAAAAAGCAGGCGTTCCCCTATTAACGCCTGCCCAGAATCCAAGATGATCTAGACAATTGCATCATAGGTCGTTTGGTTGATCTTGTCATCCAAATTCAGACGAAAAAACAGACAAAAAACGGACGTTTTTCAGCCATTCTCCGAAAAAGAATCGGGTATATACTTATCCTAAGGCAAGCGCCATACATGAACAAAAAAACAACCCTTGAACCAATCGAACGGTTATTGCGCGCCTGGTTGCTCGGGAAAGAATCAGCACCGGAATGGTACAACCAGGAATATTTTCAAGATTTGCTGAGCGAACCAGCAAACCAATGGGATCAGATTGCACAACAGCACATTCATGACGTGACAAACAAGCAGCTACGCAAGCTACGCCCGTCAAACTACGCAGCAAACACCCCCTGGCAAACAGCACTGCAACAAGATTTTGCATCAGGCAACAAACACCTGCAGGCCTGGAGCGCTCTCTATCACCGCTATTTGCTCGGTCAGAATATCAGCGTTGAAGAATTGGCCCAAGCCGCTGGCCTTTCCGCACGGCAGTTTCGCCGAATGCTGCTGACGGGCATTCACCTGTTAGAGAAAGAATTGCTGGCCGTCCAGTTCTCGGCAAATGCCACCACGCTGGGCAACACGACCTGGTTGCCAACAGAAGGGATGCAGCCCCTGGTGGGCATCAAACCACTGCTCAACCAGGTGATTGCCTGGCTAAGCGACAAACAAGGGCCAGCTTTCATCAGTCTGGAGGGCATCGGCGGGATCGGCAAAACCAGCCTGGCCCAAGCCTCGGCGCTCACCCTGCAATCCAGCGGCCTGTTTGAAGACGTGCTTTGGATCAGCGCTCGCAACGAATTTTTTGCCTACGATGGCACCATCCATCCCGAAACTGAGACCTACCGCTCGCTCGACGAGGTGACCGAGCGCCTGGCCGAACAGGTGGGCCAAGGGCACCTCTGTGGCATGAGCAGCGCAGACAAAATACACCGTATGCGCCCACTCTTCAACGCCCGCCCCTACCTGGTGGTGATTGATAACCTGGAAACCGCTGAGAATGCGCAAACAATTGTGCGCAGCTTGCAACCGCTTGGCGGTCGCTCACGCTTTCTTTGCACCAGTCGGCAAACCCTCGATGCCCTGGATTTCGTTCAGGTGCTGCGCGTGCCTGAGCTCTCCTTTGAAGATAGTTGCACCCTGCTGCAAAACGAGCTAAAACGCCGTCAGCAACCCGATGACCTTTCCCCAAGCAGCCTGCGTGCCATCTATGATCGCGTTGGCGGGCTGCCCCTGGCGCTCAAACTGATCGCCGCCCAATTGCGCAGCGCCGATTTGGACGAAGTGCTGAGCGATTTGCAAACCGGTGAGGGTGATATAGGTACAGCTTTCACCCACATCTACCGCCGCAGCTGGTCTTTGCTCTCCTCAGGCGCCCGGCAACTCCTGCTTTCCATGCTGCTCATCTCGCCCAACGGCGAAGACCGCACCTGGCTGCGTCAGACGAGCAACCTGCCAGAAAAAACCTTCCGCCCAGCGCTAAATGAACTGCTGGATTATTCGCTGGTCGAGACAGGCGGCAGCGCCGACCACATCACCTATCGCCTGCACCGTCTCACCATCACCTTCTTGCACAGCGACATCTTGCACAACTGGCAATGAGCGAATTTTCCTCAACGGCAACGACAAACGCCCCCTCCTGGAATGACTTCTTCGAGCAGCAATTGGCCCGGCAACTGCGCCAAAAACGTCGCCTGGTGCGCAACACAGCACCGGCAAAATGGCAGCAGCACCTTGGCAGCCTGCTCACGCTGCTCAATCAGGCCCGCAACACCCCGGCCCTTTGGCCCCTGGCGTTGGACTTCATCGAAACCCTCGACCCCTGGCCGCGTCGTCAAGGGCATACCGATGCCTGGGAAAGCCAACTGCGACACTGGCTTCAAATCGCCCAACAGCAACATCAAGATGCCCATGTTGCAGAGCTGTTGGCGCGCCTGACTGACTTATATACCAGCACCGGCAAATGGGAACAGGTCTGTCACACCGCCGTACAAGCCCTTCCCCTCGCCCAACGCCATCAAAACCTGCTGGTATATGGCCGGGTCAGCGCCTTGCTTGCCAACGCCCAAGCCAAATTGGGCGAGATCGTCATAAGCCGCCAAACCGTGCAAAACGCCCGCACCGAATTGCAGAAAATGGCGACAACACACCCGCCGCGCGAATGCATCCTCGCCAACAGCTACCTGGATATCCGGCAAGCCAATGACCTGCGCATCTCCGGGCAACTGAGCGAAGCCCTTGCGCTGATCAGCAACTCCCTGCAAAATGTCCTCGCCCTCACCCCGCCCGCCGATATAGGCCTGATTGGCAATATATATGAAGCGCGCGGCGTGTTCTATTGGGCCAACAATCAATTCCCCGAAGCGCTGCAAGATTTGCAACAGGCCCGCACTTGCTATGAAGCCGTTGGACACACCATGGGCATCAGCTCGCTGATTGCCAACCTTGGCCTGGTCTACATTCGCACAGCGCGTTTCGACGAAGCCGAAGAAATCACCCGCAGCGCCCTCAAACAAGCCCGCCAACATCGCTCACTCAGCAACCAGTTGCGTCACCTCGCTGACCTGGGCTCGGTTTACTGGCTGCGCGGGCAGTTCGCCCAAGCACGGCCTTATTTTGAACAACAGCTGAAACTGGCTGAAGAAACGCAAGAGACGCTACAAATCTTTCTGGCACGCAACAACCTGGCCTGCCTCGACCTGTATGCCGGCCACCCCGAACGGGCATTGGCCGGGCTGCAAAAAGCCGTTGATGATTTTCGCAGCAAGAACTGGGTCGAAGCGCTGATCGGCGCATTGATGGATCTCTCTATGTGCAACTACGCGCTTGGTCGGGTTACACAAGCACAGCAACTCGCCGACGAAGCGCAACAACTGGCCAATCAGAATCAATCGCGCGCGCTGCAAATGCTCACGCTGCGCGTTGCCGCCCATGTTGGCCTGCTGGAATCGCCTTTCGAGGGGCTGGAGCGGGCCTATCAAATGGCCGTGCAACTGCGGCGTCCGTTCGATCAGGCGGCCTGTCTGCTGCAACAGGTGCGTCATGCCCCCACCCCGGCCCGCCGCGCCGCCTGCTGGCAAAGCGGCGTGCAACTGCTGAATGAATTTGGCGCCCAGGCCTGGCTAGAAGGCCACTCAATTGAAAACCCGCCCATGCTGGCCGTGTTCATCTGAATCAAAAAGGCCCCGGAAGCCCAGGGCCTGGTGAAAGATCAGATATGGTTTCGATAGCACCTCCTTGAAACCGAATAGGATTGCGCTGAGAAAAAGTGATACTCGTTTGAGCTTATAGGCAACCTCCTTGAAAAATCGTGAGCAGGATTGCGATCAGAAAAGACGGTGCAAGTTTGAGCTTATAGGCAACCTCCATAGCGTGATTGGGTAGGGCTGCGGTGTTGGCTGAATGGTGAAGTGACTATAGAATAGCCGATTTTCAAGCAACGTCCATTGCCTTTGGGTTGCCAATCCGTGACGAATATCTCACCGTTATCTCACTTGCCAATTTGACAAGTGTTGTATAATCAAACTGTCTTTTGTGCATGACCCGGGAAAGGCGGTGTCAGGTGGTTAAAAAGATCAGAACGAACGGCGGCGCGCTGGTTGGCGGAAACATACAAACAAATGGCGGCACATTCGTAGGCCGCGATTTGACCATTCTGCAACAGGAAGTACAATTCAGCGAACTTGACCGCATGGCCGAGGAACGCCCGCTTGACGCACTGCGCAGTTACCTGGCGCTGCGCAACGAAGCCAATGGCCGCAGCCGCTATTTTCGCACCCGACTGGAAAGCCTACAACAACATTTGGCCGAGCAAATGCCGCGCCTCATTTTCGACCTGGGTGAGATGCTGCAAGCAAATGACCTGGAACCCGCCCGAGGACTGACGAACCTGTTGCAACGTTTTTGGAATCAAGATCCAACCTGGAATTCAGTCTTTGAAACCATCAAAAACCTGATGCAATCAACGCCTGGAGAGCTGAATGGGGAAACCATCATTCAGCAGTTTAAAGAAATCTTCAAGAAATATCAGCAAAGCTCCGTCCTGCTCCTGGAATACCTGGTCACAACAGCTTTGAACACAACCATCCGAGATGAACTTGCCAAAGAACTCGAAAAGCAAGACGACTTACGCATTTCCATCCCTGCGGTTGGCAAACTCAAACGAGATAGCTATCCCCAATACAACCCCCTTTCAGCCACACACAAACCGGCGCCCGCTCAGGTAACCGCCTGGACAAACGCCAACACGCCAAACTTTTACCCCTTTCTGCTAGACTGTGCCCCCCCAGCAGAAATCATCGCCTTCCCCAAACATTGGGATGAATTGCCCCCCCTGGATCAGCGTCAATGCATCCTCAGCGATTCGATCGAGGATTTGCGCATCTTCAGCAGCGCCTTGCGCATGGAATGGCAAAACAAAAAACCTGCCCCATGGATCGTCCCTGTTCATCTGCCAGGCACCCTCACCCCACCCGTTCCATGGCAAATTCTGCTTGGCGCCCTGGCCGACACCTGGACGCGCTTTTTGGCCCATAACCCACAAGCGCCCTATCATCTGGGCGACACAGAACGCCTGCGCCTGGCATTGTTAATCCAATGGCACTACCCCGACTTATCCACTTTCGGGCGCGGCATGGCCCTCCTGCACAGTGATGAAGCCAACCAACAGGCCCTCATGCGCAGCATAAACCGGCTGCTGAAAAACACCACCCAACCCGAACAGCTGATCGTCAAATTCCTGGATGACTTCCTGACCCTTCGGCCCGCAGGCATAGAAGAAACCATCTTCCTGATCGAAGGACTGGACCCCCCCTCTCCCGAACGCGACACCTTGTTGCGAAGCCTGATCGGAATAGCCGAAGACCATCGGCTGTACTTCAAAGTGTTGGTGCGCGAGCGCTTGTCACTTACAACGCTCACCTCCATTCGCCTGTACTGGGAAACCGAAACGCTGCAAAATTACTTAAATGAACGCTTGCAGCGCGCCGGGGCACCCGGCGGCTTTGATAGCTTCTTTGACCCGCCGATTCGAGCGAGTGATACGCTTTTGGCGCACCTGGCAGATGGCTCACTGGCGCGCCTGCTGCGCCTGGCCCATCGCCTGGTGCAACACGCCCTTCAGGCCGGGCGAGACACACTGACACCGACTGACCTGAACTGGCTGCAAAACCAATACACCGATCGTGATCCGCTCCGCGAAGGAGGCGCCCTGTGAACCCCGCAGTGTTTGAAACGCTCAACGCCGAGCGCGAAGGTCACCTGCCGCCCGAAGCCTGGGTGCAGCCGGGCATCTTCTCTGCCGCAGCTGGCAGCAACTCCGCCATCATCCTCGGCCCAAGCGGCTCAGGCAAAACGGCGCTGCGATTGCACATCACACACAACGCTGCTGCCCACGCCCTCTGCATCCCATGGCAACCCAGCCTGCCCGCCGAGCAGCAAAGCGCACAAGCCCTCAGCTACGCCATGCAACAACAAACGCTGCGCGCCTGTAGCGAAGCTCTGCTCCCCTGGCTGTTACAGCACTGGTCAGAAGTGCAGGCCGCTGAAGAATGGGTACAGGTCAGCCTGCTCGATTTTTGGCAGCACTACCGCCCCGCCAATTATCGCTTGCTGCTCGGCAAACTACGCAGTCAGACAGCTGCAGAAACATTGCCGCGGTTACAAACCTGGTTGGAACAAGCCCCCGCCTACCCGGTGCTGGAGGAACAAGCCCCCCCGATTGAGGCAATTGCGCTGTTGACAGAAGCGTTACAAGCCCTTGGGCTAAGCGGTTGTTGGCTGTTGGTGGATGGGGTTGAACCCTGGCTGGATGCGCACAGCAGCACCCTCGAAGCCGCGTTACAAGGCCTGCTCTCTTCCCTGGCCCTCTTCGAACAAAAAGGGGTGACCGTCAAACTCTTCCTGCCCGACGCACTGGAAAGCAAGGTGCTGGCAACCAGCGGCGTACAACGCCGCCGTCTGGACGTATTACCCCTGACATGGAACACAGAAACGTTAACCGACCTCGTGCAAAAACGGCTTGCCCTGGCGCTGGATCAACCAACAGCCACATTAAGCGAATGGTTTGATACGGAACTCCTGCATCAATGGCTGAAACGATACGGCGGTTTACAACCGCGCGGCTGGCTGGAAATAATGCGCCCGCTCGTCAACGCCCTATGCGCCCAACAACCGCCCCGCGCCTTGGATGCCGCGGCGATGCAGAACATTTTTCAGCAGCATCCGCCCCGCCTGCGCCTGGACCTGGTCAACCGCCGCGTTTACCTGGGCTATGGCGAGGTGCAGGGCATTCAGCCAGCTGGCTTTCAGATCCTGGCCCTCCTCTACGAACGACATGGTGAGCTGTGCGAGCGCGAAGAAGTCTACTATCGCGGGCATGAAGGCCTGCCCACCGTCTTACGCCCGGGCGATTCGGGCTACCTGTACCCCAAAGAATACACCGGCAGCCTGGATACCGCCCTATGGCGGCTGCGTCAGGCGTTGGAACCCAACCCCGAAACGCCCATCTACCTGCTGACTGAGCGCAACAAGGGTCTGCGGCTCAAAACGCACGGGTGAGGTTTGGGTGAGAAAAGGGCGAGGAACTTGCAAGCGGACAGTGAGCAAAGCGCAAGTACAATTGATTTTGTATAGACAAGAAAGCGGTATAAAATTGCAGCTTAAGAGAAAGGAGTGTCGCGATTGTTTGATTCAAGCCTTCGCTATGCGTTGACTGCTTTTGGATTCCAGTTCAACCCTTTTGAACACCTGGAAGCCTCGCAAGATCCGCGCCTGGGCGAATATTTAATCGGTCACGAAGCGCTTGAATTGGTCTCAAAGCCGCAAGCCGCACAGGTCTTTGCCCTGCCCGGGGCCGGGAAAACCGCCCTGCGCATTGCGGTTGGCCGGGCTTGTGCGCTGGCCTTTGGCGGGCAGCCGGCCCTGCCCGTATCCTATAACCTGCCGGAACTGTTCCCTCAGCTGAATCCCCCACCCGCACCCGACGCCCACACCGCGGCCATTTTACGCCGCGCCGCCCTCAGCTTGCTGATTGGGCTCTCCTTCCGCCCCGAACTGTTCCTCTCGCGCAGCCCCTCCGAACAAAATGCGCTGACACGCTTGCTGCGCAGCTTGCTGCGCACCCCACCGCTTGAGTATTACTTGGGCATGTTGCGCAACGCTGACCCACGCCGTTTGGCCGAACGCTTTGACCGCACCTATGCCTTCCTCACCCCACCCGCCCCCCGTCCACTGACAGCACTTTGCCAACAGCTATCCGCCGCTTCAACCCCACTCCCATTCAGCCCCGATCTGCGGCGCATCTTCTTCGAACAGGTACAAGCGCTGGGCTTCAAGGCCATCTTTATCTTGCTGGATGGCGCCGATGGCTTCGCCGGCAGCGTTGAAGCACCCGACCAGGTTGCAGAAGCATTACAGCCGCTGCTGAGAGAAGCCGCCGATTGGGCCAGCCAGGGCTGGGTGATCAAAGCCTTCCTCCCCATGGAATTACGCCCCTATCAGAGCGATTCGACCGCCTTTCAAACCATTGCCTTAGACTGGCAGGACGACGAATTAATTCGCGTCTTGCAGCGCCGCATCTATATTGCCAGCCAGGGTCAGACAGAAACATTCGACGCCTTCTGCGATGGGCTGCGCGGCATTGAAACCGGGCTCGTTGGTCACCTGCTGCGGCCTTTGCCGCGCGAGGCCATCTGCCTGGCCAACACCCTGCTGCATACCTTTGCCGAGCGAGCAGGGCGCGGCGGCGAGGCACTGTGCAGTGCGGATATTGAACAAGCCATCCAACGCTATTCCATCTCATTGGGCATCCCGGTCCTACAGGCATAATCTTCCAGGAGAAACAGCCATGAGCGCCTTCGCGATTCCCGCTTATCAACCAGACCTTTTCTGCGATCGTCCCACCCTAAACACAATTAAAGAAATTATCAACCAGGTCCAATCGGGCAGCCCTCATTGCCCGATTGTGATTCAAGCCGGGCGCGGCAGTGGCAAAACCTGGCTTTGCCTGCACTTACAGCGCAGCGAGTTACAGGGTAAAGAAAAAATCACCCCCCTGTTGATTGGGCTTCAGCAACCGGTGAACCTGCAAGCAGAGAAAAACGAATGGTTTCTCTCCAACGAAGCAGCGCAAGAGCTCTCGCAAACTCCAGAGAAAGCCGCGACCGTTGAGATCCTCTTGAATGACTTGCTGGGCAAATTTGCCCAAGACCTGGGCGTATGGGTTGGTGAACAGCCCACCCTGGGCGAACGCAGCGCCTGGGTCATCAACGCCCTGCAACGCACCCCCGATACAACCTGGGTGATCCTGGTTGATTCAGCGTTCGAGTCAGATTGGGCGCTGCTAGACGGACTGGAAAAGCGCCTGCTTGCCCCAGTCGTTACCCTGCCCAACGTTCTCATCCTGATCACCGGGCGCGGCAAACCTTACCCATGGCAATCGCCGTACCTGCGCACACAAATACAAATGCTATCCCTCGACCCGCTAAAAGAAGACGAGACCAAGGAACAAATTGAAAAATTCTTGAACAAGGGTGGCATTCGAATTGTTAAACGGAGCGTATTTAAACAATCCCAGGGTCATCCGCTGGCCAACATCTTGCTGGCACAGGACGCAAAGATCAATGATGTCATTGAAGAATTGCTGGCAATCATTCCAGAAGAACAAGAACGTCAGCAAATCCGAGAATTCCTCGAAGCCCTTTGCCCCCTGGATAGCTTTGTTGAGGGGCATCTCAAACCAATGCTGAAAGCCTATTATGAGTATAGGCAAAGGCCTGAGGACGCCCAGCGCTATGAGCGCTTGGGCCGCTCCGAATTACGTCAGCAGGTATTGGATCGCATGATTGCCCATAGCCTGGTGCACTGGCAAGACGGCGGCTATCAAATGGATCCCTATCTGCTCGCGTATTTGCGTCTCTACTTATCATCAGAGGAAAATCACCCAATGCTGGAAGCCTTGCGTCAGGCAGCCCAATCTGTCTACGTCAACTGGGCCAAGCAATTCCCCAAAGGCTCAAACGATGAGCGCTATTATCTCGAGCAGGCACAAAAATTTGCTCAGGCAAACCAATAAGGAGGCGGGAATGAATGCACAAATCGCAAAAACATTGCAAGACTTTGTCGGCGCACTGGCAACCGAATTTATCGGGCGAAATGAATTGCTGAACGATCTAAAAACCGCAATCCAAAATGCGAAGCCCGGCCCACAGGTGTTGATGCTCATCGGCGACGGCGGAATGGGCAAAACCCGCCTGCTGCGCGCCGTGCACGAGTGGGCCGCCGAGCAACCCACCCTGCTGATTGGGCGAGAACTGATTGATGTCTATCATTATGCCTATCACACCCCCATTGGCCTGGCGGACCAAATCGCTCTTTCGCTCAACGCACAAGAATCAGCGTTTGAAAAGTATTGGGGGCTACACCGCGACATGGATCTATTAAGATCGGGCGGGCTTGCAAGCAATACTCAGAGTGAAGCGGTGTTACAGGAATTAGCCACCACACTGCAAAAACTCACCCAAAATCAACGACTGATATTGACCATAGACACAGCCGAACGCCTGGTGTATTTTAGTAACCACCGCGCCGCCTGCTGGCCATGGCTGCTCGGATTGCTGCGCTCAACCAACAACGTCACCCTAATCCTGGCCGGGCGAGAAGCAGCCCGCCCGCTGGCAGAAGAATTAAACGCCCAGGTCTTCACTGTTAACCAGTTTCGCGAAGAAGACAGCCTGGAATATTTTGCAGCTGCGGCGCGCGCTGCACGCACAGCAAAGGCCTTTGCCACTGCTGAAAAGATTGAAAGCCTTGATCGCTCTATGCGCCAACAAGCACATAGACAAGCTCAAGGAAAACCGATTCGCCTGGCGCTGCTGGTCGCCCTCTACAGTGTGGGCGCCCCTCCGCCGCTAGACGCCTTTGAACAAACGCTCGTCGCCAACCTGATGCAAACCCCCATCCTGGGCGAAACGGTGCAAGCACTGGGACGACTACCACGGGGTGCAACCAAAACCCTACTAGCCCAGATATTGGAAATCTCCAACGAAGAGGCCGCACAACGCTTCGAAGCAATCAAGGGATTGGCTTTCGTAAAGTGCTCTCGTTTTCGAAATGAAGAATTGCTCTTTCTACATGACGAATTATATGAAACACTAAAAAAAGAAGAAGCTCTCAATCCCAATCAACGGCAATCTGCCCAAGAAGTCTATAAACTAGCTGTAACTTATTATCACGATCTGCTTGGACAAGGAATTGCAGAAATCAATCAGGCCTACGCCCCAATTGAAAGTATCCAATTTGAGCCAGATGATGACAAACGGGCAACAACTGTTTTGAAACAAGAAGAACAAGTGAAGCAAGTTGCCCAGCTAATTGGTTGGCAGCAAACATTGATCGCCAACCGAGTTTTCTATCGCTTCCGACAGGATATCAGTGGCGGTTTTCGCTATTATTACCGCTACGTTCTGCAAGCAATCAGCTCCAATGACTTAATCCTTTACTGGCAAATGCAAGCTGAAGTTGCAGCGGCTCTTTCTGATATTGTCATGGATGACCAACAAAAGGATTTGTTAGATGGCGCATTGCAACTAACCCCTGTTCTTGAAGAATGGATGCGGAATCGTTATGCGGCAATCATCGAAACAGCGGACACCCTGCGCAGACAAAGTCCCGATCGTTTTGGACTACGCAACAAAGGCGGTTGGGCGGATGAGCTTCGCATCCGCGAGGCGCGCGCCCTCATTTACTTGGGGGAAAGCAAAGATTGGTCTCGGGCAACCAAATTGCTCAACGACATTATTGAGCGAGGCGAACGACTTTCTACCGCTGCAGAAGATATTCAAAACGACCCCATTCTTTGGCATAAACTTTCAATCTTAGCCCAAGCCTATCGCTTTCGCGGCTATCTGTTGTCACTGCAAGGGAAATTGAATAGTTCCGCTGAAGATTACTATCAATCCATCCTGCTGTGGAGAGAGCTGAAAACCAAAATTGAACTTGCTCATTCTCTGAATGACCGAAGTTACGTACTGGCTCAGCTTGGGCAAACCGATGACGCATTAGCCCTGGCAAACGATGCCCTCAACCTGCGTCGGCGCGTGGGTCGGCGCAGCCCGGTCGCCCTCAGCCTGAACACCCTCGGCATCATCAATCGTCTCAAAGGCGATTACAACACTGCCCTGACCATGTCCTGGCGCGCCCTGCGGCTGGCTCGTTTTTTGGGTGATACACGCGCAGAAGGCCTTGCACTCAACGCACTGGCCGAAGCACGCCGCCGACAAGTCGTTAGTGATCCCGATATGCAGATTGATGTTCGTCTTTCACACCTTAAACAAGCAGAATCATGGGCAGATTCGGCGCGAAAAATCTTCGAAGTCAGTAGCGAACGCCCTCGGCTGGTCCGTGCACTGATAGAGGTTGGTTGCGCACGGCGAGACCAGGTACGGTATCTACGATTAGAAAGGCCTCAAGACTTGAAAGAAATCGAGAAACTTCGCAGTCAAAGCGAGCAAATGCTGCGTAATGCATATGAAGTTTCAAAAAGCCTGGCAAAATACGATCGGTTGGACGCATTGGTGAACCTTGCCTGGTTAGGATATTATGTTAACGATGACAAATTAATTCAAGAAGTCACCTCGTTAGCTTTCGAGGAAGCGGATGAATATCTCTTGTTCCGCCAAACATCCAGTCAAAAAACCATTCCAAACTCCGAAAAAGCGATAGAAGTTGGAATATGGCAACAACTTGGCAAACTGTATGTACTGCGCGGCTTCCGCGTCCTGTGTGAATTTGGGTCAGCTCCATCAAAAAATCCAAAACTTATTCAAAACGCTGCTTACGAACACGCACTTGGACTTGAATATACTGGCTTGTATAGTGAACGTTTTCCACCTTTCCAACAAGCTCGACAGCAAATGTATGACCTATACAAACAATTTAATCAAAAAGAGCTTGAAGAAACAGCCAAAGGCGTGCTACGTTTCGAATATGAACTTCAGCTTCAGCGAAAAGGGCCTTTCTCGGCAATGCGCCGGTTTTTGGAAAACTTTGCCCTGTGGCGACAGCCGCCGCCTGGCTAAACTGCCTTTTGCCAGACAATTGCAGCACCCAAGGGGTTGAATCGCGCCTGCCTGCTTGCTATAATGAAGGTGCATCTTTTGCTTTGGCCAACGAAAGGACGATGCAATGAAGCAAAAGGACGGCTCGCCGTTGTTGTACTAGCAAGCTCTTCCACAACCTTGCCCTGCGCCTCTCGGCGCATGAGGGGGTTTTTGTGTTTAAGCAAAGGCAGGCTACCATGAACGCTCTTCTGTGTATTGTGCCCCTGAAACGGGACGCATTGTCTACAGTGACCAACAGCCATTACCATTGCGCTTGCCCGGTCACCTATGACGCCCCGCTGCAAACCCGGCAAACACCCACGCGCGTCGTCTTGCCATCCGCATTTGCGAATGGCAACGCAGACGATCACTGCTCTTGCCCCAGTGCACCGACTGCACCGCCCAACCGCCCCGGGGGCACATGCTTGCAGGCGGTGACAGCCCTGCAAACAGCGCTGCCGAATGGCTATCACACCCTGCACTGCCCTGAAACCGGCGGCACAGCCGTGTTGAATCAGGCCGCACTCGACTTCTGGCAAACCTTTCGCAGCCCGCAAACGCCACGGCAAGCTGCGGCACAGCTCGCCCTATCAGCACACGAAGCACACACCGCCTGCGAACAGCTCTGGCAGGCCGGCCTGTTGCGCACAGTCGGGCAAGACGCCGTTTGCTATGGCAGCGAACACGGCCTGGTTGCCTGGCTACACCTGACCGAGCAATGCACACTGGCCTGCACCTATTGTTACGCACCGCGTCACGCCCACAACATGGAAGAGCGCACCGGCCTGGAGGCCATCGAACGCCTGTTTGCCATTGCGCAACAACACAACTACTCCGAAATCTGGCTCAAATATGCCGGTGGCGAACCGCTGTTGCGCTTCGACCTGTTGCGCACGATGCAAACGCGCGCCCTGCAGCTTGCCGAAGCGCACGGCATCCTGCTGCACAGCACCGTGTTGACCAACGGCACAGCGCTGACGCCACCAATTGCCGCCGCCCTGCGCGCCCTAAATGTCGGCCTTGGCCTCTCACTCGATGGCCTGGACGAGGCACAAGAAACCCAACGACCGCTCCCGGGAGGCTCAAGCACCCGGGCCGCCCTACGCGCCCTGGAAATCGCCCGTGCCCAAGGCTTACACCCGCACCTCAACATCACCGTCACGGCCCAAAGCGCCCCCGGCCTGGCCGCCCTGCTGCGCTTTGCCCTCGAGCAAGGGCTGACGTTTCACCTCAACTTCTACCGCCCAACCGCTGACCCACACCCCGAGCTGGACTTGAATCAACACGCCCCTCAGGTGCTGGATGGGCTTCACGCCGCCCTGGCCGTGATTGAGCAAGCCCTGCCGCCCTGGAGCCTGCTGAACGGGCTGCTTGACCTGGCCAACTTCACCGTTCCCCATGCCCAGGCCTGTGGCCGCGGACGCAACTACCTGGTGATTGGCCCACAAGGCGAAGTGAGCAACTGTCAAATGCACATGCAAGAGCCGGTCAGCACCATTTGGGCAGCAGACCCGTTGGCCGAGCTGCGCAACACCGAAAGCCCAACCGACCTGCGCCCGGAATGCGCAGCTTGCCCCTGGCGCTATGCCTGCGCTGGCGGCTGCCCGCACCTGGCCGGGGCCCATTGTGCCCTGTATAAGGCGCTCTTCCCCGAATTACTACGCCTGGAAGGGCTGCGCCTGTTACAATACGCCGCCCCCGCCATCCAATAACCCCCAACACACTGCTCCATCTTCCGCCCCACACGGTACGTGTGGGGCGTTTCCATTTTGTCAGCCATTGGTGAGAAAACGGTGAAACACCGGCGAGATCGGTGCAAGGCACCGGCAAACAGAGCGCAAGGACGGAGCAAAGTTGCGCAAAGGCCCTTTCACTACAATAGAGATTAGCAAAACCCAATTGAAAATTCCATTGTGAAAGGAGTTACCCAAAACACAATGAACGCCAAACTAGGATTTCTCGTCATCATTCTTGCAATCATCTTGGGCGTCAGCCTAAGCGAACAATTTGGCCCCCAGGCAGAAGCCAAAGCGCAAGAGATCATCGCAAAAACAGACGCTTACATGCAAGAGCGGGCATGGAAACTAGAACAAGAGCAACAAAAACAAGCGCTTGCAACACAACGGGAACTGGCTGTCATTGAATTCCAACGCAACCTGGGCAAGGCCATCACGGATAACTTGCCCATCGTCATAACGGCGCTTGCCATCCTCGTCGTCCTTGGGGCAGCCGTCAAGGCCTATTCCAGCATCAGCCAAACCCACCAGAAAATTCAGGCCAACCGCGTTCAAGCGATGCCGACCGCACCGACCGACAACCCGCGGCAACTGGATGGGCGCGAGCAAACCATCCGCAACCTCTATCACGCCATCCGCAAAATGCAACAAAACATCAACCGGCTCAACATTGATCTGCAACGGGCCACCGCCGAACAAAGCGAAGAGCTCATCGAGCAGATTCGAAAGCTGGAAGCCGATATTGCCCTGCTGCACGCCCAAATCAATATGCTGCAAAGAATGTGATTTTCTTCCCACTCCACCCTGACAAACAACCCGTCCGCTGTGCATTGCGGGCGGGTTTGTGCTATCATCATCGTATCATCACTTCACATCAAACAGGAGGTTTCGATGGGTACCAAAGGTCGTGAAATCGTTGGCATGGACATCAACGAATTGCTGGAGATGCTCAATCAGGCATTTGCGGACGAGTGGCTGGCCTACTATCAATATTGGTTGGGCGCCAAAGTCGTCAAAGGCCCAATGAAGGATGCTGTTGCCGCCGAACTGCTGCTGCACGCTACCGAAGAATTGAGCCACGCCGACATGCTGGCACTGCGCATCATTCAACTGGGCGGCACGCCACTGATCAGCCCCGAAGAATGGCTCAAGCACACGCATTGCGGCTATGACGCCCCTGCTGATCCCGCGGTTGGCAAGATCCTCGAACAGAATATTCACGGCGAGCAATGCGCCATCAGCGTCTACCAAAAGCTGTTGCAAATCGTCAAAGACAAAGACCCGGTCACCTACAACATCGTCCTGACCATCTTGCAACAAGAAGTGGAACACGAAGAAGACCTGCAAAGCCTGCAAGAAGACCTGCAAGATCTGCTGCAGATGGCGCGCGGCTAAGTCGGCGTCATCCCCAAACCCATCCTCGTTCCATCCGCCAATCCATGCGACAGGCGCGAATGATTTTTCTTTGCATTCGCGCCTGTTTGCGCTTCTTTGCAAAGCTTTCACACCCCACGTTGGGGACAAACACACGCCCCTGAGCAGTTGCCGAAAAAGCCACTTTGCTATAAGATTAAGCCATCTCCCTCACCATTGGGGAAAATTGGGTGAAATAAGCACATTTCGTTGCGCTATTTGCAACACCAATGCGGGATAATAAGAGAGGAAAAGGAGATAGCCCATGGCCCGCTCTGCCAGAAATCGTATTTCTCGCCTGCAAGCGATTGAAAACCTGCTGCTTGCCCATCCGCGCGGCCTGACGCAGGCCGAGATTGCCCGTAAACTGAATGTTGATCGCTCCACCATCTCGCGCGATGTAGCCAACCTGCCCGAATACATCAGCGAAGATGACCACCGCCGCCTGATTCTAGACCGTCAGGGCTTGTTGGTGCACGTGCAGCTCTCGCTGAACGAAGCCACTGCCCTGCACCTGGCAACTCGCCTGCTGGTCACACGCATGGATCGGCAGAACCCCCACGCCAGCACCGCCCTGCGCAAACTCGGTTGCGCCATCGAGCGCATCGCGCCGCGCATCAGCGAGCACATGCAACGCTCAGCAGATGAAATGCAAAGCGACTCGCGCCGCCTGGACCCGCGCTACATCGGCATCCTGGAAAAACTGGTGCTGGCCTGGGCCGAAGAGCGCAAGCTGCACATCTGGTACCGCCGCGAGGACCGGCAGGTAAACGAATATACCTTTTGCCCCTACTTCATCGAGCCTTACGCCATTGGCCAATCCATTTACGCCATTGGCTACTGCGACGAACGCCATAGCATGCGCACCTTCAAAGTCGCCTACATCGAGCGCGCCGAACTGACCCAACAGACCTACACCATTCCCGCCAACTTCAACGCCCAAGACCTGTTCGCCGATGCCTGGGGCATCTGGTACACCGACAGCGCCCCGGTGCAGGTCGAGCTGCTGTTCAGCGCAGCCGTAGCCGAGCGCGTGCAAGAGACAACCTGGCACCGCTCGCAACAAATCGAGCGCCTGCCCGATGGCCGCCTGCGTTGGATAGCGCACATCGCCGAGCCCAAAGAAATGCTGAACTGGATCCGCGGTTGGGGCGCCGCCGTCGAGGTGATTGCCCCCCTCACGCTGCGAGAGGAGGTGAAAGAGGAAATTCGACGCATGCACAACCTATATGAAGTTAACCGGGAGGCAAAATGACTTTCTATGCGCACACGAGAAAAGACCAACCCGAATCAGAATGGCAAACACTGCTTGACCATTTGACCAATACCAGTACCCTGGCAGCACAATTAGGCATGGATGCTGGAATTTCAGAACTAGCCCAAACTGCTGCCTTGTTGCACGATTTGGGCAAATACTCTCAGGCATTTCAACGCCGATTGAAAGGAGCATCCATTCGAGTAGATCACTCAACTGCCGGAGCTCAGGAAATACGAAATTTATTCAACAAAAATCAGATGCAACAATGGCTATCCACCTTGCTGGCTTATTGCATCGCCGGACATCATGCCGGGCTGCCAGATTATGGCAGCGTTACCGACACTGAAAACGAAGCAACCCTGTTGGCGCGCCTCAAAATCACTCCAGAGGATTACAGTGCTTATCAAACTGAAATTCCTGTTCAGCAACTGACTTTGCCGCAACGTCTCAAAATTCGTCCGCTCAGGATTGAACAACAAGAATACACGCGCTTTTCATTGGCCTTTCTAACCCGCATGATCTATTCAGCATTGGTAGACGCTGATTTCATTGAAACCGAAACCTTCGTTCAAGGCCCCAAACAGCGCGGCGGCTACGATTCGATTGAAATACTTTGTCAACGCATGGATGCCTATTTAAGTCATTTTGACCATCCAACCGAGCCAATTAACCAAAAACGTACAGAAACGCTGCGCGCCTGCATTGAAAAAGCCAAACAAAAACCTGGTTTTTTCACCCTCACCATCCCAACCGGTGGTGGTAAGACATTGACCTCGATGGCTTTTGCCTTACACCATGCCCGAGAGCACAATCTGAAGCGAATCATCTACGTCATTCCATTTACCAGCATCATCGAGCAAAATGCAGCAGTTTTCAAAGAATGTTTAGGCGAGGGAAACGTGCTAGAACATCATTCCAATTTTGATTGGGAACAATATGGCGAACGTATTCGCTCTTCTGCTTCTGATAACCAAACCAACCAGGCCGAGAACAAGCTCAAACTAGCCGCCGAAAATTGGGATATTCCTATCATCGTCACAACCAATGTACAGTTCTTTGAGTCATTATACGCCAGTCGTTCCTCGCGCTGCCGAAAACTACATAACCTTGCCAAAAGCGTCATCATCTTCGACGAGGCCCAAATGTTGCCCACCGGCTACTTAAAGCCCTGTCTCTATGCTGTTGCAGAACTGGTTCGCAACTACGGCGCAAGCGCAGTGTTTTGTACCGCCACACAACCTGCTTTGCAGCATTTCTTGCCCGGGTTTGAATTTCAAGAGCTAGCACCCAACCCGAAAGAACTGTACCACTTTTATCGTCGTACAAAAATTCAATCTGCTGGACAATTAACCGACGAACAAATTTGTAATTGTATGATGTCCGAAGAACAGGTGTTGTGTATCGTCAACACCCGCCGTCATGCCAAAGGCTTATTTGACTTGCTCAGCACAGCGTGTTCTGGAGACGTATTCCATCTCTCCACTCTCATGTGCCCTGAACATCGTAAATCCGTTCTCCAAGAAATTCGCCAACGGCTGAAAGATGGCCGCCCCTGTCGAGTTATCTCCACTCAAGTGATGGAAGCAGGGATTGATGTGGATTTTCCAATCGCCTACCGCGCTTTGGCTGGACTGGACTCGGTCATTCAAGCTGCCGGACGGGTAAATCGCGAAGGACGTGACCCTCAATGCAGACCGGTATACGTCTTTGAGCCCGATTCGGAGTTAGCAAAACATATGCCAGCCTTCATCCGCCAAACTGCTGACGTAACACGCCAAATCCTCCAACAATTTGGCGACGATCCCGACTCCTTAGATGGCATTACTGCTTACTTCAATTCACTTTACAATTTACAAAGCCCTCATGCTTACGATGAACGCCAAATTATGCTACACTTTGAAAAAGGGACTAACGAACTGGATTTTGACTTTCGCACAGCCGCAGAACGCTTTCATCTAATTGACCATAACACCGTACCCCTAATCATTGCCTATGACAAGCGCGCCAATCAACTGCTTGAAGCACTGCGCAACAGCCCATATCCAGCTTCCTTTGCTCGAAAATTACAACTCTACACCATCAGTATCTACGAACAGGAAATGCAAGCTTTGCAATCACAAGCCAAAGTTATCACCTATGCCGACCGCTATGCGGTGCTGGCTGACCAAAGTCAATACAATCCAGAATCTGGATTGACCATCCCCAAAAACGGCAATGGGGATGCCTTTTTCATCTAAACCACTGTTTGAAAGGAGGTTCACTCTATGGGATATGGAATTACCATTCGAGTACGCGGCCGATACGCCCTCTTCACTCGTCCTGAGATGAAAGTAGAGCGCGTCAGCTACGATGTCATCACGCCTTCAGCGGCACGTGGCATCATTGAGGCTGTCTACTGGAAGCCAGCCATTCGCTGGGTGATTGACAGAATCCACGTCATGAGCGAAATCCAGTTCACCAACATTCGCCGCAATGAGGTGAGCGAGAAAATTTCGGAGCGCGAAGCACGCCGCCGGATGGAAGGATTGCAAGAGCCATTCTATCTGGCAGCAACCGAAGCACGTCAACAACGCGCATCCATGGTGCTCAAAGACGTAGATTACATCATCGAAGCGCATTTTGAACTGGTGCCAGAAAAGGCCGGAGCAGAAGACACGGTTGAAAAGCACTACAACATGGCGCTGCGCCGTCTGCGCAAAGGGCAATATTTCAGCCCGCCCTGTCTGGGGACGCGTGAGTTCGGCGCCGAAGTACAATTGCTTGAGGGCGAAATTCCGCCCAGTCCGCTGATGGGCAACCGTGAACTTGGCTGGATGTTATACGACCTCGATTTTTCAAACCCGCGAGACATCCAACCGCAGTTCTTCAAAGCCACCCTCGAGAACGGGGTGCTGGACCTGACGCAAGTGCAAATGGCGAGGTAAACTATGATTCTACAAGCCCTTGCCCGCTATTACGAAATCTTATCCAACGACTCGAGCACGGCTGCCGACGGTGAAATTGCTCCACCCGGCTATTCTGTCGAGAAGATTTCTTTTGCAATTTTGCTTTCCTGGCAAGGCGAACTGCTTGGGTTGCAAAGCCTATTTGAACGCCAGGAGGTTGGCAACAAAGTCAAAGAGCAGCCACGCGCTCTGATTGTGCCTGCATCGGTCAAGCGCTCTTCCGGAATTTCCCCCAATTTCTTGTGGGATAGTAGCACCTATGTGCTTGGACTGGCCAACCCAGAGGAAGAGGCAAAGAAAAAGGATCCCAATTACAGCCGTAGCCGCTTTGAAGCATTCCGCAAGCACAATATTGGCATTCTGCAAAATGCAGATAGCGACGCCGCACAGGCAATCATTGCCTTCCTCAAACGCTACACAATGGAACAATTGCGCCAGCACCCCGAAGTCGTACGACATGGTGAGTTGCCCGGGAAAAATCTAACCTTCATGGTCGAAGGACAATTCGCCTTCAAGGATGCCCAAATCCGTCAGGCCTGGGAAAAAGCGCAAATGAAAGAGGACGCTGTGATTGCCCAATGCCTGGTCACTGGAGAACGCGCCCCCATCGCCCGCCTACACCCTGCTAGCAAAGGTGTGCGCGGCGCACAGTCAACCGGCGCCAGCCTAGTTGGGTTCAACGCCCCTGCCTACGAATCCTATGGTCGAGAGCAGGGCATGATCTCACCGGTTAGTCAACAAGCGACATTTGCCTATAGCACAGCACTCAACTACCTGCTTTCACCCCAAAACCCAAATCGCGCCTTTGCCATGGGCGACACAACAGTTGTCTATTGGGCAGATAGCCCGCGCAAAGACTATGCCGCTGCTTTCCAGGCCATGTTCGACCCCGAATGGGAAGAAGTGCCAGCAGAAGCAACCGCAAAGCCAGGCCGCGATCGCAAAGCAGAGCAACACCTCAAACAAGTGGCAGAAAAAGTACGCCGTGCCCGTCCCTTGTCCCCCGACCAACTGCCCAAAGATCTGGACCCTCAAACCCGTTTCTATGTCTTGGGGCTTTCGCCCAATGCCGGGCGGCTTTCAGTGCGCTTCTTCTATGCGGATGCATTTGGCAAGATTGTTGATCGGATTCAACAACACTATCGTGACATGGAAATGGTCAGAGAATACAACAACCAACCCACTTATCTGACCGTGCGCGACGTGATTGATCAAACAATTGCCAAAAAAGCCACCAACCCGCAGGCTGCCCCCTTGTTAGCCGGTGCCATTCTGCGCTCCATCCTAACCGGCGCTGCCTATCCGGCGGCACTGTATACCGCCATCCTCACCCGAATCAGAGCCGATTCGGACGATCGGCAAAAGCGAATCGAAAAAATTGGCTATGCGCGGGCAGCCATTCTCAAAGCTTGCCTGTTGCGCAAATATCGTCATCAACCCCAAAATCCCTATCAGGAGGTGTTGTGTATGTCGCTCAATGAGCAATCTACCATACCAGCCTATGTGCTGGGCCGTTTGTTCGCCGTGTTGGAAAAGGCTCAACAAGAAGCCATTCCCAACCTGAATGCCACCATCAAAGACCGTTACTTCACAACCGCTTGTGCAGCGCCAGCCAGTGTTTTTCCCGTCTTGCTGCGGCTTTCGCATTACCATACACAAAAAGCAGAATATGGCCGCTCTTACGACCGTCGCATTCAAGAACTTTTGAATTTGCTGGATTTGGAGAAAAACCCTTTCCCGGCACACCTGACGCTGGACGAACAGGGCATCTTCATCCTCGGCTACTATCAACAACGCGCTGCCTTCTATGTGTCCAAGTCCGCTTCTGCGGAAGTTACAGAACCCGAAACCCATTAATTTCAATTGCTAAAGGAGAAAAAAACATGTCTACCCCCATCAAAAATCGCTATGAATTTGTGCTGTTCTACGAAGTAGAAAATGGCAACCCCAACGGCGACCCGGATGCCGGCAACATGCCACGCATTGATCCCGAAACCGGCTATGGCATCGTGACCGATGTTTGCCTAAAACGCAAGATTCGCAATTACATTGAACTGCTGAAACAAGATGCGCCCGGTTTCGCGATCTACGTCAAGGAAAACGAACCGCTTAATAAACAACATCGCAAAGCGTACCTGGCCAAAGGAATTGAAGTGCCAAAGAAAAGTGAGGGCAAGGTGACCCCAGATACAATTAAGACTGTACGGGGTTGGATGTGTCAAAATTTCTATGATGTGCGAACCTTTGGCGCTGTGATGGCAACCGAAGTGAACTGCGGAATCGTGCGTGGGCCAGTGCAAATCAATTTTTCACGCAGTCTAGACCCCATCGTGCAACAAGAAGTGACCATCACACGTGTCACGGTCACGCGCGAGGACGAAGAAAAGACACGCGAAATTGGCCGCAAGCACATCGTGCCATACGCCATGTATCGTGTTGAAGGGTATGTCTCTGCCAAACTTGCCAACGACGAAAACAAAGGCACGGGCTTTTCGGAAGAAGACCTGGAATTGTTCTGGGACGCACTGGTGAACATGTTCGATCACGATCACTCAGCCTCACGCGGCAAAATGACCGCCCGAAAGTTAATCATCTTCAAACACGATACAGAATTGGGAAATGCCCCTGCCCAGCAATTGTTTGACCTGGTGCAGATTGAGCGCCTTCACCCGGGCCAACCGCCGCGCAGCTTTGCAGATTACAAAATTGAAATTGGCACCGCTCCCAATGGCGTGACCTTGATCGAAAAATTGTAACAGATGCCTGCTGAATATCGTCCTGACGAATTGTTACCCCTGTCAGGCATTCAGCATTTCCTTTTTTGCCGCCGACAGTGGGCGCTGATGCAGATCGAAAATGTCTGGCAGGAAAACGCGCTCACTGTCGAGGGGAAACTGATGCACAGCCGGGTGGATGATCCCTTCTTCTGCGAAACGCGCCGAGGGGTGATCACTGCCCGGTCTGTGCCAGTTTCTTCTTACACGTTGGGGCTCTCAGGAATCTGCGATGTGGTTGAATTCACCGAATCGCCTGATGGGGTGCAATTGCCTGGCCGCAATGGATTGTACCTGGCTGCACCGGTTGAATACAAGCACGGGCACGAAAAAAGCGATCACAGTGACGAGGCCCAACTCTGTGCACAGGCAATGTGCCTGGAACAAATGCTCATGATACAGATCCCAAAAGGCTACCTGTATTATGGCGAAACGCGGCGGCGGGTAACTGTTGATTTAGATGATGAGCTACGCACCTTGGTGAAAGACATGGCTAAAGAAATGCACGCCTACTTTGCGCGCGGCTACACACCCCGTGTCAAACCATTCAAAGGCTGTCGCTCCTGTTCCATTGCCGATCTTTGCCTTCCGGAACTACAAGCGCAAACGCAATCGGCCAGTGCATATATCCGTCAACAAATTAAGGAAGGTTGACCGATGAAAAAACTGGCAAATGTGCTCTATGTGACAACACCTGATGTCTACCTAAACCTAGATGGTGAAAATATTGTTATCAAAAAGGAAGATAACACTACGCTGCGCCTACCCTTGCACAATTTGGAGCAAATTGTCTGCTTCAATTACCTGGGTGCCAGCCCAGCATTGATGGGCGCCTGCTCTGAGCGCAATATCGGTTTGTGTTTTCTCACACCCAATGGGCGTTTTCTGGCTCGCGTGACCGGCAAGGTCAAAGGCAATGTCTTACTAAGAAAAAAACAATATCAAGTCTCTGAACAGACAGAACAAGCCGTTCCCATTGCTGCTTCATTCTTGATTGGCAAAGTGGCCAATTGCCGTAAAGTATTGGAACGCGCCCTGCGGGACCATCCCTTGCTGGTAGACCAAAACGCGCTTTCCGCTGCCTCTGCCAGTCTGAAAGAGATCCTATCTCATTTGAGTAATTGTGCTACCATCAATGACTTAATGGGATTTGAAGGCAGTGCGGCTAAAATATATTTTAGCGTTTTTGATCAGCTAATTTTGCAACAACGCGAAGATTTCCAGTTCATTGAACGTTCACGCCGTCCTCCATTGGATAATTTCAACGCCTTGCTATCATTTCTTTACACACTATTAACCAATGATGTTTCCTCAGCATTGGAAGGCGTTGGCCTGGATCCCTATGTTGGCTTCTTGCATCAGGATAGACCAGGGCGTCCGTCCCTGGCATTGGATTTGATGGAAGAATTACGCCCGGTATTTGCAGATCGCTTGGCACTTTCGCTGGTAAATCGCAAACAAATCAATGGAAAAGGGTTTGCCATTAAAGAAAGTGGCGGGGTGTTAATGGATGATGAAACACGAAAAAAGGTGTTGACAGCCTGGCAAGAGCGCAAAAAAGAGGAGATCATGCACCCCTATCTAAAGGAACGCATTCCTTTTGGGTTAATTCCGCACATTCAAGCAATGCTGCTGGCACGTTTCTTGCGCGGTGACCTGGATGCATACCCGCCGTTTTTTTGGAGTTAAGAGGAGAACGCCTCATGATGGTACTAATCACTTACGATGTAAACACAGAAAATGATGCAGGCAAAAAACGCTTGCGCAAAGTAGCAAAAGAATGTCAAAACTATGGGCAACGGGTGCAAAACTCCGTTTTTGAATGTCTCATAGATACAGCGCGACTGCGTCAATTGCAAGCACGGCTAGAAAAGATAATAGATCTTGAAAAAGATAGCCTGCGGTATTATTACTTGGGGGATGAATGGCGCAGTCGCGTGGAGCATGTTGGGGCAAAACCAAGTTTGGATTTGGAAGGAACATTGATTGCATAAAAGCGAACCTATAGTGAACATGAAAACACAGACAGGTTCGCAGAATTTTTAAGCAAAAACACGGTAAAATATGGCTAGAATAAGCATTTTGATGGCTTAAAAAGCAACCTGCAGGCAGCAGCCCCCCAAATATAGGGGTGGGTGAGGAAAAATCGCCACAGGTTACCGTCGCTCCCCCCGCGGGAGCGTGGATTGAAACTCTAATCCTTCCTGCTGGTTTAGCCCCCACAGCTGGTCGCTCCCCCCGCGGGAGCGTGGATTGAAACACCTACCAAACATTAAAATTAGATTAGAGCTTGGTCGCTCCCCCCGCGGGAGCGTGGATTGAAACGTCACTAGTTTTTTAAGGTTCAGTTTGATACATTGTCGCTCCCCCCGCGGGAGCGTGGATTGAAACTTCCTTTCTACCGGATTTTGGCCCTCCGGTTGGGTCGCTCCCCCCGCGGGAGCGTGGATTGAAACTTCGAGCGCCTTTACGAAGCAACCATCCGATAGCGTCGCTCCCCCCGCGGGAGCGTGGATTGAAACCGACACTGAGAACACGAGACTGCAGCGCCAGCTCCAGTCGCTCCCCCCGCGGGAGCGTGGATTGAAACCTGAAAAATTAAGTGACGCAAAAAACCCCCAGGCGTCGCTCCCCCCGCGGGAGCGTGGATTGAAACGGAAGCTATGAAGAGCTCCCTCATCGTTCCGACACGTCGCTCCCCCCGCGGGAGCGTGGATTGAAACACGAGACCAATAATACGACTTGCCGCAAACACGCGTCGCTCCCCCCGCGGGAGCGTGGATTGAAACTGCGCGCCTGGAGTCCGTCCGCCATCTGCACAACGTCGCTCCCCCCGCGGGAGCGTGGATTGAAACATCACGTTCAAAATCCACGATAGCGGCGGAACGCGTCGCTCCCCCCGCGGGAGCGTGGATTGAAACCTCGAACCGCAACCGCTACCCCAATCTCAACTATGTCGCTCCCCCCGCGGGAGCGTGGATTGAAACCCTAGACTTTTTTACGATTTTTACCCCCTGCCGTCGCTCCCCCCGCGGGAGCGTGGATTGAAACGGCATCTCTGCGACAAGCACCGACGGCTACATCTGGTCGCTCCCCCCGCGGGAGCGTGGATTGAAACTTTGTAGCTCGCGCTCGACAGCTCGTAACGAAGCAGTCGCTCCCCCCGCGGGAGCGTGGATTGAAACAAAATCCGCGCTAGAGCTGGCGGGTGCGATGGGGGTCGCTCCCCCCGCGGGAGCGTGGATTGAAACGCAGTACGGCTACCAGGTGACGGGCAATATCCCGGTCGCTCCCCCCGCGGGAGCGTGGATTGAAACTCTTGTAAATGCGGTAAAATGTAGACAATTTATCAGTCGCTCCCCCCGCGGGAGCGTGGATTGAAACGATGAGGCCCACCCGCGTTTTGATCCGTACAAGTCGCTCCCCCCGCGGGAGCGTGGATTGAAACAAGTGCCTTTACGAAGCCACCATCAGAAAGAGGCGTCGCTCCCCCCGCGGGAGCGTGGATTGAAACGACAATCCGCGGCAAGAACTTCGCGGCTGATGTAGTCGCTCCCCCCGCGGGAGCGTGGATTGAAACACATTAAAATAACATTAGAGCTTTTGGCCGCTAGTCGCTCCCCCCGCGGGAGCGTGGATTGAAACTACCATGCGGGGGTGACTAACACGAATTGAAGAGTGTCGCTCCCCCCGCGGGAGCGTGGATTGAAACGGCTTCGCTGGGCGTGCGGGCGACTCTGTCTGAGTGTCGCTCCCCCCGCGGGAGCGTGGATTGAAACTAATTAATTCAAACATTTTAATTTTCCTGTTCTAGTCGCTCCCCCCGCGGGAGCGTGGATTGAAACTGAGACAAAATCTTAGAACAATTGTGCTATCACGCGTCGCTCCCCCCGCGGGAGCGTGGATTGAAACGGGTATCGGGAATTACGTAGCACTCTGGAACGGGTGTCGCTCCCCCCGCGGGAGCGTGGATTGAAACACCGTCGCCTTCGCCGTCACGAATCACGATGGCGGTCGCTCCCCCCGCGGGAGCGTGGATTGAAACTCAGCAGTCGGCGGGGTGAGCGCGTCAAAAATCGCGTCGCTCCCCCCGCGGGAGCGTGGATTGAAACCTGCGACCTGTCCAACCTGGATACAACAGCGAAAGTCGCTCCCCCCGCGGGAGCGTGGATTGAAACAATTCCTGGGCTGCGAGGCGAAGCGCCTCGCCATCGTCGCTCCCCCCGCGGGAGCGTGGATTGAAACCTGCGCCGCTCTCTGCCGCGGCGGCCCTCAGCGCGTCGCTCCCCCCGCGGGAGCGTGGATTGAAACGTGCCGGAGACGGCGACAATTCGTGAGGAGGTGAAGTCGCTCCCCCCGCGGGAGCGTGGATTGAAACGATTTTGACGAACCCCGCGTCCACCGCCGCCCGCGTCGCTCCCCCCGCGGGAGCGTGGATTGAAACGCTTTCGTCTCCGCCTTCATGAGAGCGTTTGCCAGCGTCGCTCCCCCCGCGGGAGCGTGGATTGAAACACGCCTCCTTTGCGCCCTCACGGCTGTCAATGAGTCGCTCCCCCCGCGGGAGCGTGGATTGAAACGTCACTGTCGCGCAGCACCCGCCACGCAAACGCGAGTCGCTCCCCCCGCGGGAGCGTGGATTGAAACTCATCGTTTCACCTCCTCACGTCCTCACGAATTGGTCGCTCCCCCCGCGGGAGCGTGGATTGAAACACATGGGCTTGTGCCCACGCCGAAAACGTGCTATAGTCGCTCCCCCCGCGGGAGCGTGGATTGAAACAAGGTTACGACAAACGTTCCGCGCGGCGCAGCGTAAGTCGCTCCCCCCGCGGGAGCGTGGATTGAAACTGCAAACAAATCCTTCACCCGTTCCGCGCGACGCAGGTCGCTCCCCCCGCGGGAGCGTGGATTGAAACGCAGCGACTACGCAGGGGGTGGGTATCACAGCGGTCGCTCCCCCCGCGGGAGCGTGGATTGAAACGCTCCCTCCAGGTCGGCCCCTTCCAGGTTCGCTGTCGCTCCCCCCGCGGGAGCGTGGATTGAAACGCTACGCTCCGCCGCTCGACGGTGACGCTTGTGTGTCGCTCCCCCCGCGGGAGCGTGGATTGAAACGCGTCATCCATCCCGCCGACCCTCAGCCAGTAGAGTCGCTCCCCCCGCGGGAGCGTGGATTGAAACCAACGGGGAAGAAGACGATGATGTTGGCAAGCCATGTCGCTCCCCCCGCGGGAGCGTGGATTGAAACCGCGAGCCGCGCAACGCAGCGAATGGGTGCTCAAGTCGCTCCCCCCGCGGGAGCGTGGATTGAAACCTGACGTCGTTTTGACTGCTGAAAGCAAACAATGGGTCGCTCCCCCCGCGGGAGCGTGGATTGAAACTATCGAGTTTGGACAACGTGGACGGGAAGCAGCAGTCGCTCCCCCCGCGGGAGCGTGGATTGAAACGCACAACGTGCTATGTGCTGCGCGACCAAGATCGGTCGCTCCCCCCGCGGGAGCGTGGATTGAAACTCTGTGGCAAGGCGAAGCGCCTCGCCATCGTGGGTCGCTCCCCCCGCGGGAGCGTGGATTGAAACACACCGGATAAGGCCGGTAAATTGGTAGCATTGGTCGCTCCCCCCGCGGGAGCGTGGATTGAAACTGTAAGCAGTCGTGGTAAAATACAATTATCAAAAGTCGCTCCCCCCGCGGGAGCGTGGATTGAAACTAAACAGAATCAGGAAAGTAGAGCTGCGCCTTTCGTCGCTCCCCCCGCGGGAGCGTGGATTGAAACAGAAATTGAGGATCTCAAATCCCGAGGTGCGATGTCGCTCCCCCCGCGGGAGCGTGGATTGAAACACATGTGTGGCCGATAGCCGAAAGCCGTAAGTAGGTCGCTCCCCCCGCGGGAGCGTGGATTGAAACAACGATTAATCGAAAATCAGACGGGGTGCAAATTGGTCGCTCCCCCCGCGGGAGCGTGGATTGAAACACCACAGCCTTTGGGTGAAATAAGACGCCGTCGTGTCGCTCCCCCCGCGGGAGCGTGGATTGAAACTGCGCGCGGCAGTTGACGCTGGATTTTCGGAAATCGTCGCTCCCCCCGCGGGAGCGTGGATTGAAACATCAACAAAGATAAACTTATATTGCGGGTTTTTGTCGCTCCCCCCGCGGGAGCGTGGATTGAAACAGTGAATCGATATAGGCTACGCCGTCAACAAGCCGGGTCGCTCCCCCCGCGGGAGCGTGGATTGAAACGCCAGCGTCGGCACGCGCAGCATAAGCAACAGAGGTCGCTCCCCCCGCGGGAGCGTGGATTGAAACTTCAGAGCTTTTTTACCATGAGCACATACATTCAAGTCGCTCCCCCCGCGGGAGCGTGGATTGAAACAGTCTCATCACAACCCTGATACTCATTTTGCACATGTCGCTCCCCCCGCGGGAGCGTGGATTGAAACTTTGGCCGCCCGCCGCAGCCGCCAGGCAATGCGCGTCGCTCCCCCCGCGGGAGCGTGGATTGAAACATGCGATTAGCGCCCGGGGCCCCTGCATGTCACGTCGCTCCCCCCGCGGGAGCGTGGATTGAAACGGATTAAGCCGTGCGCAGTCGCTGCGGTGCTGGCGTCGCTCCCCCCGCGGGAGCGTGGATTGAAACCCCCCAGGAACGCCAGGAAATTCTCGACCTCCTGGTCGCTCCCCCCGCGGGAGCGTGGATTGAAACTGAACGGCGCCAGCTGATCGACACTTACTACAAGGTCGCTCCCCCCGCGGGAGCGTGGATTGAAACGGCGGCGAGAGTGTTATACTCGCTGCGTAGCAAGTCGCTCCCCCCGCGGGAGCGTGGATTGAAACGCTTATATGATCCGGCTCTTATG
>ENA-UOYA01000797-UOYA01000797.1-activated-sludge-metagenome-genome-assembly--contig:-NODE-797-length-37270-cov-5.068655_pt1 | contig 37270 bp, 27 predicted proteins | sample MGYA00238163_ERZ764804 | MGnify/ENA primary metagenome ERZ764804 (study PRJEB28919, sample SAMN05720223) | activated sludge metagenome | isolation source: Anaerobic digester | place: Hong Kong...
ATATTCTCATTGAATTCGAGCACACCGTATGGCGAGTCAAAATCTACATCTCCCGGATGCATGGCGGCGAAAAGCACCGACGGCATAAGTTCATCCTCAAATACCGCCTTTGGCTCAAAATTCTCCGCAAGAGTTGTCATAAGCCCCATAAGCAGAAGATCATACCTGTCAAATTCAAGCTCGCCCCCGTTAGGCGAGAAACAGAAGCCTCTCACCGGCATGCCTTTAAGCGGATATAATTTGTTCCTGTAAAGAGTCGACATACGGTACTTCGGTACTATGTAATTTCTGTCGTCATCGTCCCTGCTGTTCTTCTCTTTCCTGACGGCAGACTTATCTTCAAGCATGCCGAAATCAAGTTGCTGCGCGCTGGAGATCACATTGCTGATGTTCTTCTCTTTCCTTGCATTTGAAAGGGATGAGCTCCCGGATATAGGAAAATCAATATCAAGCGGCTTATCGGCATCGTCAGCATCGCCCCTGAGCTTTCTCAGTTCATCGGCCTTGCCTATATCTATGTCTCCGGAAGCATTGATATCCTTTATTTCTTTCTCCAGATTTACGGCTTCGCTGCGGCGTCTGTCGATTGCAAGCAGATTGTCATATCCCTTTGCATCAAGGTACAGACCCATGCTAATAAGATTGTCCTTCAGTGCTTCAAGGCGGTCTACCGCATCGGTTGATATCCAGTTGATTATAGTGGATTCCTCATAGGACAAATCAACAACACCTATCGGGTATGAGATCTGATCACTCAGAGAATAGGCAAAAGAGAACGCCGAGGAAGACACTTCGGCCAGCTCCTTCGTGTCCGTTACTTTAACCCAGGACGCGCCGGTATAATTTTTCTTGCATTCAGCGGCATATATCTTCTCATCATCTTCAAGCCCGTTTCTTACAGGTGAATAGAACCTCAGATAGTTCATAACGCGGCGCTTGAGCGGAGCCTTTGTGGCATTTGCCTCCTTCATAGGAACCGAAAGAAAGTCAGAGCCCAGAAAAACCCAGACATCACCGCACCTTATGTCAGTAAGCACAGTGGTATCATTAAGACATTTAAAGGTGAAAGTATAAGCGTCGCCGGAAGCCTTGTATGCGGGCATATTGAAAACAAAATCACCTTTTGCGGAAGTAGTGGCTTCAAGACTTAAAATCACGCCATAGTCGGTATCGAGTTTTGATACCTTTCTCCCGTCAGTCGGATCCTTGGTAACCTCGAAAGTAATCGTCGCACTCGGAGACGCACTTCCTCTGATGGTGAGTGCCACTCCCTGTTGGAAAACTCCCTTGCTTCCAAGCCAGCTGGGTAAAACAATATGATTAATCTGCATCAAAATGACCTCTCTTGATAATAAAACAGCTTATATTATACATCAGACCTCGGCTACAATTACTTTAATTCCCCTGTCACGACAACTTTGAAGTATATTACAATCAGCTCCCGAATCAGTGATAAGATAATCTATCTTATCCGTCTCTATAAAATTCGAAGTGGAATCGACTCCGACCTTGGTGGAATCAACCAGTGCAACGATGTTTTTCGCGCGTTCCGCACACATTCTCTTGAGCTCAAGCTCATAGAAATTGTTGCCGGTAAGCCCGGAACTGATTGAAAAGCCGTTACCCGAGACGAAGTAAAAATCGGCCGAAAGCCTCCCCAGCATCTCCTTGCTGGATACACCTTCAATCGCGCCGGAATGCGGTCTCAGCATGCCTCCGAGTATTATTATGGTCTTGAAGTTGTTATATCTCTGAAGTTCCATCGCGGTATGTATACCGTTTGTAACGACTGTAACGTCCTTGGCATTCTTGAGATAAGGTATCATGTGGTACGTTGTTGAGCTTGCATCCATAAGAATCGAGTCGCCGCTTCCGACAAGCCCGGCAGCCATTTGCCCGATTGCAGATTTGAGGTTGACATGTGTTATGGCGCGTACCATGTAATTCTCTCCGGCAGTCGGCTGCTTTGTCTTGGCGGGAAGCTTTATACCGCCGTGATATCGGATTATGACGCCCTCATGTTCAAGTTCTCTTATATCTGCACGAATAGTCGCGCCCGTAACACCGAGTCTGTCAGACAGATCAACGGTATTGATTTCCTTCTGGCTCTCGAGAATGTCGAGAATCTGTTTTCTTCTATCAGGATTGTTCATAGAAGAATATTATCAAGTGAAAATCAGGGTGTCAATGTGATTTTCATTTGATTATTAATCCGTCATCAACCGGTTCTCTGTCATATTCCATAAATTTCATTATAATCATCGAGACTCTCGTTCAGATCAATCTTCCCCGCCAGGTCTGATCTCATCCATACCATGATTCCCGACTTGACATAGGTCATCTTGTAAAAGACCTTAGACACATTGCAGTAAACAAGCACATAGTCATTGTCGGAAATACCGAGTCTGTCGAGCATCAGCTTAAGATTCTCCTCTCCGTTTACCGTTACAATAAAGTCAGGTGCCCCGTAAGAACTCCAGCGCCTTATATTGTCATCGCAGCTGTGCCGGTCCTCATTCTTAAGAAACGGATATGTCCTGCCGTCTATCAGGTTATAACAGACCTCCCGCCCGGCACAGGCATTCAGCGAATTTACAAAATAAGCCGAACTGATTATATACGGCGACTGGACATCCCACCCGGAAAGAAAGCTGCAGTCTTCAAGACTGTTGACTTCTATCCACCGGTCAAGCCCTGCACCGTCTGAATAATCTGAACTTATCTCGGTATAACACGACACAGAAGACCACATAAGTGCCATCACAAGCGAGAATGAGAGCAGCAGATAATTGAGGTAACCGTGCTGAGCTTCGTCCCCTTCTTCAAGAATCCACATAATGTATACTCCCAGGAAATACAAGACGGCATAATGATGGAACAGCATGTAGTATGCTCCTGCGAGCGCGAAAAACACCACCGGCAGAACAGCTTGGATAAGCTTCTTTCTTCGCACCGCATATACAATGAAAGAACTCCAGACAGCAACCGAAATAACCGAAGATACTGCCGCTTCAAGAGGTGTAAGCACAACATTCCTGATCAGAACCGCAGGGTCTATGAAGCTGGTGAAAGTTATTTCCGAAGGCAGAAACAGTATTATTTTTAATAGCGTCTTCATATACTGAAAAATATCCGTACTTGCGCCCAGGAGTATATCTCTGGCAGGAATTATAAGAGAGATCATTGAGAGCGCGAATACCAGAAGAGCTGTCATTGACAGAAGTATCTTTATGTTATTCCTGATTGCAGTAAACGGTGAGGTCTTCCTCTCTTTTGTAATAAGTTCAATGATCCAGGCTATGGCAATTGAACCGGCAATCGCAATGCCGAAAAGGTGCGTAACGCACATTAGTGCCAGAACAGCGCAGTATCTGACAGGATGAGCATTTCTTTTCTCGTGCAGAGACGCAGCGAGAAACAGAGCCAGTGCCAGAAGCATATAAGGTCTGCAAAGAACCTCCGTCTGCATGAAGAAATACGTGAACGGAAGCAGCGTAAGAGTTGTATTCCTGAACGGAGCTTTGAATTCAAGTACAAAAATCGCCGCAAAATCAGTTACAAGATGGAGAAACTCAACTGAAGGCTTGAACGGAAGATTGAGTTTTGCGGGAATGCTGTATGTAAGACAGATTAACGGAATGTGTCCTTCATAGTGTGGGATAAGGAAAATCATATCGCGGTATGAGGCATTTCGGGCAATCAGCCATGCCTCAGCTTCATCATTACCGGGCTCGTGGAAAATAAGCAGCGCGATGCAGAAAAGCATCGCGACGGCAGTAACCGCGGCAGAGACATTCTTCCGCGGCAGGGCATTGTACCTCTTTATATGACGCGTTATTGCCATTCTGCTGAGCTCACTATCCATACGGTTCATTTATGTCACCCCGTATATCTCGTTATAATCCGACAGCTCCGGAGTAATGCCAAGCGTGTCAGCCAGATCTTTTCTGAGCCATACAAAATCTCCGAACTTTTCATAGGTTGTCTTGTAGAAGGCTCTGCCGGCCCGGCAGTAGACAAGCACATAATCATTGTCGATTCCGAGTTCATCTGTCACCGCCCTGAGATTGTCTTCTCCGTTGCCGGTAATTATCATGTCCGGAGTACCCATACCGGCCCACTTCTGAATCTGTTCCGAAGACTGCTCCGGCGTATTGCAGCGCCATATTATATACGGCCTGTCATTGACAAGATTATAGCAAAGCGGTCTTCCCATGTAGGCGTTGATCGAATTTGTCACATACTCGTCAGAAGTAAAGTTGCCGTCTGTGACATCCCATGCACCGAGGCACCTAAGGTTCTGAAGATTGTTCTCTACAATCCACTCCGCGACACTTTTGCCCGCGTCATAATCAGATGTGATTTCTGTAAATACCGCGAACATTGACCATCCGGAGGATATCAGAACAATAAGGGCAAAAACGGCACCGTTGATAAGTCTGCAGGACAGGGATGTGCGATGTGCAGAGCCGTTTTTTTCGGCGCCGCTGCAAATCCAGACCGAGTACACAAAAAGCATGAACAGAAAAGCAAAGTGGTAGCTGAAAATGTAGTAAGCTCCGACAAGCGAAAATGTCGCAATCGGTATAAGGCAGGCGGCCAGACGCTTTCGCACGGCACAGTATCTTATAAGGCTCACCCAGATCAGACCGGAAAGAATGAATGAGACTGATGTCCGGAACAAAGATATCTGTGACGTCTGAAAAGATACCCCCGGTGAAATGAAATTTGTGAACAGTACTTCTGAAGGTATGTATATCAGGAACTTTATGAGTGTTACCGGATAACTCTGACTGCCATCCCTGCTCGACAGGTATATATCCTTCGCCGGGATTATAAGAGACACCACAGCGGCGGCAAAGACAGCCAGAACCGCAAGACACAGCAGTCTGCGACGATTGGAGGTAAATAGTCTTGATCCCGACGCGATGACCCACTCAAGCGCGATTCCGCCGGCAATCACTATTCCGTACAGATGCGTCATACACATCAGCATCAGAGTAAGAGTATACCTGACAGGCATTTCATCACGTCTGTTATATAGAACCGCAGCCATAAAAACAGTAGCTATAAGAAGGATGTACGGCCTTGCAAGAAGCGCCGGATGCAGAAAAAAGTACATAAACGGAAGAACAATCCTCACGATGTTCGGGAAAGGTGACCGGAATTCAATCAGATACACCGCTGCAAAGACAGACAGCAGATGGAGCACTGTCATCACGGGCTTCGCTGGAAGACCGAGCTTTGCCGGAATACTGTAGATCAGATACAGAAAAGGAATATGCCCTTCATAGTGAGGAAGATAGAAAAGCATGTCGCTGTAGCTCGCGTATCTTGCTATAAGCCATGCCTGTGCCTCGTCACAGCACAGCTCGTGGAAACACAGCAATATGAGATAGAAAACCATCGCGGTCACTGTCACAGTAACATTCACACATCTTCGATCATACCTGTTTACTTTCCTTACAAACCGCGCAAAAAAAGTATCGTTAATTTCACCTGCTAATCTGTTGTCCATTCTTACCCGCCGCTTATCCGCTTATTTGAAAATGTTGATAATCTTTTGGAGATGACCATGAACCGCCCCAGGTCCAGCCATGCTCCGTAAATAACCGATATGCCCCGTCGCTGTCCGTAATAGCATGAGGCAACGATCTGTCTTCTGAATATTCTGCCGCATTGTCGTGCGAATACCTGACAGTGCCGTCATCTGCTATTGTAACATAAGGATTCTGCTGCGGGTTTATGTCTATTGCAAGCCCCAAAGCGTGCTTCGACAGATGTGAAGATCCCGTTGCCGCCCTGTAGCAGAACGCTGAAGTGTTGTTATGATCTATTGAATTGTAGTCACTGCCTGATGCATCGCCGGTCCAGTAATCATCTATAAGGTGCATCTTCTCAATCTCATAACGGTCTTCAAACAGCGTCTCGAAAATACTGATTACATCATCACTGACACTCTTGTTTACAATCAGCTCCCCCACCTGGCATTCCCCGTTGAAATTAACGTGAAGCAGCTTGATATACCGCAGCTCCGACAGGGCAATATCGTCATTGTCCACAAATGATTTTCCGATTATTCTGTTGTAGACGTCATCATTCTTCTCAATAGAAACAGAAGTGAAGTACAGGTTGAGATTGCTTTCATCTATTCTTCCGGAATCTATTACTTCTCCGGCATCGTAACCGGAAAGATTCTCAAGATACTGCGATGAAGGCTCAGGTACCGGCGTAGGTGTAAGGGTTGCAGTCGGCAGCGGCGTTGCCGTCGGTGCCAAAACAGGTTCCGGTGATGTCTCGAGGGACTGTTTAAGAGACTGATCAGATGCGGTTACTGATGATATTCCGATGACTTCATTTCCATTGGAATCATCTTCGTCTGCATGATTTCTGCCGTATTCGCGCAAAGCCAGAGCAAAGATACCGCCTGCCAGTACCGCTATACCCAAATAAGCTGCAGCAACGGTCAGGATTCTCTTTTTTCTCGCTCGCTCTCTCGCCCTGCTCTTCATAAATCGTCCTCAGTCAAAAACTCTCTTCATCTCTGCGCCGCCACAGATAATAGCCGGTTACTGCGGCTGTTCCCAGTAAAACTCCCGCAATGCTCACCGCAACAGCAGCCTTTATCCCCGGTATCTCATAACTGAATACTATATCATTGTCACCGCTGTCAAGATTTATCACCTGATACGCTCCGCAAAGATCCTGTGTCTCAATCATTTTCCCGTTGAGAGTGACCGTAAATCCGCGGTCCTTCGGAAGCATAATCACAAGCTTTTCCTCTGACTTGCAGTCGTGCGCCTCAATATGAAAGTTCGAACTGTCTTCAATTGAGAACTGTACCGCGCGGCCCTGTAATTTCGCTGCGGCGCTCATAAGCGCCGATTCATCAAGTACATAAAACTTCGGATGCATACCGGTCTCAGAATCAACGCTGACCGATGCGCTCGCACTGTCAGTCGGTATCATAAATACCGTCGGCGCGAGAAAACAGTTATAATCTGTCTCATATACCCCGTTAACACTCAGTTTTCTCGTCTCCTGATCGTCGAAAACGATGTTACCGTATAAGGCGTCGCCTCCGTCCGGCACTTGAACCGTATAAGTCGTCACACCGCCGCTTACGCTTGTTTCATAGTCGCAGGCCTTATAAACACGGCATTTGTCTCCGGTCATGGCACTGTACATGCTGTTGGTATACTCAAACGGGTCTGAACTGTCTTCAGGCTCGTCAATATCGTAATCAGCAATAAAACCGCACGGCAGACAGTAAGGATTGAGATATACATTCTTTCCGGTTGCATAATCCGTAAGCTTCTCGTATTGCGGAATATCATAATCGGAAAGAACATACCTGACTCCAAGCAGCGAATCGGCCGCAGCTACGGAAGCTCTTGTGATTGTCAGGGTATCGCTCGCGAAAGGATAACCCAGTTTCGACAGATATTGTCCCTGTTCCTCCTGCGGCGCGGAAACAAACGAAGATATTGAACTGAACCCGAAGGCGAGCGCTTCATTGTATTCTGCAGTCAGATTAAGACCTATGGCTGTCCGGTTTGAAGTCTGGGAGATACGGTAAAAATCACCGTCACCTTCAAGACCGTCGCAGTAATCCGCAAGAGAAGTCTCCCGGCTCACATAGCCGGCAAGCTCTGTGGCATTCGAAACAGAGTACAGTTCCAGCAGTATAACCGAACTGAGACAGAATTCAAACGCCGTCAACAAAGCGCACAAAGTGAGCGCAACGCCCTCAAATCTCCTTTTGTTCTCTTTTCCGAAGCAGCAGTATACCGTGACTGCAAAGCAAAGAATCAGCGCCGAACCGCAAATAATGCAGCCGGCTGTTCCTTCTGACGAGGTCTCATAATTCCAGATCTGAAGCTGCGCGGCCGATACGCCGGATATGTTAAGCAGCGCACCGGCGATTATAAATGACAGAGCGCAAAGCATCACTTTCATAAAGGAAGTTTCCGATTCTCCGAGGTAATACTGAGCTGCGATAAAAACGAGAACAAAAACGCCAAGGTAACTGTAGCGATACCAGAATGACTCCACATTTCTGAATATTGAGAACAATAACACGAGCGGCTCCCAGAAAAACATCAGAACCGTAAATGCAAGAAGAATGCCGGATATGATTTTCGTGCGCACGGAAGCCTTGCCGCACACAAAAAACAGCATTACTCCCATAAGGACGAAGCTGCCGCAGTAAAGCGAAACAGAACCCTTAAGGCTGATGAGCCCCGGACCGTAATTGGAAATCACACTCAACGGATTGCCGATAAAGCCTGAAGATATAGAGGAGAAAAGGTCGGTTGTTCCGTGAGTTCTTCCGGACAGCATATAAAGCGAAGGAATAAGGATAACCCCGGAAATCATCACCGCACTCAGCATGCCTGCGGCATAACAAAGCAGTGATTTGAATAATTTCCTGCCGCCGGCCTGAAACCATTCCGCAATAAACCAGAATACGGTAAAAATGCAGTTTATGACACCTGTATACCAGCCGAATATAAGACTCATTGATACCGACACTATAAGAACACAGGGTCTGCCCTTTATCGCGCGGCTTACTCCAAGCGCAATAAGCGGAAGAAGGCACGCGCCGTCAAGCCACATTATATTGCTCGACTGAGAAACGAAATACTGGCTCATGGCATATGATACCGCAAGCATCACAACAACCACGCAGTGCTTCGTGCCGGAAGATTCTGCAGGGAACCTAAGACCTGCGAACAGTGCCATGAAGAAAGCTGCGAGTCCGGACTTGATCAGAAACATCACATCGAAACATGTCATCATATCGCCCTTGTCAAACAACGCCACAAGAAGCATCAGAGGCGAGGCCAGATAATAAGCGAATACAGCGTAGCATGATCCGCCCAAAGACTTGCCAAAGGTGTAATCTATTGAATTTCTGCCTGCCAGGACATCCTTGTAATACATCAGAAGATCAATATACTGCGAATCACCATCCCTGTATGTCAGAGACCTGTCGCCAAAAGGCGCTATTCCGGAAATCTTGAAAATGACGCTGTATATCGCAGCAACAGCCAGTAAAGATATCACCGCTAAAGCGACAACCCTCTTTACGGCCGACTTTCCCTCTATCGAAAAGCTCCCCGTCATACCCGATATCCACCTTATTGTTAATGTATTAGGCACAGTATAACACAAAGCCGCCCCTAAGCTCGGGAAATCCCAAGCCTGGGGGCGGCAATGCAAAGAGAGTAGCGCAACGGGCGCTTTTTGGATTATGTATTCTTAAATACGAACACTGTCGAACATTCAACGTCTGAAGGCGTGCCTGCGAAAGAGTCATAGTCGGCTGAGTATGATTTGAGCGCATTGATTCTTCCTGACAGAGGTTCAATGTTATCATTTATCAGGGATGTAATTTTTGTAACCGCCTCGTCATTGAACTCATTAAGCCCGTCACTCAAAGCCTGCGCACCGTCCAGAAGTTTTGCGGTTCCGTCAGCGAGAGTTTTTGATCCGTCTGAAACAGAAGATGCTCCGGAAGCCACCGTTCCGGCACCGCCGGCAAGCGATTTGGCACCGCTGGCAAGAGTCTGCGCACCGGCACTTAGTCTGTTGGCACCGCTTACCAGACTTGACGAACCTGAAGCAAGTGAAGCTGTTCCTTCGGAAAGTGTCGCAGCACCGGTATTGAGCTGGCTTACTGCTGTGGCAAGATTGCCTGCTCCGGTCGCCAGCTGAGGAAGGCTCGACTTAAGCTGAGCTACACCGCTTGCTACCTGATTTACACCTGCCGTGTAATCAGAAATGCCGTTCTTAAGTGTTGCGGCACCGTCTGAAAGGGCGCTAACATTTGCAGCTACGGTAGGAAGAGCCTGGATTGCCGTATTGATGCCCGAATAGCTGTTATAAAGGCCTGTAACTCCCGTTGCAAGACCGCTGTATGCTCTGATTACTCCGATAAGCTGAGCCTGATACTGAGCATTAACCGCGGGGTCAGCGTTGAAGGTCGTACCTGAAATAAGTGCCTCAAGAGCCGCTTCCTGCTGTGTTGTCATACCTATAGGCGCGACAGCATTCGTGTACATGTTATTAATTGCGCCAAGAACATTTGCAGAGCCCTGGGCAAGTGCTGTCGTCTGCATCGAGTTCATCGCCTGATTGAGCTGTGAGAGACCGTTTGCTAGAGTTGAAGCGCCGTTATTAAGAGTATCGTTTTTCGAAGTGAGAGTCGACATTCCGTCTGATATCTGGCTTACGCCTGTCTGTAAAGCTTCTACACCGGTCTGCAGTTCAGGAAGCTTGCCTGCAAGCTGCGTGAGTCCGTCTTTCAGAGCCGCTGCACCGCTGTTGACCTGTGATATTCCGTTATTCAGTGTCTGTGAACCGCTCAGAAGAGTGCTTGCGCCGGAAGCAACACTCGAAGATCCTTCAGAGAGACTTGCGGCACCGCTTGCAAGAGTACTGGCTCCGTCTGACAGTCTGCCCGCGCCGTCACTGAGTTCTGACGCGCCGTCGTTCAATGTCTCGGCACCGTCACACAAGTCAGACGCGCCGTCAGTCAACTGCGACATACCGTCAGTCATATCATCTGCCTTGTCACTGAGCGAATCTGTGTCTAAATCAAAATCGGAATCACTGAGGTCAAGCTTCTTGGCAACTGTCATAGAAGTAATCTCGTCGCAATCCGTTACATCGCATTCAACTACCAAACTTTCAGGAATATCAATTGATGCGATGGTATCGTCAAGACTGTCGTCATCGCTCTCGTCCTGTGCGGTTGTCTTAAGGGAGTCAAGGTCAAGACTCTCTTCAAGTCCGGGGAAACCGACACCCATAACAACTGTATGTTCTCCGTCGTTGACGGCTTCACCGTTGTCTACAGTCACATTTGTAACTTTAGTGCTGTCGAGCAGCATACCTGTCGACATGACAAAAGGCATATAAACTGTATATTTCTCACCGTTGTCATCGGTATATTCTTCGGACATATTGTTGGTGTAGTCAATCGTTATCACGAGGTGACCCGACTTGCCTTCAAGATCGGCGCCTGTAATAGCTTCACCGTCAAGCGTATATGAGACATCAACATCAACCGGAGCCTGCTCAGTTGTAGTACCGCTGTAATATACGTCGCCTCCGTCAGTACTCCATGTCAGCTGACCGTCGCCATTGTCAGTCAGAGTGGAATTTCCCCTGACCACTTCAATATCGCTGAGATTTGCAATATCATCAAGGCTTGCGGCACCGTCACTGTTCTTAAGCCAATCCGAAACAATCGTCTCGGTTGTCTCATTATCCTTCTTGATGATATAGACTGTCTCGTTCTTGCCGGCAGAGTCACTGTGTTCCGGAGCCGCCAGAGTCTGTGCCTGCGTAATGTTTGTCTTAAGCTCGGCATCTTCGGTCTTCGCTTCAGTTGCCTGATTGCATCCTGCGAAAAGCACCGCCAGCATTGACGCGCTTGCCGTAATGGCCGTAATTTTCTTCATTCTCTCTTTCATATTAACTTACCATCCTTTCTTTTAGCCCTGAACTCTGTTCTTTTTTGTAAGGCCGCGCATTCCCAGCGTGGTTCTGATTATTACTCCGTCGAAAATAAGCAGCAGCGCGGGCAGCAGCGTAATGACAATTACCATCGAGAGCAGCGCACCTCTTGCGAGAAGCAGACAGATTGAACCAATCAGGTCGATATTTGAGTAAACTGCACATCCGATTGTCGCTGCGAAGAAACCGAGTGCAGATGAGAATATCGAGTTGACCGACGTCTCAACCGCCACCTTGACCGCTTCCTTCCTCGACTTGCCTGCGATTCTCTCGACCTTGTATCTGTTTGTCAGAAGAATGGCATAGTCGATTGTTGCGCCGAGCTGAATCGTTCCGACGCATATTGATGCGATAAACGGAAGCGTAGCGCCGGTATAGTATGCCAGACTCATATTCACATAAATTGCAAGTTCAACTACTGCAACAAGTATTATCGGCAGAGTGATTGACTTGAGCACGAAGAATATCAGGAGGAAAATAGCGCCGATTGATACAGCAGATACGACCTTGAAGTCATGATCTGTAATATCTATCAGGTCCTTTGTTGCAGGTGCTTCACCGATAAACATTGAACTCTTGTCGTATGACTTGATGATATTGTTGATCTCGGTACACTGTTCTTTTATCTCATCGGTTGCCACCTGATATGACGACGACACGATAAGAAGTTTGTAATTGTCAGATATAAGGTCATCTGTCAGTTCAGATGGTACAACCGCACTGGGAACAAGCGACCCTTCGACCGAATCGAGTCCGATAGCGAAATTAACGCCATCAACATTTTCGATGTCAGACAGCATTGACTTCGTATCCTTTGCCGAGAGTTTGCTGTCAACAAGAATCATTGATACCGAACTTATGTCGTAATTGTCCTCAAGCTCTTTATTCGCCTGAACCGACTGTAAGTTGTCAGGAAGACTGTTGTCGAGCTTGTAATAGACTTTTACTCTGTTGTTGCCGTATATTGCCGGTATCCACAGCAACAGAAGAAAAATGGCGACCGGAATATATGCCTTGTCAAGGAAAACCCCGAGGCCTCTGCTTGGAAGCTTAACGGTTCTGTGATGTGATTTCTCAATGGCACGATCGAAAATAAGTATCAGCGAAGGAAGAATTGTAATACATCCTACTACGCCGAACAGAACACCCTTTGCCATTACAATACCCATGTCAAGTCCCAGTGTGAATGTCATGAAGCACATTGCGAGGAAGCCGGCTATGGTTGTCAGAGAAGAACCTGCGACAGAAGTGATAGTCGCGGCAATTGCGTGGGCCATTGCCTCCTTTTTATCAGGATAGAGAACCTTGTGTTCAACGTAGCTGTGATAGAGGAATATCGAATAATCCATAGTAACGCCCAGCTGCAATATCGCGACAAGTGACATCGTTATGAATGATATCTCTCCGGTAACAAAATTACTTCCGAGGTTGTATATGATTGTCATCCCGATATCTACAAGAAACAGAATCGGTACGATAAACGAATCCATCGTCAGCATGAGAACTATCAATGCCAGGACTACGGCAATTACCGTGTATATCGGCGTCTGTTCCTGAACGAGGTTCTTTGTGTCGGTAACCACTGCAGCCATGCTCGACAGCATACATTGCTCACCTGCCACCTCCCTGATTTTTGTAATTGCATCCATCGTCTCATCGGACGAGCTCGTGCTGTCAAAGAAAATAAACATCAGACAGCCTTTTCCATCCTTTGAATAGAAGACATCCCTGACTTCATCCGGAAGCATCTCTTCAGGTACGGTACCTTCAGTAATCGCATTGTAGCAGATTACATCGGCCACATGGTCTACTGCTTCGACCTTCTCCTTCATCTCAATCTGCTCTGCGGAATCGAGCCCATCGCATACAAATATTCCGTATGCGCCTTTTCCGAAATCCTTGAGAAGAATGTCCTGACCCTTCATCGTCTCGATGTTGTCCGGCAGATAGTAGAGAATATCGTAGTTAATACGCGTGTTGAGATATCCGATTACCGAAGGAATCAGAAGTAATACACTCAGCACCAGTATTACATAGCGAAACTTTACTATGCCCTTTCCAAACTTTAGCATTTGATCCACCTCTCTTTGCATGGTGTTCTTTTTGACCGATAGTCATTTTTATGCTTGTGAATATATCACTTTTTGACTACAAGTCAATATTTTTTCGGTAAATTCTTGACCTAAAGTCAAAAAATGTATATATTGATGGAAATGAAGTTATCGAGGTGACATAAAATTGGGCAAAGCTGAAGAAAACAAACGGCATAAGCGCAATTCGCTTCTGACGCAGTCTTATAACCTGTTCACTACAAAAGGCATCTCTGATACCTCAATATCTGATATTGCCAGCAAAGCCGGTGTCGCCAAGGGAACCTTTTACTTTTACTTCAAAGACAAACAGTACATAATCAATTACCTTATCGCCCGTAAATCGGAAGGTCTTCTTGTCAAAGCGATAGATAATCTTAAGGTTGCCGTTCAGACCAATCCCGAGCTTCCTGTTGAAGAGAAAATAATAATCCTCGCCGACAGCATCATCACGGATCTGTCTAAAGACCCGAAGCTCGTCAAATTTCTTAACCGCAACCTGAATCTTGGTTTCTATGTCAAGGCATATATGGATGAATCGCTCATAACCACTGTAAATGTCCAGGAAGAATACGCGAAAATCATCAACTCCTGCGGCGACAAATGGCGTGACGACAAACTCATGCTGTACACGATAATTGAGTTCATAAGCTCTACAGAACACTCAATAATAGTGGATAAACTTCCATGTGACCTCAACGAGTACAAACCATATCTGTTTGACAGCATCAGAACAATTGTGAATGTCTACAAGATATAATTTAATAAAGCTATGAAGAAACTGACCGGCAAACTGCTTATTGACCTTTTGTTTCACATTACCGGTAACTGTATACTTGTTGCTTTATCACAGTCGGTTAATGTTATTTCTCACAAATCAGCTTTTCTAATAGAATTGTGTATTGTTTTGCTGCTTCAGATACCGGCTTATTCCATATATAAGACACATCCGTTTAGCGAAAAGCACACAATGTACAAGGTATGGTACTGGTTAGTTTCTCTTATTTTTACAGCGACAACAGCATGGTTTTGGATGTATGAAGCAGTCGGTCCGTTATAGGTCATTAATCAGCAATTCCCGGAGAACATAAGACTCGGACATGCCTGATAAGCTTGTCGTTCTCCCCAAGATAACGTTAAGAGCAAAAAAACGCTTCCTGCATAATGCAGGAAGCGTCTTTTGTTCAAATTGCGGTTAAATTTACTCTGCTGTTACAGAAATAATATGCGGATTAACGCCCTCATACCAGTAAAGGAAGCCTTCCATGTCAACCTTCTGACCGACCTTGAGTGCCTTGACTGCCTTGTAAACATCAGAATCAGATCCGGTGAGATATGACTCTACAGTAAATGTATATGTCTGTCCGTTATATGATACCTTGAAGTAAAGATCGTCGCCCTCGCTTCCGGAACCATCATAATTGTAAAGGAATGCTGCACCGGAATCATCGGCTGCTTCAACTGTCATACCTGTGAAAGATACCAGCATGTTCTGTGAGTTGATAAGGTCATCGGATGCAAGAAGATCTGTTACGTCAACAGGCTCAGCGATATAGTTGCCGTCTTCAATCTCATATGTAGCATCAGTAATCTCAATCTCACCGGACCACTCGGACTTATAGCCGGTAACCTTGATCTTTGTACCCTCTGTAAGAAGAGCATACTCATCTTCTGAGCATGGCATGTTGTAAAGGAAATAAGCTCCGTCTGCATCCTGAGTGTAGAAAGTTGCAACGCCTACGCCTTCATTCTCCCACCATCCCTGCTTTGCCTGGATGTATGTCTCAACAGTAACCTGTGAGTCAAGTTCAGCTGCGCTGTACTCGGCATATGTCATTACGCCTTCGCCCTTCTCTTCGTCAGCTCCGGAAATAGTAGGTGCTGCCGTTGATTCTTCCGAAGCTGCAACAGACTCAGCTGTTGACGCCGCGCAGGAAACCTCGCTTGACTCTGATGCGGATGACTCCGCTGTCTTACCTGAACAGCCTGTCATTGACATAACCATAGATGCCGCAAGAGCTGCCGCCACTAAAGTATTGATTGACTTCTTCATAATAAATTCTCCTTAAAAGAACTGCTTTCAGAATTGAAAGCGTTATTGTGTGTGCTTATTGCACTAAAGTAATTATAATACTTTGTGCTTTTTTACAATAGAATCAATCCGGCCTTTTCTTTTTCGCAAACTGCACGATAAAATACACGATTATTCCCATCCAGCTTGCACCTATGCACAAAATCAGCAATTTGGACGCGACAGGAAGCTCACCAAGCTGAGACTGAGAATCCTTGCTTGCTCCGCCGTACTGGTCTAACTTGTACAGCGACTCGACATCACTGTAAAGCTTATTCATATAGTCATCATCAATAGTCTCATGCCGCCTGGTAGACTTGGCGACATTCTCAATCAGCTGTCCGGCAGCATTGCGAAGTGCCGTAGAACCGTTGAACACCGGAGTTGTAAATGTATTCTGCATGTTGCCGAGCAGTAGTTCGGCCGCGGCAATCTTGACATCATAATGCTCGTCGGCGTCCTCACCCGCACGCGCAAGATAATCCTTATACTGACTGCTCTCCTGCGCTTTGGTTGTCACCGGAACATACCCTTCTGTCGAAGAATACGCTATCTGCACATCGTTCGTAAGCATATACTGCGCGAAAAGCCATGAGGCCATAACCTCCTGCGGGTCGTCCTTGTTGAATATGCAGATGGACGGGCCCTGCGATATCATCTTGGGGTCAGACGTATCATATTGCGGAATCGGTCTCACTACCGTTTCAAAATTAACAATATCATTCTCATGAATATCAGACAGAGGCGCCGAGGAGCCCATCCATGTAGCTCCGGCAGTAGAGTCAACTGCAAAAACGCATTCGCCGGCATTGAAGAAATTACCCGGATACCCGGATATCTTGAAAGTTGAGAACGCACCTGTCGCGACATGACCGGATATTGTATAAAGATCTGATTCTGTAGTATCGTTGAATAATGATATGTTACCGCTGTCATCGGAATAACCCGCGCCCTGCTGCTTTAACATCGATATCAGCATATTGTCTGTGGACTTGTATATGAACGGTATCATTATGTCTTTGCCGTTAAGCGCATAGGTTCCGTCATTATTTTTGGCAAGAGCGGCTTCGGACACCTCCCAGACGTAATCCCATGTTACAACATCAGGAATGTCATAGCCTAACGCATTTACATAATCCTTGTTTATGTAAAGAGCTTCCGTCGATCGCATAAACGGCAGCGCGTAGCAGCTGCCTCCAAGTCTGCATTCATCGAGAAATTCCGGAACAATCTCGTCAGACCCTGGAGAATCAAACGCTACCTCGCTTCCGCCAAGGCCGTAGCGCGGATCTTCCATAAGTCCGTCGAGCGGAACGACGACATTGTCTCCGGTCATATAGGTTGCAATATGATCCGGATAAGTGATGCAGACATTGGGCGTTGTTCCGGTCGAGATGTTTGTTATGACATCGTTATATATCTTGTTATAGTCCGTATACAGCCTCATATTTACGGTAATATTCGGATATAAGGCTTCAAAATCGGCAATAGCCTGATTGTAAATCTGCGTCTGTGTCTTATTGGTATCATTCTTGGCCCAGAAAACTATATCGTAATGGCGTCCTGTATCAAATTCATCAGGTATAACAAATTCATTCGTCTGGCGCGAGCCGTGGCAGCCTGAAAGCAATACTGCGGTAACGGTCATCATGACTGCAGGAAGAAGAGAACCCGGATTTCTTAACTTTATCATCCTTTTGTCCCCTCCCTTGATATTCCTTCCATAATTCTGTTGCGAAAAACCAGAAACAGGATAACAAGCGGAATTGACACCACCACAACGGCTGCCATCATCGCAGGAATATTCTCCCTTCCGAAGCCGTTCTCCCGTATCTCCTGTATGCCGTTCGACACCAGAAAGTAGTTTGGATCGTCGGTTATTAGCCTCGGCCAGACATATGAATTCCAGCACTCTATAACTTTAAGAATTATGACGGTAATTACAGTAGGTCTGCATATCGGTACAAGAACTTTAAAAAGATATCTGAGATCCGATGTTCCGTCTATTTTTGCCGCATAGTAAAGCTCGTCGGGAACCTGTTCAAAGTTTTCTTTGAGAAGATATATATAAAACACCGACGTGACCGACGGAAGAATCAGTCCGGTAAAGGTGTTGCGCAGATTCATATCAGTAATCGTAACAAAATTCGTTATTATCACCAGCTCGTTAGGTATCATCATAAGCGCGAGAAAGGCGACAAACATTATGTTCTTTCCTTTAAAATCAAGTCTCGCGAATGCGTATGCGGCAAAAACAATTACCATAAGCATAAGCGCAGTCGTCAAAGCCGTAAAAACGACAGTGTTAATGAAATATTTCGCAAGCGGCACCTGCGTAAACGCGTCAACATAATTCCGGAAGGTCGGATCACTGCAGTAAAATTTAGGAAGGTGCTCCCCCATATAGCTGGCATAGCTTTTGAATGATGTAAGTATCATCCAGTAGAACGGAAACAATACTATTACTGCCCAGATACCGAGAAAAATATACATAATCGTCCTGACTGCGTGTTTTCTCACCGAAGTTCCTGTTCCGATTGCTGTTCTGCTCATATGTCTATACATACACGCCTCCTCAGTTATATGCTTTCCTGCGGCTTACAATCAGATTGACGACCGTAATGGTCAATACAATCGCGAAAAGAATTATTGCCGCGGACGATGCATATGACGGGTAGCCGCCGCCATCGCCGTAAAGCATGTCATAGACATAACCGACGATTGTATTCATTCCCGCCGCATTGAGATTTGTTCCGAAGATGGCGACAACATCGCTGTAGGCCTTGAAAGCACCGATAAATCCGGTGATGACCAGATAGAAAATCATTGGAGATATCATGGGCAGTGTAATCTTTGTAAAGGTTCGTAAAGGAGATGTCCCGTCAATTTTCGCTGCCTTGTAATACACAGGATTTACCGAGGCCAGGGCACTTGTCAGAATAAGTATCTTGAACGGCATTACAATCCAGATGACATAAACGCACAGAACAAGCATCTTCGCCCAGTAAGGACCGCTTATGAAGTCAACGGCGTTCCAGCCGAAAGACTCGATAATAAGGTTCACCAGACCATCGGTATATTCTGTTTTCTGAAACAGAATCATAAACACAAGACCGACCGCAAGCGTATTGGTCACATACGGAAGGAAAAACACAGTTCTGAACAGCTTCTGCAAAAACTTTACTGAACTCAGCGCGAGCGATATGAGAAGTGACAGTCCTGTAGAAACCGGAACCGTAATTATCACAAGAATCAAGGTATTGGCTATCGCCTGAAGAAAATACCTGTCCCTTAGTACGTACCCGTAGTTATAGCTCCCCACACCGAAATAGCTCTGTGATGCCGAATTGTAGCCTTCCTCAAATGAATAGACAAATACATCAATCAAGGGGTAAACCATAAACGCGCCCAGAAAGATCATGGCAGGCAGCAGATAAAGCCAGCCGTGGAGCGTACCTTTGATTCCTTTGCCGGTAACACCGCTCTTAGTCATAAAATATTCTCGCTTCGGTCTCTTTGTCGAAAATAAGCGTTTTTCCGCGTTTCAGATTGAATCTGACCGTTCCGGAATCCCTGTCTATCACGTTCTCCGCTGAAATAATCGCGCGGACATTCACTCCGGTCATATCCGGATGTGTTGAAACAACGCTGGTGTCTCTTCCCATGACTTCGATACCGACAAGCTTCATCGACAAGTCACCCGAGCTGTCAGGAACAAGGCCTTCAGGCCTCACCCCCACATAGACCTTCCCGTCTCGGGCGCTGACTCTGTCCATAACAGCCTCATCGCCGATATACAGCTTTGAATGTTCTATATGACCTTCGAAGACATTGATTGCAGGCGTCCCGAGAAATCTGGCTACAAACAGATTTACCGGGTCGTCATATACCGTCTGGGGTTTATCCATCTGCTGAAAAACGCCGTCTCTCATGACCACAATAAGATCCGAGATGCTCATCGCCTCTTCCTGATCGTGTGTGACAAATATAGTAGTTATTCCGGTGGCCTTCTGTATTCTTCTTATCTCTTCCCTGGTCTGAAGCCTCAGTCTTGCATCGAGATTTGACAGCGGTTCATCCATAAGAAGCACCTTTGGCATCTTTACCAGTGCCCTCGCAATTGCGACTCTTTGCTGCTGACCGCCGCTCATTTCTCCCGGCTTCCTGTCAAGAAGGTCTTCAATCTGGACAAGCTTTGCGACCTGAAGTGCCTTGTCCATCCGTTCGGCTTTGGTTAATTTCGCCTCACCAGTAAGATTCTCGAGAGGAAACGTAATGTTCTGTCTTACCGTAAGGTGCGGATAGAGAGCGTAATTCTGGAAAACAAGCCCTACACCTCTTTCCTCGGCGGGAATGCCGGTGACATCGTCTTCTCCGAAATAAACCTTTCCCGAAGATGGATTCTCAAGACCGCAGATCATATAAAGAAGCGTGCTCTTGCCGCAGCCTGAAGGTCCCAGAAGTCCGATGAGCAGGCCGTCCGGAATCGAGAAATCAAAATCCGATACCGCGACCACCTGAGTGTTTTTCTTATCCCTGCCGGGAAAGACCTTGGTCAAATGTTCAAGTCTGACGTTCATAAACCGTGCCCCTTGATTCTGTAATGTAGCTCAATTATACCGCCTGAGCATAAATTATGTATTTTCCGCTTGTAAATACCGTTTCATAGTTATTGTCAGCAATAAATTCTTTAAGCTGCCGCTCTGCCGGAAAACCGTGAATGACAATCATCACAGGATTATCCGCTTCGAGATCTGCTATATATTCATTCATAATCTCCGGCTTTACCCATTCCGGCGGAATCTGGTAGGAATATCTTGAAGCCGACAGCCGGCCGGTTGCATTATATATTGCATCTTCATTGCCCCATACGGTTATCCTGTCATCCTGTCCGGAATTGTCCCTGATATACTGCACTGCAGCACAGTAATCACCGTATTGATCGGCCTCCTCGCCATTGACAGCAGTATCGGCAATGTATATCCAGTTGATAACTCCGAGCTGAAGGATAAGAAACAGAACAACAGTGATTTTAAGACAGGCGACCGGGAACTTCTTTGATTCATATCCCAGCAGCATACTTAACGGATATACGGAAATAGGTATAAGGATAATAGCGTAATGCAGATACCGGTATCCCGGAAGACAGACAACTGCCACAGAAGAAATCATATAAAGGAAATAAGCGATATTCCATAATCTCACGGAACTTCTGCAGGCCATGACTGTGCCGGCTATTATAAGAACTGCCGACACAATCACAAGCGGCATCCGCAATGTCTCGGACAGAAGACTCTCCTGCGAGTACGCGACCGCTGCACTGTGATTTGAAGAATACATTGAGTTAAAGACAATATATTGATTGTAAAATTCTCTTAACGCACCGTTCAGTCCAAGCCATAAGATTACAGGAACCGCGACAATCGCAAATCCGGCTGTGAATTTTCCGGCAAATTCAGGAATCTTGCGGCTCTCGCGGGCGCATATAAGCTTTATGAGGACAAAAACCGAGAAAACTGCCCAAAGTGCGATCAAATTAAGCTTGACAAGCGCCGTTGCCGCCAACATGGCGCCGCACAGAATCAGCCGTCGTGTGTTTATTTTACCGTTGATAAAATAATCGGCATAGATATAAACCGCCCATATCTGAAAAGGCAGGCAGTATTCCTCCGTCATATTTCCGCCGTTAAAATAAAGAGCCGCAAGTGACAATGCTATCGAAGTCGTGACAAGACTTCCGATTCTGCCGCACGACAGGCGGGACAGTCTGTATAAACCTGCCGATGATACAATCCACGAGGCAAGTTCAACTGCCCATATTCCATGTTTTTCGCTTATAAAGAGACCTGCATACTCCAGAAGATAGAGCAGCGGCCCTTTATGGTCAAAAGTATCCTTATACGGCATCAGTCCCCGCTTCAAAATATTACCTACGTAGATAAAGACTGAAGAATCCTGTCCGGGCACGGCGTTCGAGACGAAAGGATTGAGCGGCGACATCATTGATATTGCAAAAGCCATCAGCGGCAGCAGAATAAGCACAGCAGCCTTGCTCACTTCTTCGTAAGTATGACTCTCTGTGATTCTTCGGGCCTCACAGCGGCAGTCGTCATATAGTTTTTCGCAAATCATCACTTCAAATCCTCAATTCTGAAAATAGCAAACCCCTCAGAAATCAGAGAGTCATCCGGACTCCTGTAGACTTCTTCATATCCTTTGTCTTTGAGATATTCCTCTGTATCCGGACTGGATGTAATGAAGTAACCGTTCTGCGGAAGCGAGATATCATCCTTTTCCAAAGGCAGCAAATTGTCTGATTTGTTCCAGTCGACATATGAGAAGCTCTCACCACTGCACTTGAACTGCTTATAGTTATCGCAGTAAGGAAGAATCGAGCTTGCCTCAGGTTCGTTTGTCCATATCTCAGTTCCGGCCGGGACATTCATATTGATCCAGCGGGCTGCATCCTCGGCATATGAATATTTGCAGCTGACATCCGAAGATGCCAGAACCATGCCATGGAAACCTATTGCAACGAGAAGAACCGTGAATCCCGTTGTCAGAACAAAAGACCGCCTGCTTTTCGCGAGCTGTCTGTCATAGGCGATTATCATCATTCCCCATGAGATCACGACAAGACAAATGGCAATTTTCTGGTCAGTCAGCATAGGATAGACATAAACACTGATAACATTCAGAGCCAAAGAGCTGACAACCATTATCGCGCACGCGATTCTCGTCTCTGCCTTCGCGTTAAGCATTGCGATAACGATTACACCCAGCATGGCAAATGAAAGAATAAGAATAACAACAAGTCCTGTATTGCTGAAAGTCCCGAAAAGCTTCCCTCCAAACACAATAAGTGAAGTGAATACGGAATAATCCTCGTTTGTTTTGCTGATTTTTCCCGTAGTAGGCAGAAGCTGCGCGAGGAAAAGAAGTGCGCTCGTCAGCGGACACAGCAGCGGACAGAGTTTTCTTATCAGTCTTCCCTCACGGATGCCGTCGCAAAGCTGTTCTGCCGCAAACCACACGCTGAGCAGAAAAGCCATGACAATCATAAACAGATGTGTCTGGATAAGAAGCGCGATTGTGAGAGCATACAGGTACGGCCTCTTCTTACGGTTCGGGAAAGCCCACACGTTAAGGAACAGTGCCAGCGGAATCAGCGCATAGCATCTCGCTATCACTGCGAAAAAATAGCACAGCGCCTGACTGAACACTATCGCGACATTGGTATATACGGGAAGCGGCGATTTGAACAGAACTATCCATGCAGCGAAAGAACATATGGCAAGCGAGATAACATTCTGAACAAATATCGGCGCACCGAGCTTTATCCACGGAAAGCAAAGCAGCAGCCAAAGACAGGAATGACCTTCGACATGCATCTGCGCCAGCAGCTGACCGAGGTTCAAATCCCTGCACAGAAGATATGACTGAGCCTCATCTCTCCATGGCTCATGAAAGTACACCAGAACAGCATTAATCGCAACATAAGTAAATAAAACAGCGTACATCAGCCAACGTGAAGTATTCTTGTCTGACTTTGACTTCAATCTATTTTCCATTCTCATAATATCCACCAGCAACAAACAGCAATGTATATTATTCTAATGCATAATACAAAATTAAATCAAGAAACAATTACAGCTCAAAGCTTCATATATCCGTCTTTTATCCATCCGAGCTTTCTCATGATCTCACTGAACAGAAGCGACAGCAAAGCCGGAGCTATAAGACACACGACAACCATTCCGATCCAGGCGGCAGTTCCGAGCGTTCCTGACTCCGTCATGGCGGAGAAACAGCCTATAGGTCCAACAAGACCGCATGTTCCCATTCCCGCAGAAACTCCGTTACACTCAAGCTTAAATATCATGGTAGCCATAGGTCCCGTTACTGCCGAAGCAAGAGTCGCGGGTATCCAGATCTGAGGGTGTCTGCATATATTGGGCATCTGGAGCATTGATGTTCCTATGCCCTGAGATACCACGCCGCCCCACTTGTTATCACGGAACGATGCGATTGCAAAGCCGACCATCTGGGCGCAGCAGCCGGCGAGAGCCGCGCCGCCCGCAATTCCGGCAATACCGATTGAAGCACATATGGCCGCGCTTGATATCGGAAGTGTAAGGATGATTCCGACCACAACCGACACGATGATGCCCATCTCGAACGGATGAAGCGTCGTAGCGAGGTTGATGAATTCGCCGAGCCAGTTCATGGCCACGGCAATAGCCGGACATGTAAGATAAGCGACAAGATAGCCGACGCCGAGTGTGACTATAGGTGTAACGAGAATATCTACTTTGGTCTCTTTAGAAACAAATTTTCCGAATTCCACCGCGAAAATCACAGCGACAAAAACTCCGAGAGGCCCTGCTGCATAAGGCTGTCCCGGATATGCGTTAGCGAAATAACCCACTGCCGCAGAACATGCCATTACAAGCATCGGAGCCTTGAGAGCCGACGCGATTCCGACACCTATAGCCGCACCTGTAATAAGCGAAGCCATTTTGCCGGCACTGCCAAGGAAATGTGCCATAGTGACAAGAACACCGATATTGGTCATTCCAAGATACTTCGCAATTGTAGAAAGTATGGTTCCGATAAGGAGCGAAGCAAACAGACCCTGTGCCATGCCACCCATCGCGTCTACAAAATACACCTTTGCGGAAATATTGATATTCTTCTTGTCAAGAAAGCTCTTAAGTGCGTTTTTCTTATCAGTTGACATATATGTACCCCTCGTCAATTATAATTGAATGAATGTTATCATATTGAATATATCACTGCAATTTATTCATTTGCACAAATTCCAAAGTTTACTCTCTCTCCTTTTGTACCCGGTCACATCAAATCCGAAGATATCAGATATTCTGCCGGTTGCCACCATGTCATTTATCGAACCGTCATAAGCGACAATTCCTTTATCAAGTGCTATGACACGTTCAAGACAAAGCGAGGCCTGCCCCAAATCGTGCATTACGGCAACGACTGTATTATGCACGGAAGCGCCGGCTAATTCAGTCGTTCCGGAAGCCCACTCATTGAGGTAATCGGTAAGTTCTGAATTATGCCTCACATCAAGGTTGTTTTCAGGCTCATCAAGCAGCATAAACGGTGTCTGCTGGGCAAAAGCTCTCGCAAGAAAAGTTCTCTGAAGCTGGCCGCCTGACAATTCATTGAGTGCACGGTATCTGAGCTCATACACCCCGCACCGGTTCATGGCCTCAGCCGCTATCTTTCTGTCCTCACTTCCCGGAGAAGCAAGCAGACCCGTCATATGAGAATACCTTCCCAGCATAACCGTCTGCTCAACTGTATAGTCAAAATATGTCTCGCCGTTCTGAGGCATGTAAGACACAACAGATGCCAGTTCTTTACGCCTTATGCTTCCGGAATCAGATGTACCGTAAGTAACCCTTCCGTCAAAAGGAAGAAGTCTTGCGATAACACGAAGCAGAGTTGTCTTACCGGATCCGTTTGTTCCCGCAACAAGTACGCGCTCACCCTCACTTATTTTCAGGCTGATGCTGTCAAGCACCGGCGTAAAGCCATAACCCGCCGTTACATTTTCGAGCACTATGTCCATCATGAATGCCTTCTTTCCCTAAGAAACACATATGCGAAAAAAGGCGCCCCCACAAGTGCCGTAACCGCGCCGACAGGTATTTCACGCGGACTTATCACGGTTCTTGCCAGAAGATCACAAAGCGCCATAAAAGCGCCCCCGTATACAAAAGACATTGGTATGACAATACGGCTGTCAGGACCGAAAATCCGTCTCACGGCATGCGGAGCAGCAAGGTCGACAAAACCTATGACACCCGTGAAAGCCACCGACACACCTGTCAATACAGAACTTACAACTATCATGATTATCTTCATCTTTCGTGAATCAACACCGATTGAGCTCGCCTGTTCATCACCGAAGCTCATGATATTGAGTTCTCTCGCAAAACAGATCAGAATCAGCGTGCCGGCAAGGCATACCGGAAAAAGAATCGCCACATGAGTCCATGTGCGGGACGAAAATGACCCCGTCATCCACATCCACAGCTGTTTGTAGTGATCCGGATATATTGTCGCCAGAAGATTCATTACTCCGGTCACGAACAGCGAAACAATCATACCTATAAGGATAACCGTCGTATTGCTTACTGCCCTGTCAATGCGCATGGAAAGAACCAGTACAATGCCGACCGTCAGCAATCCCATAACAAAGCCGGCAACTGGAAGGCATGCCTGAGAATAAAAAGGCAGCGATGCCGAGAATATGATCACAAGTGCCGCACCGAGCGATGCTCCGGAAGATATACCAAGAGTATAAGAAGATGCAAGCGGATTCTGAAGAAGCGACTGCATTACGGCTCCGCTCACGGAAAGCGCACCTCCGACAAGAAAAGCCGTAAGAGCTCGCGGAACTCTGATAGTCCAGAAAATTGAGTCAGTCATAGGCGCCACATTTCCGGGATTATTTCCGGTAACATGGCTCCAGATAATCTTTATAAGGTCGCTGAGACTAATATAAACGCTTCCGGCCCTGATACAGAGTGCCAGCACAGCAATGCAGCCAACGACAGACGCGATTATGCAGACTTTTCCGGTTGCTTTGCTTCTCATGATGCCTGTTCGGTTGTTGCAGAATCATCTGACGGATAAACGACGTTTTCCCACTCAGCCACAGCATCCGCAATATGATTGTTTGGTCTCGAACACAGATTGGCATCGACATAATAGACGGCGCCGTTTGCAACAGCCGTGACGTTCTCCCAGCCTTCAAGGTTCTCTATCTCAGAAACCGGGTCATCAACCCAGTTCACATTGGTAATAATAACATCAGGATTCATGGCTATTGCATCCTCAACAGAAATAGCAAGCCACCCCTCCTGATCTGCGCAGACATTGTCAGCTCCAATCACATCCAGCATATCGCTCATATATGTTCCGTTTCCGAATGTATATATAGTCGGAGCTTCCGCTGTCGGGATACTCATCATAAACAGAACAGTCTTTGTCTCATCAAAAGAAGCAGTTTCCTCCGCAACCTCATCTATCGCCTCCTGCATGTTGATTACAAGCTGCTTCGCCTCGCTGTCTTTTCCGATACAGTCTCCGATGAACGTCAGATCGCTGTAAATATCATCAATGGACGCGCTCGTCGGAATGTCAACAACGCATACTCCGCTGTCAATAAGCGGCTGAAAAGAATTTGTGCCGCCGTAAGAGCTCATGCCTGAAGCAAAAACAATATCCGGTTCAAGTGCCGCTATGGCCTCATTATCCGGATTCATCATATCGAACTGGGTAACATCAGGATTAAGGTCCTCCAGGAAATCAGCTGAATTTGTGTCAATCCCCACTATCTTATCCGACATTCCGAGTTCAATCAGAACCTGAGTGGTTGACGGTGACATAGATACTATTCTGCTTATTTCACCGGGAACTGTTATCGGATTGCCTGCCCGGTCTTCCGTCGGAAGAACTGACTGTCCGGAAACAGCCGATTCAAGGCTTTGCTCAGAACAAGCCGAAGCATCACTAATATCTGTCGATAGACTTGGCTCTGTCTCTGACTTCACTGAGTTACCGCACCCGGAAAAAAATCCCGCAATCATTGCGATGCACACCAGAATCACTGCACTTGTCCTGAATTTATTATACATTTCAATCCTCCAAATCAGATAATGACTGTAAATTTGCAATCCGATTATAATACATAAATCCGTAATGATGTATAATTATACAAATTTATGCAATCAAGAGGAACAGTCAATGAAAATCAGCGAAATTCTTGCGCAGGACAAACCAACCATTTCTTTCGAGGTGTTTCCGCCAAAACAGGCATCCGGTCTTGAAACCGTAAAAGCTGCGGCCGGAGCGATTGCAGCACTGACTCCGTCATTTATGAGCGTCACCTACGGCGCGGCAGGTTCTACTTCAAAGCTTACCGTTGAGGTAGCCTCAGACATCAAGAATCTTCACGGTGTCTCCGTCATGCCCCATCTCACTTGCGTCGCTTCCACCAGAGAACACGTGTCTGATATCCTGACTCAGATCAGGGAGAACGGCATTGACAATGTCATGGCATTGAGAGGCGATATTCCTCAGGATGGCATTGTGTGTCATGATTACACACATGCTTCAGACCTTGTGGCTGACATCAGATCACAGGCACCGGATATTTGTATCGGAGGAGCGTGCTACCCCGAAGGTCATATTGAAAGCCCCAACAAAAATCTTGACATTGACTATCTCAAGCTCAAGGTTGACGCCGGCTGCGACTTTCTGACAACGCAGATGTTTTTCGACAACAATATTTTCTACAATTTTCTGTACCGCATAAAGGACAAGGGAATAACGGTTCCTGTCCTTCCCGGAGTAATGCCGGTGACAACCGCCAGACAGCTGTCAAGATCAGTTGCGCTTTCCGGAACAAATGTGCCTGAGCGTTTTCGCGCCATCGTCGACAAATTCGGGTCAGACCCGGATGCCATGAGAAGAGCAGGAATAATCTATGCCTCAGAGCAGATAATTGATCTCATTGCCAACGGAGTCAACCACATACATGTCTACTCAATGAACAAACCGGATGTGGCAGGCGAGATACTCACAAACCTTAAAGAGATTCTGGGGTAAGTACATATGCCGCTTGGAGTTACAATTCCGTTCAGCGAGGCTATGCGTTACATGGGCAGCCACAACGGGGTATCAGAATCTGATACAACCGTGAAGCTTATGACGGAAGCAATCCGGTCACTTGAGTTGTATTCAAGTCCGAAATATGTCTCCCGTGAATTCACTTTGAATACCGGGGCCGGAAATGATATGGATTCCGTAATATCACTCGGAAGTTTCTCTGTCAGAAGCGTGTCGCTTGCACGCAATCTCAAAGGCTGCACAAGAGCGGTGCTTTTCGCCGCGACAATTGGTCCGCAGGCAGACAGGCTCTGCAAGCGCGCGCAGCTGACATCAATGGCACAGGCAGCCTGCTATCAGGCTGCAGGGGCAGCGGCAATTGAAGCCCTGTGCGATTACATTAACAGCAATATTACCCGTGATTACAAGGCAGACGGATTCTTCACAAGGCCGCGCTTTTCTCCGGGCTACGGCGACGTATCTCTTGAACACCAGAAGGACTGGTTCAGAGAACTGGACATAACCAGGAACTGCGGAATCGAGCTCACTGATTCACTTCTTATGATTCCGACAAAATCAGTTACGGCAATAATCGGACTGTCTCCGGATGACAGAGAAAGCTGCAGTCTCAGTCAAAGCGACATGACCGCCTGCGACCTTTGCGATAACTCTTCAACATGCGCTTTTACCAGAAAGGAACAGAACATATGACACTCAGTGAAAGACTCGGCAAGGAATGGATTTTCTGCGACGGTGGAACCGGAACGCTGATGCAGCAGATGGGGCTCAAGGGCGGAGAACTGCCTGAAAGCTGGAACATCACCCATCCGGACGACATCAGAATGCTCGCCAGAGGATACTTTGACGCAGGGTGTAACATTGTTAACGCTAATACTTTCGGCGCAAACAGGCTCAAATTTGATAATCCGGAAGATATTATCCGGACAGGCGTCAGGCTCTGCCGTGAAGCCAGGCACGAAGCCGGACGCGACGATGATGCGTATGTGGCGGTTGACATCGGTCCAACCGGAAAACTTCTTGAACCGATGGGCGACCTTCCTTTCAATGAAGCCGTCAATATCTTCAAAGAAATGATTTCTGCAGGCGTTAACGAAGGATGCGATCTGGTTCTTATTGAGACAATGAGTGACTCATACGAAGCAAAAGCAGCAGTCCTTGCGGCAAAGGAATGCTGCTCACTTCCGGTTATCGTGACTCTGGTTTTCGATGAGACCGGAAGACTTCTGACCGGCGGCACCGTCAGGTCAAGTGTGGCAATGCTTGAAGGTCTCCACATAGACGCAATAGGCATTAACTGCGGTTTCGGACCCCGCCAGATGATTCCTATTGTGAAACAGTTGACTGAAGCCAGTTCACTGCCGATTGTTGTAAATCCAAACGCCGGGCTTCCCAGATGCACCGACGGCGTAACTTACTATGACATCGGACCTGAAGAATTCAGTGATGTTATGGAAGAGATTGCCTCTATGGGCGTAGATGTCATGGGAGGCTGCTGCGGAACAACACCTGAACATATTTCACAAATGATCAAACGTGTTAACAGGCTGCCTTTTATCCCGCCTGTAATAAAACACACTACTGTAGTAACCAGCTTTTCGAAAGCAGTTGATATCGGCAGATCGCCCGTAGTTATCGGTGAGCGAATCAATCCAACCGGAAAGAAACGCTTTAAACAGGCCTTAAGGGACAACGATATTGACTATATTCTCACCGAAGGACTCAATCAGGAGAACTCCGGGGCCGATATTCTTGATGTTAATGTGGGACTGCCGGAAATTGATGAGCCTTCAATGATGCAAAACGTCGTACTTCAGCTTCAGGGCGTAACAACTCTCCCTCTCCAGCTTGACAGCACCAATATTGAGGCTCTTGAACTTGGAATGCGTATTTACAACGGCAAACCGATGATTAATTCGGTAAACGGAAAACTTGAGTCAATAGAAGCCGTCATGCCCCTCGTAGCCAAATACGGAGGCGTTCTTGTCGGTCTTCCGCTTGATGAGACAGGAATACCGCCGACATCAGGCGGCCGCATAGAGATTGCGCGAAAAATATACGAAGCCGCTGAAAAATACGGAATCTCACGCGACGACATCGTTATTGACGGTCTCGCCATGACAATCTCATCCGACGCAGGATCGGCCCTCGTAACTCTTGATACAATCAGACAGATACGTGATATTCTCCACGGACACTCAATTCTCGGTGTATCCAATATTTCATTCGGACTACCGGCGCGCGAACTGATTAACTCTCATTTCCTTACTATGGCAATGCAGAACGGTCTGTCCTGCGCAATAATAAACCCCGTTAACGACCACATGATGGCTTCAGTCAGAGCCTTCAAAGCCCTTACATGCCTCGACTCCCAATGTCTTGAATTCATATCACAATACAGTGAATATAAATCAGACGGAACATTCGGCGGTGCTATCAGCGGACGGGTACAGACCGGCATATCCGGCAAGTCAGACACCACCGACCTGCCTCTGGGCCTGGCAATCGAGCGCGGCATCACAGGCCGCGCCAAAGAAGCGATGCAGGAAAGAATAGACGCCGGAGATGAGCCGCTTGACACTATTAATTCCGAACTAATTCCGGCACTCGACAAGGTAGGCAAAGGCTTCGAAGCCGGAACCATCTTTCTTCCACAGCTGCTGATGAGTGCAGACGCGGCGAAAGCGGCATTCGATGTAGTGAAGCTTTCAATGGCAGGCAGACCTCGCCGGGTACGCGGACGTGTCATCCATGCAACCGTAAAGGGCGACATACATGATATCGGCAAAAACATAGTAAAAGTAATGCTTGAGAACTACGGATATGAAGTAATCGATCTCGGCAAGGATGTATCGCCTGAAGTAATTGTCAGTACAGCAATAGAACAAAATATAGAAGTGGTAGGACTGTCTGCCCTTATGACAACTACCGTCGTCTCAATGGAGAAGACAATAAAGCTACTTCGCGAAAAGAAGCCCGGAACAAAAGTCGTAGTCGGTGGAGCCGTTATGACACAGGAATATTCAGATCAGATAGGTGCCGACGCATACGCAAGCGACGCAATGGCAACAGTCAGGTACTGCGATTCTGTGTTTGCTGATAATTAACAAGTCATTGTAAATTAGATCGTACGGAGGGCGCAGCATCTGAATGGCCAGCTGCGCCACCTCCGTCGATCAGGCAAAAATCAGACAGGAATGGTTATACTATGTTTATTCGTGAGCTCATAAGTTCTCTTATCAGGCTGACCAAATCCGACGTAAAGCTCAACGGTACCGTCGGCAGGCTTCTTTTTGCCGGCATCATCAACCAGAATAAAAGCACCTGAAGGAACATCAATTGTAAACTCACACTCAGAACCAGCCTCAAGATTGATTCTTCTGAATGCAACAAGTCTTGAATTCAAGACTTCATCTTTATCATCTATAGCTTTTGCATATACCTGCAAAACTTCTGATATATCACAATCACTCTTGTTTGTTACAGTTACACTGAGCTTGATTCCGTTCTCTATCACATCGGATCGCCCGGAAGAAGACACTGCCTTGACAGATTCAATCCTGATATCGCCATATGTCAGACCAAAACCAAACGGATACAAAGGATCCTGCTCAAGGAACCTATAGGTTCTGCCCTTCATCGAGTAATCCGTAAAATCAGGAAGACTTTCAATACTCTTATAGATTGTAACAGGGAGCTTGCCTGAAGGATTGACATTACCGAAAATAACATCTCCGATTGAGCTTCCACCGCATTCACCCGGATACCACGCCTGCATAATTGCTGAAGAATGTTCAGACAACAGGTTAAGATCCATCGCACTGCCGGCCATAACTACAACTACTAACGGTTTCCCGCTTTGTATCGCACAATCTATGAGCTTCTGCTGCGGCTTCGGGAAAGACATGTCAGGCTTGTCTCCGGATGCAAACTGGTTGCCTTCATCTCCTTCTTCACCTTCAAGAGTCTCATCAAGACCGATGCAGAGAATTACCACATCAGATCTCTCCATTACAGCTCTTGCTTCCGCAAGTCTGTTATACTCACGGGACAGAAAATCCGGCTTCTCTCTTCCAAGATCACAGCCTTCCGAGTATAGAATTCTGATATCATCACCGGCAGCTGCTCTAATACCTTCAATTGCAGTAATATATTCTGATGCCGTTCCGTAGTAATTACCCATCAAAGCGCGTCTGCTGTCAGCATTTGGACCGATCACAGAAATAACCTTTGTCTTCTCACGGCTAATCGGAAGGATTCCGTCATTCTTAAGCAAAACTATACTCTCGTCAGCAGCTTTCTTGGAAAGAGCTACGTGTTCCTTAGTCTCGACATCAAGGTAATTGAGATTATCATATTCAGTGTCTTCAAACATCCCCAGCATATATCTGGTTGTAAACAGCCGAACTGCAGACTCACGGATAACATCCTCAGACACCAAACCCTTGTTGAAAGCCTTCATTATATAAGCATACGTACAGCCGCAATTAAGATCACAGCCTTTATTAAGTGCCAGTGCAGCACTCTCTTCAGGCTTGTTCGTTATCTTGTGATGCTCGTGAAAATCACGTATTGCCCAGCAATCAGAAACGAAATGTCCTTCGAAGCCCCATTCGTCACGAATTATATCCTTGATATAAGAATGTGCGCAGCATGGTTCATCATTGGTTCTGTTGTATGCACCCATTACAGCTTCAACATCTGCCTCCTTGACACACGCCTCAAAGGCCGGGATATAAGTCTGCCGCAAGTCCTTCAGGCTGCAGATGGCATTGAACCCGTGTCTCAACGACTCCGGTCCGGAATGTACAGCGAAATGCTTCGCACACGCCGCGATCTTCATGTGTTCGCCATCACCCTGAAGTCCCTTTATAAAACTCACTGCTAATCTTGAGATTAGATATGGATCTTCACCATAAGTCTCCTGTCCTCTGCCCCAGCGAGGATCTCTGAACAGATTGACGTTAGGTGCCCAAAATGTCAGGCCCTTGTATATATCGTTATCATTATTCCTGATATACTCGTTATACTTTGCACGAGCCTCTGTAGAGATACAATCTCCAACCTCGGACATTAACTCTGCGTCAAAAGACGCACCCAGACCGATAGCCTGCGGAAATACCGTTGCGGTCCCGGCTCTGGCAACACCATGAAGGCACTCATTCCACCAGTTATACTCCGGTACTCCAAGCCTTCGGATGGCAGGTGAATCAAATCTTAATTGTGAGGACACTTCTTCCACTGTCATTTGTGAAACAAGTTTCTTTGCTTTATCCTTTGCATCAGATCTGTTCATATCAGGTGCTCCTAACTTATGTATCTTCTATACTTAAGTTACAATAATTCGCGCTGTTTTTCTTGTCATATCTTGCTAATGTTTTGCCATATTTTGCTAAGTTACACGTTTTTATAGCAATTAGAGACAAACCTAGGATTGCTTTTGACTAATTATGAATTTACAATTGATTATAGGCATATTAAACATCTATGGAGGATCTCATAATGCAGTTCAAAGACAATACTGTACCTGGCAATTATCAGCAGCCAATCAGAAATTTTGTTGGAAGAATTGTCAGTGACTTCGTTGAAGAAGTGGATTTTGTACCGAATTCCAATTTAAGAATTTGGTACAACAATAAAGCTGAGGATTATCCGGCACACAGGCACTCATCTCTTGAGATAGCAATTCCTATGGAAGGAAAATACAAATATGTATTTGATGACAGAACAGTTATTCTGAATGAAAAGGAAATACTGATAGTACCGCCAAATTCTTTACACAAGATTACCGGAACTCATACAGGTATTCGCTTCATATATCTGTTTAAGATTGATTTTATGAAATCTTTTTTCGACTATTCCGATTTTGAGAATCTTCTAAAAGAGCCGGTAATTATCAACAGCGAGACCTATCCTGACACCTACAACAAAATATATGAGAAATTCATGGAAATCAATAATCTTTATTTCTTCTATACAACAACCATAAAGGAGATTCCTATATTCTCTGCACTTATGTCCGTAATTGGACTGCTTGTAAAACCTGAATATACAGAGGACATGATAGTTCCGCCGAACGCAAAGCAACGCGAAGTATACATCAAGTTCAAGAACCTGACAGAGTGGCTTAATCTTCATTATCAGGACGACATAACAATGGATGAGGCCGCGAATTTTATAGGATATTCGAAGTATCATTTTGCAAGGCTGTTTAAAGAGTATTCCGGTATGACATATTGCGATTATCAGGTATCCCTGAAAATGAAATGTGCCGCCGGGCTACTCGCTGACACCGATATATCTATAGCTGATGTTGCATTCAAATCAGGATTTAACAATATAACTTCCCTCAGCAGAAATTTCCAGAAGTTATATAACTGCTCTCCGTCTGTATACAGGAATCGCATCAGACGCAAGAAAGCTTCACAGCGCAGCTGATAGAAATCAGTTATCAACTTGTATGCATAAAATAGTACAGGTGCAACCCGATATCGGTTTGCACCTGTATTTAATTTACCTGGTGAGAGTGTAAAAAACTGTATTAATCTTAACTGCTTTAAAGTAAAAATAACTAATATCAGGATTTGACACCACCGAGTGAAACACCTTCAACAATGTATTTGGAAAGAATTACATAGACGACAATCAAAGGCAATACAGTGAGTGACAGTCCAAGATAAACTGAACCATACTCTGTCTTGTAGATATCACCTCTGAGAAGGCTGATCATAATTGGAAGCGTATACTTCTCCTTATCCGTAAGGAGTACAAGAGGAGTAAAGAGGTTATTCCAGCTTGACACGAATGTAAAGATAGCCTGAGTTGCAATTGCCGGCTTCATAAGCGGCAACACAATCTGATTGAATATTCTGAACTCTCCGGCACCATCAATTCTCGCGGACTGAACGATTTCCATAGATAACGCAGCCTGGAGATACTGTCTCATAAAGAATACCATCATAGGTGATGCAATAGCAGGAAGAATGAGAACCAGAAGGTGGTTCGTCATATGAACCTTATATATCATCTGATAGAAGCCGATCATTGTTACCTGTGCAGGAATCATCATGACACCCATGATAAAACTGAAGAATGCATTGCGAAGCTTCCATTCATATGCAGTAAGTGCATATGCCGTAAGTGAAGAAAAGTATACAGCAAGACCGGTAGTTCCGATTGAAACCAAGGCGGAGTTCAAAAAGCCCGTAGCCGGATGGAAATCCTTACCTGTAAGCACTCCCCAGTTCTTAACTATATTTCCGATAGGATTCTTTGAAAACAATGATATGGCGTGCTGCTCAATCTCTGAAGTACTTCTTGTAGCATTAATAAACATTATCAGAAACGGCATTATACTCAAAACCGATAGAATGACACATACCACATAGATAATAACCTTCATAGTTTTAGAGGTGCCTGTTTTTCTTGATAAATCACTCATGATCAGTTACCCCCCGCTATTTTATTGCGCATTTCACTTCTCATTTGCTGTCTCTTAAGTTTGCGCATCTTATCTTCATCCTTATCTCTAAGAATCACAAACAGAATAGCTGAGAAGAACATAATAATTACAAACATAATCAAACTTGCAGCTGCAGCATTGTTATACTGATAGCTTCCGCTAAATGCCTGTTTGTAAATGAATATACTTGTTGTTATCGTTCCGTTGTTAGGACCACCAAGCAGGAAGAGCTGCGGAACATCGAACATATTCAGACCGCCGATAAGGCTCGTTACAAGAACAAACAAGAGAATTGTTCTGATACACGGCAACGTAACTCTGAAGAATGTCTGAGTCTTGCTCGCGCCATCAAGCTCGGCAGCTTCAAATATCTCAGGGTTAATTCCGATTACACCGGAAATCAGCATTACCATCGTGTAGCCGTACCACATCCAGAACTGGATGAAAGCCACGATAGCTCTGGCATTACTTTTGCTGACCAGAAAGTTAATAGCAGTCTTTGTCATACCAAGTCTGCTCAACAAATCATTAACAGGACCTTTTGGATAGCCGAACAATGAATTAAATAGAATAGCAACTGTGGCAGCCGTGATAATGTTCGGCATATAGAATAAAACTTTGAACAGTCCCTGACCTTTAATTTTTGTTCTTCTGTCTGTAAACCATGCTGTAAGCAGCAATGCCAGTCCGATTTGCGGAATGAAATTGACTATCCAAATTAAAAATGTGTTGCCCAATGCAGTTCTAAATATTTTATTGGATAATACACTTTTAAAATTGACAAAAATGTCGTCAGTTTCAAAATGAATATCTGTACGGCCTAGGCCCTTCAGATCAGTAAAACCGATAATTATCGTGTAAAGAATCGGATAAAGAGAAAAAATCAAGAATGTCAAAGCGAATGGTATCGAGAAAATGTATCCGTATTTGGCATAATTAACAAGTTTTCTGCTTTTCATAACTCCACCTCCTATGATTATTTTAAAAACGGCAGGGTAAATCTGAATTTACCCTGCCGAATCAAGGCTAAAAACTAAGGAAAATCAGTCAACAGTTACATCAAGTGTACCTGCAACAGTATCCTTGAACGCCTGGATAGCATCATCCCTTGAAAGTTCTCCGGATGTATACTGTCTGACTGCATCACGCCATGCTGTGTTGATTGTCTCATCATACTGCGTGAGGTTGGAGCCGTTTGCATAATCGTTAGCAGGAATAAATACGTCAAACATGTTCTGACCGCCGAGGAAGTCGAGAGTACCGTCTGACATCTCCATGACCGTACCAGAAGCAACAGCATCCTTTGTACCGTCTTCACTCATCAGGCCGTTAGCCCACATATACTGAAGTCCGTCCTTAGTGCAATCAAGTGTAATCCAGTTGATAAGCTCAGCAACGCCTTCCTTCTGCTCTGTGTCCTTGTTAGCAAGGAGCCATGTGCCGCCCCAGAAGAAGCCG